>Ga0302349_1001393_pt1 | contig 19101 bp, 16 predicted proteins | sample PhyAR1_FD_202176 | JGI IMG/M metagenome (GOLD analysis project Ga0302349, IMG submission 202176) | Leaf surface microbial communities from alfalfa plants in UC Gill Tract Community Farm, Albany, California, United States - DLSL A.R1... | ecosystem: Host-associated > Plants > Phyllosphere >...
CCAGTCGATTGGCAGCGCCCTGTTTGGCGGCACCGGCGGGCTTTTTATTATGGAAACGTCAGGCACCGGCACCGTGCTGGTTAACGGTTTTGGCAGTATTGTCGAACTGGAACTGGACGGGAGCGACTCGCTGGTGGTCGATAACCATCATGTCGTTGCCTGGCAGAGCACGCTTAACTATTCGATTAAGGCCGCCTCAGGGCTGTTTGGTTTTACGACCGGCGAGGGGCTGGTGAATGAATTTTCCGGCTGCGGTCGGTTGCTGATCCAGACGAAGAATCCTTCGGAGTTTGTGGGCGGGTTGATGCCGCACATTATCCCGCTGCTGCCGAAAAGGTAATACGAAGGACCCCTCACCCTAACCCTCTCCCCAGGGGAGAGGGGACAGATCGAGTGCGGACTCGCCCTTCCCCCTCTCCCTGAGGGATGGATCGTGCACGGGCCCGCCCTTCCCCCTCTCCCTGAGGGACGAATCGAGCGCGGTCCCGCCTTTCCCCCTCTCCCTGAGGGAGAGGGCCGGGGTGAGGGTCCGGTGTTCCCCCTCTCCCTCAGGGTGAGGGTAAAATTAGCTCAACAACGTAAATGCAATCATCCCCACCATCGCACCTACCGTGCCGAGGATCGTTTCCATCATCGTCCAGGTTTTCAGCGTTTGCGCTTCGGTCGCGCCCGTGAATTTACCGAACAACCAGAAACCAGCGTCGTTCACATGACTGACCACAATCGAGCCGCCTGCGATACAAATCGACAGCGCGGCCATTTGCGCACCGGAGAAATGCAGTTGTTCAATCACCGGCATCACCAGGCCGACCGCGGTTAAGCAGGCCACCGTCGCCGAACCCTGAATAATGCGCACCGCCGCCGCCAGCACAAAACAGGTGATGGCAATCGGTAAACCCATGCCGGTCAGCGCTTCGCCCAGTGCCGGGCCAACGCCGGAATCAACCAGCACCTGTTTGAACACCCCGCCCGCGCCGATCACCAGCAGGATAATACCCGCCGGTTGCAGCGCCGCGCCGCACACTTCCATCACGCGATCTTTCGGCATTCCCTGACGACGCGCCAGGCCGTAAATCGCCACCAGCAGCGCCACCAGAATCGCCGTGAACGGGTGCCCGATAAACTCCAGCCAGTCGTACACCGCAGAACCCTGTTCAACAAAGCGCGCGGCGATGGTTTTCAGCCCTACCAGCACCAGCGGTAGCAGGATCAGTGCGAGGCTAAAGCCAAACGACGGCATTTTGCCTTCACCAAGGTGCGGTTCGCTGATGTCGTCGGGAATGTGCAGTTCCACATAGCGCCCGATGAAATTGCCGAACAGCGGCCCGGCAATCAGCATGCCCGGAATGGCGGCACACAGGCCGATTAAAATCATCCAGCCAAAATCAGCGTGCATCTGCGAGGCCAGCAGCATCGGCGCAGGTCCCGGCAGCAGAAACGCTGCCGCCGCGGCAACCCCGGCAAACAGCGGGATCACCAGCTTCACCAGGTTCGTCCCGGTGTGACGCGCCATCGAGAACGCCACGCTAATCAGCAGCACAATCGCCACTTCGAAAAACAGCGGCAGCGCGCAAATCAGTCCGGCGAGGCCAATCGCGTAATGCGCGCGACTGTGGCCAAAGGATTTAAGCATTTTGACCGCAATCTGATCGACCGCGCCCGTTTCATGCAAAATCTTGCCAAACATCGCGCCCAGCGCCACGACAATCGCCAGAAAACCGAGCGTGCCGCCCATCCCTTTTTCCATTGTCGCTGCGATTTTTGTCAGCGGCATGCCGGAAAAAAGCCCTGCACCAATAGACACCACCATCAAAGCCACAAAAGCGTGTAAACGCGCCTTCATGACTAAAAACAACAGCAGCAAAACCGAGCCAACTGCCGTTAAAACAAGCGTTAACGTACTCACACTACAGCCTTAGTTTATTTATTGATCACTTCAATTGTGCTGGCGACAACGCCTTCCAGCGTCTGGTCGATATCGACAACCAGTACATCCTGCTCGTCGGCACCTGGCTCTTCCAGGGCTTCGAACTGGGTGACCAGCATTTGGGTTTTGAAGAAGTGACCTTTACGCGCTTTCAGACGCGTTTCGATGACGTCAAAATCGCCTTTCAGATAGATGAAAGAGAGGTTCGGATTGCCGTCACGCAGCAGATCGCGGTAGCGTTTTTTCAGCGCGGAACAGACGATCAAAGAGACTTTATTGGTGCGCTGCATGGCGAAGGCAGCGTCGTTGAGCGCCTGCAACCAGGGTTTGCGGTCGTCGTCATTCAGCGGCTCGCCCGCGGCCATCTTGTTGATATTGCTGCGCGGATGGAGGAAATCGCCATCGAGAAAAGCGGCATGAATTTGATGCGCCACTTCACTGGCGACAGCGGATTTGCCGCTGCCCGACACGCCCATCAGGACATAGACGTGGTGATCATGGTTAGTCGTGCTCAAAGGGTGTCCCTCAGTCTATTGTTACGGGTAACAGTTATCGGTAACATTTTCCTGCCGGGGATGATGAGAAGCAATAACCATTCATGCCAGAAGTGAATAAGTGTGAGCTATGTCAAATTTGTCAGACTAAATAGATCCGCCCGGTGACAAGGTGAAACCTAAATCTAACATTTTCGGCGTCACGGTTTCACCGCGGATCCGCGCCAGCAGGCGCTCTGCACCAATCCGCCCCATGCGCTCACGCGGCGTTAAGACGCTGGCGAGACGCGGTTCCATCACCTGGCCGATATCGTGGCCGTGGAAACCGGCAATCGCAATATCCTCCGGGATTTTCAGCCCCAGACGCTGGCATTCAAAGGCCGCGCCGACCGCCAGGTCATCGTTGGTACAAAAAATGCCGTCGAGCTGCGGATATTCACGCCTGGCCTGGCGCATCAGTTCAATTCCGGACGAGTACGATGACGACTGCTCCACCATCACGCTGTACGGCGTCAGGCCCGCATCACGCATCGCCTGCTCATATCCCCGCTGTTTGATGATAGTACGTTCATCCAGACGTGCACCCAGATAGGCCACATGGCGATGCCCGCGCGCAATGATCGCGGCGGTCATTTGCCGGGCGGCTTCATGGTTATCAAAGCCCACGGCGATATCGAGGCACGGCGAGATACTGTCCATCAGTTCCACGACCGGAATGCCTGCCACTTCGATCATTTTGAGCGTGCGCGGGGTGTGGCTGCGCTCGGTGAGGATCAGGCCGTCAATGTTCCATGAGAGCATGGATTCAAGGCGTTCCTCTTCCATTTCCGGCTTGTAGCCGTAGTGGGCGAGCATGGTTTGATAGCCGTATGCGTCAGTTACGCTTTCGATACCGCGCAACACTTCGGCGAAGACCTGGTTGGTTAACGACGGCAGCAGCACGCCGATGGCGCGACTGGTGGCATTGGAGAGAATGTCAGGAGCACGATTGGGGATATAGCCCAGTTCATCAAGCGCCGCAGCGATTTTGCCGCGTAATGCCTGCGAGACTTGCTCCGGATTACGCAAGAACCGGCTGACCGTCATTTTGGTCACGCCCACGCGATCGGCAACGTCCTGAAGTACGGGTCTTTTCTTTTTCATCGTGCCTTAAAGTGATAACTGGGAAACAGGGTTCCAGTTTATCACGGACGACAGACAACCTCCCCGCAGATAAAGGGAGGTTGTCTTATTTATTTAAGCGGGATCAAACTGGCGGCAGGTCAAACAGCAGAATTTCACTGTTGCTGTCAGCATGAATCGACAGTGCCTGCTCGTCCCAAATCGCCAGACCGTCTGCTGTGGTCGCTTTGGTTCCATTGATGGACACGCTGCCTTTCACTACCTGGATCCAGACGCGGCGTTCAGCGGCAACCTGGTAGACAGACTGTTCATCTTTCAACAGCGCCCAGCGGGAAAGCTCCATGTCCTGATTCACTTTCAGCGAGCCATCGCGTGCATCCGGTGACAGCACCAACTGGCGGCCCTGGGCGGCGTCGAAGCGGCGCTGCTCGTAACGCGGCGTGATGCCGGTTTTTTCTGGAATGATCCAGATTTGATACAGATGCAGCTTGTCGGTGGCGCTTGGGTTGTACTCAGAGTGACGCACCCCGGTCCCGGCGCTCATGATCTGGAATTCACCGGCAGGCACCTGCTCTTTGTTGCCCATGCTGTCCTGGTGTTCTACCGCGCCTTCCAGCACATAAGTCAGGATTTCCATGTCTTTGTGCGGGTGGGTACCAAAGCCCTGGCCTGCGTCGATCACGTCGTCGTTAATCACTCGCAGTGCCGAGAAGCCCATGAAATTCGGGTCGTAATAATCGGCAAATGAGAAGGTATGCCAGGAATCCAGCCAGCCATGATTTGCATGACCACGATCGTTTGCTTTGCGTAAAATAATCATTTTGTTCACCCCGTCTGTTTTCGATGGAGTAAGTGTGTACCCGATCGATTCAGGATGATAGTGGGTGAAAATTGACTCCTCTGTTCAAAAATTATGAACAAGTCCAGAGGAGCCAAAACCCCTTATTTAGCGAGGGTTACCGTGGAGGGAGAAGCCTGTTCAAAGCCGCGTTCAAGGATTTCCAGATTGGTTAATACTTCAGATTCCTTGACGTAATTTGCGCGCCCTTCGGTCAGGGTGGCGTACAGTGCATCGTAGACGCGGCCATAGTCGCCCGTTTCTGCCGCCCACTCCTCACGCACGGTTTCGCCCGCCGCGTTGACATATTCCAGCAGGCCGATGCTGTCATCAGCAGCGAACCCTTCATCACCCGGCATTACGTTGGCTTTCAGGCTGGTTTCCTGCTGGTCGATACCGTATTTGATAAACGAGCCTTTAGTGCCATGCACAATAAATTTCGGGTAATCGATTTTGACGTAGTGGCTGGTTTTAACGATGGCCTTCAGATCGCCGTAAAACAGCTGTGCTTCGTAGGTGTCGTCCGGGTTGGCTTTGTTGCGCAGGCTGCGGATGTCATAGGAGACATGATCCGGGCGGCCGAACAGTGAAATAATCTGATCGAGCGTATGCACGCCAAGGCCATAAAACATGCCGTCCTGCGGCAGTCCCGGTTTGGTTTCTGCGACCGGGCGGAAATAGTCAAAATGGCTTTCAACTTCGACGATATCGCCCAATTTTCCGCTCTCAATGGCTTTTTTAGCAGTCAAAAAACAGGAATCAAAGCGACGGTTTTGATACGGCGTGACGGTCAGTCCTTTGCTTTTCGCCAGCTCAAAAAGCGTTTTTGCTTCGGCGAGCGTCGGCGTGAACGGTTTTTCCACCAGCACATTTTTGCCCGCTTCCAGCGCGCGTTTTGCGTAATCAAAATGGCTGTCGGCGTGAGTGCAGACCACCACCAGTTTGACCTGCGGATCGTTTAATACTTCGTCCAGATCGCTTGTGAAATGAATGTGCTGATACTGCGGATGCTGCTCTTCCGGCTTCGCATGGCGGCGGAAGATGTGCGCCACATGCCAGGTATCTTTGCGGTTGAGAACATAGGGAAGGTGGTAACGCGTGGTGCTTTTGCCAAATCCAATAAATGCGCAGTGCAGAGTCATAATGCAGTCCTTTTTTCAAGTCACTGGACATTACCATAGCGCAACTTTTGCCCTCACCCCAGCCCTCTCCCACGAGGAGAGGGAGAAAAGCGGGCAAAAAAAAGCCAGCACGCGGCTGGCTAAGATAATACTGGAAGCAATGTGAGCAATGTCGTGCTTTCAGGTTCACCGTAGCGGCCCCCCTGAACGCATGGCAATAATAATCATTATCATTCGCACTTGTCTACCTCTTTTTCGCAAAAAATGGCAGTTGACGGATTTTTCAAACCCGGTGAAGGTGAAAGGGACAATTAACCATAAAGGAGAAAGGGAATGAGCGAGATTGTGATCCGTCACGCACAACCAAACGACGCAGAAGCATTACGCCAGATAAACGCGCGGCCGGAAGTGATTCACAACACGCTACAACTCCCTCATCCCTCAATGGAAATGTGGCTGGAACGAATGAAACCACAGCCGGGTCGCCGCCATCTTGTCGCCTGTATCGACGAGATCGTGGTCGGTCATCTGACGCTCGCCATCGAGCAAAACCCGCGCCGCAGCCATGTGGCAACGTTTGGCATCAGCGTCTGTGCAGATTCCCAGGGCCGCGGTGTTGGCAGCGCGTTAATGCGTGAGATGGTGAACCTGTGCGACAACTGGCTGCGTATAGAGCGCATTGAATTGACGGTGTTTGTCGATAATCCTTCGGCGATAGCGCTGTACCGCAAGTATGGTTTTGAAGTGGAAGGAACAGGGCGGAAATATGCGCTTCGCAACGGCGAGTATATTGATGCGTTGTTGATGGCGCGGATGAAGTAATTTCCCCTCACCCCGGCCCTCTCCCACGGGGAGAGGGAGGAAAGCAGGCCCGCGACCTAAGAGTGAAGAAGAAAAGCAAGCCCGCGCTCGATCTGTTCCCTCTCCCGGCGGGAGAGGGTTAGGGTGAGGGGGAATCTCAGTACCCCGCTGTCAAATCATCCACCGATCGCGGGTCCGACGCCCCATACAGCGCACCGTCCGGCCCTACCATAATGCTTTGCGTACTGCCCATGGCTTCTTTCACCGCGACTTTCTGCCCTTTTTCTTCCAGCAGTTTAATCGTGTCCGGGCTAAAGCCCTTCTCCACCCGCAGTTCGTCCGGCAGCCACTGGTGATGGAAGCGCGGCGCATTAGTGGCTTCGGCGACGTTCATCCCGAAATCGATGCTGTTAACCACCATTTGCAGCACGGTCGTGATGATGCGGCTCCCGCCAGGGCTGCCGGTCACCAGCCAGGTTTTGCCATCTTTCACCACAATAGTTGGCGACATCGATGACAGCGGGCGCTTGCCAGGTCCGACCGCATTGGCATCGCCGCCAACCAGACCGTAGACATTCGGCACGCCCGGTTTCGCCGAGAAATCATCCATCTCGTTGTTCAGTAAAATCCCGGTATTCCCCGCCACAATCCCCGTACCGAACGTAGTATTGAGCGTATAGGTTACCGCCACCGCGTTACCGTCTTTGTCCACCACCGAGAAATGCGTGGTCTGATTACTTTCATACGGCTCCAGCTTGCCGGGACGGATCTGGCTCGACGGCTTCGCTTTTGCCACATCGATCTGGGCCGCAATGGATTTGGCATACTCTTTATTAGTCAGCGCCTGCCACGGCACCTTCACAAAATCCGGATCGCCGAGGTATTCCGAGCGGTCGGCATAGGCATATTTTTCCGCCTCCGCCATCACCTGCATCGCATCGGCGCTGCCGAAGCCATATTTCGCCAGGTCGAAGTTTTCGAGGATATTGAGGATCTGCACGATGTGGATACCCCCGGAGGACGGTGGCGGCATGGAGAAGACCTGATAGCCACGATAATCACCGCTGATCGGCGTGCGCTCGACGGCTCTGTACGCCGCCAGATCCTCTTTGGTGATCAGCCCGCCGTTCTTACTCATCTCCTGCGCGATCTGATCGGCAATCGCCCCTTTATAAAAGGCGTCCGGCCCCTGCTCTGCAATCATCTCCAGGCTTTTCGCCAGATTCGCCTGCACCAGCTTGTCGCCTTTTTTCAGCGGCTCGCCGTTTTTCCAGAAGATCGCTTTACTGTTTTCATAGTTCGGCAGCACTTCGCTGCCGTAGGTTTTCAGATCGTCTGCCAGCGCGTCGTTAACGGTAAAGCCCTGGCGCGCCAGTTTAATGGCAGGCTGAATGACTTTATTCAGCGGCAGGGTGCCGTATTTTTCCAGCGCCAGCGAAAAGCCCGCCACGGTGCCCGGCGTGCCGGTGGCTAAATGAGAGGTGAGCGATTTTTTGCTGTCAGGATTGCCCTGATCGTCTAAAAACATATCCCGCGACGCCTGCGCCGGGGCCATTTCACGGAAGTCGATCGCGGTGGTATTACCGTCTTTGGTACGCAGCATCATAAACCCGCCGCCGCCAAGGTTCCCCGCCTGCGGGTGCGTCACTGCCAGTGCATACCCCACAGCGACCGCGGCATCCACGGCGTTACCGCCCTGCTTTAAAATATCCACCCCAACACGGGTGGCGGCTGCATCGACCGAAGCCACCATCCCCTGCGTTGCCCGCTCAGGGTGGAACACATCGGCTTCCACACCGTATGAGACCGGGGGTGCGGGCGCAGGCGTTGGAGCCGCCGCAACGCTAAAACACCCGCCCGCCATCAGGGCGGCGACAGCCAGCCCGCGTAAAAACTTCAGCTTCATCATCACGCTTCTCCAGAGCCTGGGGCACACTCCCCGCTTAATTCTGGTTCACGACTCTGAAAAGATCATCGTTATGACAGATAACGAGTAAACTTTAAGCATCCCCCACGAGGAGGAAATGACGATGAAAAAGACCTTACTTCTGGCGGCACTGTTGCCGCTTAGCGTGTTTGCACAGCCGTTTAATGCCACCAACAACCCCAATCAGCCGGGTTATCAGATCCCGGCGCAGCAGCGAATGCAGACGCAGATGCTCAATCAGCAGTCGCAAAATAAGGGGATGTTGAATCAGCAGTTGCAGACGCAAACGCGGGTGCAGCAGCAGCATCTGGAATCGCAGATTAACAACAACTCGCAGCGGGTTCTGCAAAACCAGCCGGGTGAGTTAAACCCGAGTCGACAGCAGGTGCTGCCCAATGCGGGCGGCGGGATGTTGAATAAGCCGCTCAATTCAGATGCGACGCTGGGGACGCAGCAGCACATGCTGCCGCCGAAAACCAACGGCAGTATGCTGAATCAGGGCGCGGTCAGCACGCCGCAGCCCAATCTGCCGTTAAAAACCATCACCCCTTAAGGCTGAAAATCCGGGCCGATCTCATCGATCCGATCGGTACAGATGCAGTCCACGCCCCAGCGTAACAGTTCGGCTGCGCGCTGGGGTTTATTCACCGTATAGACCAGAATGCGCAGTCCGGCTTCTTTCAGCGCGTCCACGCGCGCGGCGTCGAGCAGGCGGTGGTTAAGGTGAAGGGAAACGCAGTCGAGATGTTCGGTAATCGACTGCCAGTCGTCGCGCCAGTCATCCAGCAACAACCCGCGCGGTAACTCAGGTGCGGCCTGTTTTGCGGCTTCCAGCGCGTCGATATCAAACGAGGAGAGCAGCGGCGGCGTCATGTCTGCCCACAGCTCGCTCGCCGCCAGCGCCACCACTTTGCCCGTCAGCGGCCCGGTGCCGGTCGTCGGTTTAATTTCAATATTGGCCATCATGCCGTGCTCGCGACAGCGCTCCGCCACCTGCGAAAGCAGCGGCAGCGGTTCGCCTTTAAACTCGCCGCCAAACCAGCCGCCCGCATCCACTTTCAGCAGATCGCTCCACGGCAGTTTTCCCGCCACGCCCCAGCCATTGCTGGTACGCTCCAGGTTATCGTCATGCAGCAGGAAGATTTGCCCGTCCTGCGACAGTTTGACGTCAAATTCGATCATGGTGTGGCCGAAGCGCGCGCCAACATCAATCGCTGCCAGCGTGTTCTCCGGTGCCAGCTTGCCGCCGCCGCGATGTGCGACGATGTGAGGGTATGGCCAGTTACTCATACGCGTTGTCCTGTTTCACCATCAAAAAGATGCAGGTGGTTTTCGGCAAAATTGAGCCACAGCGTGCTGCCAGGTAGCGGGCGCTCATGATGTGCCAGCCGCACCACCATTTTTTGATCGCCCCAGCGTCCGTGCGCCAGATTGTCAGCGCCGAGCATTTCCAAGGTGTCCATCACCAGCGGAATACCGCCTGCGGCCTGTGAGCTTAACGTAATATGTTCCGGGCGGATACCCAGGGTCATTTTGCGTCCGGCATAGCCGCGATAAAACCAGTTGATCGGCAGCGCCATGCCGCTACTGAGTTCAAAATGAGTACCGTTGGTGCTGATTTGCCCTTCCAGCAGGTTCATCGCCGGGCTGCCGATAAAGCTCGCCACAAAGCGGCTGGCGGGCTTTTCATACACTTCTACCGGCGTGCCGATTTGCTCTGCCACGCCTTTGTTCATCACCATCACCCGCTGCGCCAGGGTCATGGCTTCAACCTGATCGTGCGTCACGTAAAGCGACGTGGTTTTCAGACGGCGGTGAAGCTGTTGCAACTCAAGGCGCATCTGCACGCGCAGTTTGGCGTCGAGGTTTGAGAGCGGTTCATCAAAGAGAAATACCGCCGGATCGCGCACAATCGCGCGGCCCATCGCCACACGCTGACGCTGCCCGCCGGAAAGCTCGCGCGGACGGCGCTTGAGCAGGGCGTCCAGTTCCAGAATGCGCGCCGCCTCTTTCACCCGTTCAGCGATGTGCGCCTTGCCCATGCCGCGAATTTTCAGCCCCCACGCCATGTTCTCTTCCACGCTCATGTGCGGATACAGCGCATAGTTCTGGAACACCATCGCAATACCACGATCGGCAGGTTCCAGCTCCGTCACGCGCTTGCGGTCGATCCACACGTCGCCGCTGGAAACACGCTCAAGCCCGGCCACCATGCGCAGCAGCGTCGATTTGCCGCAGCCCGACGGGCCGACCATCACGATAAACTCCCCGTCCGCCACATCCAGCGTCAGCGGTTGGATCACCTGGGTTTTATTGTTGTCCCAGCTCTTGGTTACAGCCTGTAATTTTAAACCTGCCATCTTATTTCTCACTGTCCACTAAGCCACGCACAAACGCACGCTGCATGGCTAAAACAATAACGACCGGGGGGATGAGGGTCAGCAGCATGGCTGCCATCACATGATTCCACTGGGTGGTGCCTTCGCCGGTGGCGATCATGCCCTTAATGCCCGCCACGGCGGTGCCCAGGTTAACGTCGCTGACAATCAGCAGCGGCCACAGATACTGGTTCCAGCCGTAGATAAAGGTGATCACAAACAGCGCCGCCAGATTGGTTTTTGACAGCGGCAGCACGATGTCGCGGAAAAAGCGCATCGGTGACGCGCCGTCAATGCGCGCGGCTTCTACCAGCTCGTCCGGCAGCGTCATAAAGAACTGGCGAAACAAAAAGGTGGCGGTGGCCGATGCCATCAGCGGCAGCGTCAGACCGGTGTAGCTGTCGAGCATCTTCAGGTTGGCGATCACCTCAACGGTCGGGAAAATACGCACTTCCACCGGCAGCATCAGGGTGATGAAAATCATCCAGAAGAACAGGTTACGCAGCGGGAAGCGAAACCAGACGATGGCAAACGCCGACAGCATCGACACCACGATTTTGCCGACCGTAATGCTGAACGCCATGATGAAGCTGTTCAGCAGCATCAGGCCGAACGGCGCGCTGTTCACGCCGACGCCTTCGCGCCAGATGGTGCGCATGTTTTCAATCAGGTGGCTGCCGGGGATCAGCGTCATCGGCGTTTCAAACACCTGGCGGTTATCCAGCGTCGCCGCCACAAACGCCACGTACAGCGGGAAGAGGATCGCGGCGATCCCCAGAATCAACATCACGTGGCTGAAGAGGGTCAGCCCAGGGCGGTTCTCAATCATTGGTAGCGCACCTTACTTTCCACGTAGCGGAACTGCACGACGGTGAGCCCAATGACCAGCAGCATCAGCACTACCGACTGCGCGGCGGAGGCGGAAAGATCCAGCCCGGCAAACCCTTCGCGGTAAATTTTATAGATAAGCGTGGTGGTGGCCTGCACCGGGCCGCCTGCGGTGGCGGCGTCGATCACCGGGAAGGTGTCGAAGAAGGCGTACACCAGATTGACCACCAGCAGGAAGAAACTCACCGGGGCGATCAGCGGCAGCGACAGCTTAAAGAAGCGGCGTACCGGTCCGGCTCCGTCAATGGCGGCGGCTTCAGCCAGCGAGCGCGGGATCGATTGCAGCGCGGCAAAGAAGAACAGGAAGTTGTAGCTGATCTGCTTCCAGACCGAGGCGAAGACCACGAGAAACATCGCCTGACCGCTGTTCTGCGCGTGGTTCCAGTTGTAGCCAAACGACTCCAGTACGTGCGTCAACAAACCGCGACCGGGGTTGAATAAGAAGATCCACAGCACGGCGGCGATGGCCGGTGCCACGGCATACGGCAGCAGCATCAGGGTCTGGTAGAGACGGCTGGCACGGATCACGTAATCCACCAGCGCGGCAAAAAAGAGCGAGCTTAACAGGCCCCAGAACGTCACCAGCGCGCTGAATTTTATCGTCGTCCAGAAGGAGTCGAGGTAATAGCTGTCGTGAAACAGGGCGATAAAGTTGTCCATGCCGACAAACTGGCTGGAGAGCCCAAAGGGATCGACGCTTTGCACGGAGTACCACAGCGCTTCGCCCGCAGGCCAGATAAAGAAAATGACAGTGATGACCAGTTGCGGCGCGACCAAAAGATAGGGCAGCCAGCGCGAATGGAACACCGGACGGGATGAGGACATAGCGTTACTCAAGGTTGTGCCCCCTCACCCCGGCCCTCTCCCTCAGGGAGAGGGGGAAAGGCAGATCCGTGCCCGCTCCGCCCCCTCTCCCACGGGGAGAGGGGGAAAGGCAAGTCCGTGCTCGATCTGTCCCCTATCCTACGAAGAGAGGGAGAAGGGCAAATCCGCGCTCGATCTGTCCCCTCTCCCGTGGGGAGAGGGTTAGGGTGAGGGGGAGGATAAAAGATTAAGACTTCGTGGACTGCTCAAAACGGCGCAGCAGTTGATTACCACGCTCAACCGCTGAATCCAGCGCCTGCTGCGGGGTTTTCTTACCGGTCCACACGCTCTCCAGCTCCTCATCCACAATGGTACGGATCTGCGGCATGTTGCCCAGACGCAACCCTTTGGTGAACGGCAACGGCGGCTTGTTCAGCATCTGGCGCGTCGCAATATCCGCACCCGGGTTTTTGTCGTAGAAGCCCTGCTCGCGCGTCAGGTCATACGCGGCTTTGGTGATCGGCAGGTAGCCCGTTTTCTGATGCCATTCCGCCGCGTTCTCCGGCTTCGCGAGGAATTCGAGGAACTGCGCCACGCCGGTGTAAGTCGGCTTGTCTTTACCCTGCATCACCCACAGGCTCGCCCCGCCGATAATGGCGTTCTGCGGCGCGCCTTTCACATCGGCGTCGTACGGCATCATGCCCACGCCGTAGTTGAATTTGGCGTAATGGCGGATATCAGCCAGCGAACCGGAAGAGGCGGTGGTGATCGCGCAATCACCGTTGTAGAACTTCTCGGTGGATTCATCTTTACGCCCGAAGTAGCTGAAATCGCCCTTCTTGTTCAGATCCTGCAACAGCGCGATGTGTTTCACCTGCTCCGGCTTGTTGAACTCCAGAACCGCGTCGGTACCGTCAAAGCCGTTGTTTTTAGTGGCGACCGGCAGACCGTGCCAGGCGCTGAAGTTTTCAATCTGGATCCAGCCCTGCCAGCCGCTGGCGTAGCCGCACTTCATGCCCGCTGCTTTCAGTTTGGCGGTGTAGGCAGCCAGATCCTGCCAGGTTTTCGGCGGCTGCTCCGGGTCTAAACCGGCTTTTTTGAAGGCGTCTTTGTTGTAATAGAGCACCGGTGTGGAGCTGTTAAACGGCTGTGACAGCAGGTGACCGGTTTTGGAGTCAGTGTAATAACCGGAAACGGTCGGCACAAACTGGCTCTCATCAAACTTGATGCCTGCATCGCTGAACACTTCATAGACCGGTTTGATCGCTTTGGAAGCCATCATGGTCGCGGTGCCGACTTCATAAACCTGTAACAGAGCAGGCGCGTTGCCGGTACGGAAGGCCGCGATGCCCGCGCTCAGGCTCTGCTCGTAGTTGCCTTTGTACACCGGCACAATTTTGTAATCAGGATGAGTGTCATTAAAACGTTGCGCCAGGGATTCAACTTCTTTGCCTAATTCCCCTTCCATAGAGTGCCAGAACGGGATGGTCGTCGCTGCCATCGCCTGACCTGCAAATGCCAGGCTTACCGCCAGTCCTAAAGCTGTATGTCGTAACGAAGTCATTCGGTTATCTCTCTTGTTGTGCCGGATGCGCGATATCACGCGTTTTGTGCTCGCGAGGTAACATGACATGCGCGAATGACAGAAAAATAACCGTTGTGTTACACAATTGTGACGCGAACGTGATGGCGTGATGTACAGGTGATGACAGTCAGCGCCCCTGTCCAGGCAAAGTGAGGGCGAGTGAGAAGTCGTGATGGCGGCGGCGTACTGGGCCCCGACAATGAAACTGCCCGATGGCCGGATCGTCTCTCCGGCGTACCAGAAGACCTATTATCAGGCCGATGATGTGGCGCACAACCCCGTGCAGCCGTTCCCGGCTGGGCTGGAGCTACTGGCAGGCGATCACCACGGCAGCACGCCCCCGAAACAGATCAACTTTTTCTGTGCGGGCGGCAACGGCTATTTCAATAAAATGGGCCGCATTTGCGGGCCGCGCTCGCCCGGCGGTCCGGTGCAGTTCAATATCGGCCTGCGCTTTCCCAACTGCTGGGATGGCAAAAACCTGAAGCCGTCGCGCGGCCATCCGAACGGCACCTACGCGGTGAATAATCGTTGCCCGGCGGATTTTCCGGTGAAGATCCCGACGGTGAATATGAATATCGCCTGGGTTTTCCCGGACCTGAAAAGCCTCGACACCCGCAAAATCCAGCTATCGATGGACCCCGATAGGGTTAACGGTAAACGGGTCGAAAAATGGGGCAGCCTGTATACCGCCCACGCCGATTTTATGAACGGCTGGACGGTGGACGGCGCGCGGTTTATGACTGACCACTGCCTGAATCTCGCCATGCAGTGCGGGCTGAATGTGCCGTACAGCATGAACGTGGCGCAGGAGAGCAGCTATGTTGACAGCGACAATCCGCAGGCGACGCACGGTGGTGAATCGCAGGTTTACATTGAGGATAACTGGACTCCGCCCGGACGCGATGCGCATCCACAGAAGCTGGCGTTGCTGAAATTCACCATCCCGCCGCTGCCGGATAAACAGCCCCCGGAAGACGCGGCGCTGTTTAAATACAGCGTGCGGCTGTATGGCAGGAACGTCACCGACACGGCGACGCGCATCCTGCATGTCTATGCCGTCAGCGACGACTGGCAGGCGGACCGCGTGAACTGGAAAAATCGCCCGCAGGTGGTGTACACCGACGTGGGTACGCTACGCCACGGCAGCACGCCGGGAACGATCTATTTTGATGTGGATAGATATGTGCGCCAGCAGGCGGCGCTGGGTAAAAAAACGGTGTCGTTTTATATCGGCGGCGAGCGCCAGGGACGCGAGTTTGTGTTTGCCGGGACGAAAAGTACGACCCCGCCCCTGCTGCTGGTGAAAGGGATGCGGCACACGCCAGTGCCGTGATCCCCCTCACCCTAACCCTCTCCCGCCGGGAGAGGGAATGTTTTCTCCTTCTCCCTCAGGGAGAAGGCCGGGATGAGGGTAAAACGTTACCCGCCCAGATACGCGCTTCTTACCGCTTCATTCGCCAGCAATGCATCACCGGTATCTTCCAGCACCACATGGCCGTTTTCCAGCACGTAGCCGCGATCCGCGAGTTTCAGCGCCTGGTTCGCGTTCTGCTCAACAAGGAAAATGGTCATGCCTTCTTTACGCAGTTGTTCGATGGTGTCGAAAATCTGCTGGATAATGATTGGCGCAAGGCCGAGCGACGGCTCGTCGAGCAGCAGCAGGCGCGGCTGGCTCATTAACGCGCGGCCAATCGCCAGCATCTGCTGTTCACCGCCGGACATGGTGCCCGCGCGCTGAATGCGGCGCTCGTGCAGACGCGGGAACAGTTCGTAAACCCATTTGATGCGGGTCTGGAACTGATCGCGGTCGGCAAAGAAACCGCCCATCGCCAGATTCTCTTCCACCGTCATGCGCGAGAAAACGCGACGGCCTTCCGGCACGATGGCGACCGCTTCACGCATGATTTTCGCCGTCTGCCAGTCGGTAATGTCTTTACCGTCGAACACAATCCGCCCGCTGGTGGCACGGGGATCGCCGCACAGCGTACCGAGCAGTGTGGTTTTGCCTGCGCCGTTCGCGCCAATCAGGGTGACGATTTCACCCTGGTTGATGGTCAGGCTCACGTCGTGCAGCGCCTGAATTTTGCCGTAGTGGGCGCTGACTTTGTCAAAGGACAACATGACTTTTTCCATCTTATGCCTCACCCAGATACGCGCGGATCACATCCGGGTTATTACGAATTTGCTCCGGCGTGCCGTTTGCCAGCGGCGTGCCCTGGTTCACCACGTAGATCCGGTCAGAAATGCCCATCACCAGCTTCATATCATGCTCAATCAGCAAAATCGTGGTGTTGTGATGGCTGCGCAGCTCGACGATCAGCTCGTCCAGCTCTTTGGTTTCTTTCGGGTTCAGGCCCGCAGCGGGCTCGTCGAGCATTAAGATTTCCGGCTGCGTCACCATGCAGCGGGCGATCTCCAGACGACGCTGATCGCCATACGCGAGGTTGCTCGCCTGGCGGTTGGCGTGTGCCAGCAGGCCAATGCGGTCAAGCCAGGTGGCGGCGCGATCCAGCGCTTCACTTTGCGCGCGACGGAAACCTGGCGTTTTCAGAAGGCCTGAGAACACCCCGGTTTTCAGTTGCTGATGTTGCGCCACCAGCAGGTTTTCAATCACCGTCATTTCACGGAACAGGCGCACGTGCTGGAAAGTACGCACCACGCCCATGCGGGCGATTTGCTGGCCCGGCAGCCCTTCAAGATGCTGATCGCGCAGCATGATGGTGCCGCCCGTCGGCTTGTAGAATCCGGTCAGGCAGTTGAACACCGTGGTCTTGCCCGCGCCGTTCGGCCCGATCAGCGAGATGATCTCCTGCGGATGTAAATCCAGCGACACGTTGTTAACCGCCAGCAGACCGCCAAAGCGCATCATCAGGCCGTTAACGGACAATAATGGCTGACTCATGCTTGCTCTCCTTTCGCTTGCCCGTTTTTCAGTTTCAACTGCGGACGGGTCATCGGCAGCAAGCCCTGCGGACGCCAGATCATCATCAGTACCATCAAACCACCCAGCATTAACATGCTGTATTCGTTGAAATCACGCATCAGTTCGCGCGACACCACCAGCAGAATAGCGGCGAGGATCACGGCAAACTGCGAGCCCATGCCGCCTAACACCACAATGGCCAGTACAAACGCAGACTCGGCAAAGGTGAAGGATTCCGGGCTGACAAAGCCCTGGCGCGCGGCAAACAGCGTGCCGGCGAAACCAGCAAACGCGGCGCTGATGGTAAACGCGGTCAGTTTGATGCGCGTCGGGTTCAGGCCCAGCGAACGGCAGGCGATCTCATCTTCACGCAGGGCTTCCCACGCGCGGCCCAGCGGCATACGCAGCAGACGGTTAATGACAAACAGGCTGAAGACCACCAGTAACAGCGCCACCAGGTAGAGGAATACCACGCGGTCGCTGGGATCGTATTTCACATTAAAGAAGTTGCTGAAGGTATCCCAGCCGCCTTCGCGCGCGGTACGGCTGAATTCCAGGCCAAACAGCGTCGGTTTGGGGATCTGGCTGATGCCGTTCGGCCCGCCGGTCACTTCGGTGTTGTTGAGCAGCAAAATACGCACAATTTCACCGAAACCTAAGGTCACAATCGCCAGATAGTCACCGCGCAGGCGCAGCACCGGGAAGCCCAGCAGGAAACCGGCAGCGGCAGACACCAGGCCTGCCAGCGGCAGACAGGTCCAGAAACCGAGGCCGTAATAGTGGTTCAGCAGCGCAAAGGTGTACGCGCCGATGGCGTAGAAGCCGCCGTAGCCGAGCACCAGCAGGCCGGACAGCCCGACCACCACGTTAAGACCCAGGCCGAGAATGATGTAAATCATGGTCAGGGTGGCGATATCCACCGTGCCGCGCGACACCATAAACGGCCAGGCCACCGCCAGCACCAGCAACGCCAGCAGGAACAGCTTCTGTTTTACCGTTGAGCCGTCAATCGCGGGCAGGACAAACTTCGGCCCGGAAACGCTCTTCAGGCTTTTCTGGAACACCGGACGCAGCAACTGGAAGAAAAACACTACGGCGGTGCCGACAAAGACCCACTGCCAGCGGATATCCGCCGCATGACCCACCACCAGTTTGGTGCCGCTCAACTGAAGCTGAACGCCCATAAACACGCCCGCGAGCACGAAGAACATGGCGGCAGAAAGCAGCGCCATCGCAAAATGCATCGGTTTCATACTTTTTCTACCTCCGGGCGGCCCAGAATACCGGTAGGCATTACCAGCAGTACCCCAATCAGTAACGCAAACGACACCACATCTTTATATTCGGTACTCAGATACGCGGAGGAGAGCGCTTCTGCAACGCCCAGAATCAGCCCGCCGATCATCGCTCCCGGAATACTGCCGATGCCGCCCAGTACCGCTGCGGTAAAGGCTTTCATCCCGGCCATAAAACCGATGTACGGGTTGATGACGCCGTAGAACTGGCCGAGCAGCACGCCCGCTACCGCCGCCATCGCCGCACCGATCACAAAGGTCAGGGCGATCACGCGGTCGGTGTTAATGCCGAGCAGACTGGCCATTTTCAGATCTTCTGCGCAGGCGCGACAGGCGCGGCCCATGCGGGAGTAACGGATGAACAGGGTCAGCGCCAGCATCGCCACGAAGGTCACAATCCAGATCACAAGCTGCATCGTGGTAATCGAGGCAGAGAAGTTTTCGCTGCTGCCGACGACCCACTGGCCGTTAAACAGGCTTGGCAGCGCCACATCGCGCGAACCTTCGGTCAGGCTGACGTAGTTTTGCAGGAAGATGGACATCCCGATGGCGGAGATCAGCGCGATCAGGCGCTTGGAGCTGCGCACCGGGCGGTAAGCGACCCGTTCGATGCTCCAGCCGTAGGCGCTGGCGATCACGATGGCTCCGACGAATCCGGCACCCACCAGCAGCCAGCTACTGTCGATGCCCATCATCATCAGCGCGGCGATGATCATAAAGGAGACATAACTGCCGATCATATACACCTCGCCGTGGGCGAAGTTGATCATGCCGATAATGCCGTACACCATGGTGTAACCGATGGCGATAAGCGCGTAGGTGCTTCCCAGCGTCACGCCGTTAAACATCTGCTGCACGAAATAGAGAAACTGCTCAGACATAACTTAACCTTCTTATAACCCTCCGGACGTTGCGCCCGGAGAGCGGGATGACAGTTATTTCGCCACGGAGGACGAACCATCGGCGTGCCATTGGAAGACGCCAAATTCAAATCC
>Ga0302349_1001397_pt1 | contig 19042 bp, 14 predicted proteins | sample PhyAR1_FD_202176 | JGI IMG/M metagenome (GOLD analysis project Ga0302349, IMG submission 202176) | Leaf surface microbial communities from alfalfa plants in UC Gill Tract Community Farm, Albany, California, United States - DLSL A.R1... | ecosystem: Host-associated > Plants > Phyllosphere >...
GGCTCGCGCCCGCGGGATCCTCGCTCGCGGTCTCGGTCGCGATCGACGCCGCGCTGATCCCGGCCTCGCGCCGGGGCTGGATCCCGCTGCTTGCGGGCACCGCGATGGCCGGCGCAGCGGGCGAACAGCTCGACGGCGTGGGCGTGAAGTGGCCGAACGACCTGCTCGTCGGCGGGCGCAAGCTGTGCGGGATCCTCGCGGAGGTCGCCACGGCCGATCGCATCGTCGTCGGCGCCGGCATCAACACGCGCATGACGGCCGAGCAGCTTCCCGTCGAGACCGCGACGTCGTTCGAGGTTCTGGGCGTCGAGGTCGACGAGGACCGGTTGCTCGCGGGCTATCTCACGCGGCTAGGGGCCCTGCTCGACACGCTCGAACGCGGATCCGTGCGTGACGACGTGCGCGAGGCGTGCATCACGCTGGGCCAGCGGGTGACGGCCCACCTGCCGGGCGGCGACACTCTCACCGGCACGGCGACCGGCCTGGCGGAAGACGGCCGCCTCGAGATCGACGGCACGCCCGTGGGCGCCGGCGATATCGTCCACCTGCGCCCCGCGCGCTGAGATTCTGACTCTGGCCCGAGATCCGGGTGTTCCCACGAGAATCGTCAGAATCTCGCGTCATTCTCAGAATCTCACGACACCCGAAACGGGCCCCGAGGGGCCCGTTTCGGGTCAGGACCAGCGATCGCGCGGGAAGGTGCGCAGGCGCTTCGAGCGGATCCAGCGGTCCGGGGCCCCGCGCTCGGGTGCCTTGGCCGTCTCGACCTCCTGCGCGTAGGTCTCGCCGACGACCGCGATGACGGCCGCCAGCTCCTCCTCCGTGGGGTTGCCGCGGGTGACTCGCAGTGCCAGCTCGCTCACAGCGGGATGTTCCCGTGCTTCTTGGGCGGCAGCTCCGCGCGCTTGCGGCGCAGGGCGCGCAGCGCCTTCGCGATCATCACGCGGGTATGCGCCGGCTCGATGACGCTGTCGATCTCGCCGCGTTCGGCCGCGAGGAACGGGCTCGCCACGTTGTACGTGTACTCGTCGGCGAGCTTCGTCCGCACGGCGGCGACGTCCTCCCCCGCCTCGGTTGCGCGCTTGATCTCGCCGCGGTACAGGATGTTGACGGCGCCCTGGCCGCCCATGACGGCGATCTCCGCGGTCGGCCACGCGAGGTTGACGTCGGCGCCGAGCTGCTTCGACCCCATCACGATGTACGCGCCACCGTAGGCCTTGCGCAGAATCACGGTGACAAGCGGCACCGTCGCCTCGGCGTAGGCGTAGAGCAGCTTCGCGCCGCGACGGATCACGCCCGTCCACTCCTGGTCGGTGCCCGGCAGGTAGCCCGGAACGTCGACAAGCGTGACGACGGGGATCGAGAAGGCATCGCAGAAGCGCATGAATCGCGCGGCCTTCTCGCCGGCCTCGATGTTGAGCGTTCCGGCCATCTGCTTCGGCTGGTTCGCGATGATGCCGACAGAGTGACCCTCGACGCGAGCGAAGCCCACGACGATGTTCGGTGCGAACAGCGGCTGCACCTCGAGGAACTCACCGCCGTCCGCGATGACCTCGATGACCTCGTTGATGTCGTACGGCTGGTTCGGCGAATCGGGGATGATCGCGTTCAGCTTCTGGTCGAGGTCGTTCGTCTCGAACTCGAAGTCCGACGCGTAGTCGGGCGCGTCCGACATGTTGTTGTCGGGGAGATACCCGAGAAGGCTCCGCGCGTAGTCGAGCGCGTCCTCCTCGTCGGCGGCGAGGTAGTGCGAGACGCCCGAGCGGGTGTTGTGCGTGTGCGCACCGCCCAGCTCCTCCATCCCCACGTCCTCGCCCGTGACGGTCTTGATGACATCGGGGCCCGTGACGAACATCTGGCTGGTCTTGTCGACCATGATCACGAAGTCGGTGAGCGCGGGCGAGTACACGGCACCGCCCGCGGCGGGGCCCATGACGATCGAGATCTGCGGGATCACACCCGACGATTGGGTGTTGAGGCGGAAGATCTCGGCGTACTTGCCGAGCGCGAGCACGCCCTCCTGGATGCGCGCGCCGCCCGAGTCGAGGATGCCGACGATCGGCATGCCGTTCTGCAGGGCGAACTTCATCACCTTGAGGATCTTCTCGCCCGCGACCTCGCCGAGCGAACCGCCGAATGTCGAGAAGTCCTGCGAGTACACGGCGACGACGCGGCCGTGGATCCGGCCCACGCCCGTCACGACGGAGTCGCCGTAGGGCCGCGAGCGGTCCATGCCGAACGCGGTCGTGCGGTGACGCACGTACTCGTCGAGCTCGACGAAGCTGCCGGGATCCATCAGCTGCTCGATGCGCTCACGCGCCGTCTGCTTGCCCTTGGCGTGCTGCTTCTCGGCAGCCACCTTCTCGGGTTCGACAACGGCCTCGTTGTATCGGTTGCGGAGGTCTTGGATCTTCCCCGCGGTGGTCGACATGTCCGGTTCGGTCACGGATTCCACCCTAACGGGACACGAGCACAGACCCTTGGCGGACGTGCACAACGGATCCGCGCGTCGCGTGTCGAATACCGCGAATCGTCGGGATTATCGCGTCAGAACGGCGACGGCCTCGACGTGATGCGAGCTCGGGAAGAGGTCGATGCCCCGCAGCGAGCGCACCGCGTATCCGAGCTCGCGGAACAGCCCGGCGTCGCGCGCGAGCGCCACGGGGTCGCACGCGACGTAGACGACGGCCGCCGGATCCAGCTCCGCGATCCGGCGCACGACCTGCTCCCCCGCGCCCGAGCGGGGCGGATCCAGCAGGGTGATGCCGCGGGAGATCGCGTCGGTCGGCTGGAGATGCGAGATGAATCGCTCCACGCGCGCCGAAATGGCCTCGACGGGAAGATCCGCGAGGTTGTCCGCCGCGTGCTGCGTCGCCCGCGGCGACGACTCGACCGTCGTCACCCAGGAGTCGGCGCCGTGCCCGGCGAGCGCGGCGGAGAACAGACCGACGCCGCCGTAGAGGTCGAGGTGGTGGGCGCGCTCGGGAGCGTCGAGCTTCGCGAGCTCGTCACGGACGACGCGGTCGAGCGCCGTCGCCGCCTCGCGGTGTACCTGCCAGAAGCCGTCGACGTCGACGTCGAAGCGGCGGCCACCGACGATCTCGACGACGGTTTCCGGATCCTTTTTGCCGCGCGAGCGACCGCGCGCCGCGGGGCGGCGCAGGATCCGCACCTCGCCGTCGGCGGGGTGGACGAGATCGATCCGGCCCTCGCGCTCACGACCGAGGGCCGCGATCGCGCGCTCGATCGCGGGAGTGGCGAGCGGATAATCGGCCGTCTCGATGACGTCGTTGCTGCGCGCGGCGTAGGGGCCGACGCGGCCGTCTCGGTCGACGTGCAGGCCGACGCGCGTACGGTATCCCGTCCCCGAATCGCGCTCGGAGGCCGGCTCGACGGTCACCTCGACCGCGCCGCCTGCGAAGCGCTCGAATGCCTCCGAGAGGACACGCGCCTTGAGCTCGCGCTGGTGGTCGAGGGCGATGTGCCCGAAATCGGCGCCACCCGGGCGCTGCTCCGGCGCGGCCGAGACGTCGGCCTGCCGCCAGATGTGGGGGACGCGGTGCGGCGACGCCTCGAGCACCTCGAGGGTCTCGGCGCGGGCGAACGACTTCTTGACCTGCGTGATCCGTGCGCGCACGCGCTCGCCCGGCAGGGTGTCGGGCACGAACACGACGAGCCCGTCCTCGCCGTGGCGCGCGATGAACACGCCCCCGTGGGCGATACCCGTGATGTCGAAGTCGATGATGTCGCCAGTCTGCATCCCCCAATCCTCCCATCACCCCACTCCACAACTCTGCAAGTCTCCGCACGGTCGTACGCGAATCGCAGACGACCGCGCGGAGACTTGCGGACGTGAGGGAGACTTGACGGCATGGATGTCTGCCTCGCCTCTACATCTCCGGCCCGATTGATGCTCATGCGCCAGGTGGGCATCGAGCCCCGCCTCGCCTCGCCGGGCGTGGACGAGGAGGCCGCCGTCGAACAGCGTGAGGCCGAGCTCGGCCGCCCGCTCACGCCCGACGAGCACGTTTCTTTCCTCGCGCGAGAGAAGGCGAAGGCCGTCGCCGTCGCCCTCGCCGATGACTTCGAGGGCATCGTCATCGGCGGGGACTCGATGTTCGAACTCGACGGCGTCGTCTACGGCAAGCCGCACACGCCGGAGAACGCGATCGCCCGCTGGCGCGAGATGCGCGGCAAGACCGGCACGTTGCACTCGGGTCACTGCGTCATCCGCGTGCAGGACGGCTCGCTGACCCGCGCCGTGCACACCGCTTCCGCGACCGTCAGCTTCGCCGCCGATGTCACCGACGACGAGATCGCCGCCTACGTCGCGACCGGTGAGCCGCTCAACGTCGCCGGCGCCTTCACGGTCGACAGCCTCGGCGCCCCGTTCATCGAGCGCGTCGAGGGCGACCCGTCGACCGTCGTCGGCATGTCGCTGTCAACGATCCGCCGCATGGTGCGCGAGCTCGGCGTGGAGTGGACCTCGCTCTGGAACCGCGCCTCGTAGCAATTCCCACACGAAACGCCGCGCATGTTGTGCGGCTCAATCAAAAGCAGGCGCGTTCCGCTGGATAGGCTCGAATTCATGCCCGTAATCCGCAAGGTGCTCATTGCCAACCGTGGAGAAATCGCCGTCCGCATCATCCGTGCGGCCCGTGACTCCGGAATCAGCTCGGTCGCCGTTTACGCCGATCAGGACCGCGACGCGATGCACGTCAAGCTCGCCGACGAGGCCTATGCCCTCGACGGCACCACGAGCGCCGACACCTACCTCGTGATCGACAAGATCCTGTCGGTTGCCCGTCGTTCGGGCGCCGACGCCGTGCACCCCGGCTACGGCTTCCTCGCGGAGAACGCCGAGTTCGCCCGCGCCGTGCAGGCCGCCGGGCTCATCTGGATCGGCCCCGGCGCCGAGGCCATCGAGGCGCTCGGCGACAAGGTCACCGCCCGCCACGTCGCCGAGAAGGTCGGCGCGCCGCTGGCACCGGGAACCCCCGGCCCCGTCGACACCGCCGACGAGGTCGTGGCCTTCGCCGAGAAGGTGGGCCTGCCCATCGCGATCAAGGCCGCATACGGCGGCGGCGGGCGCGGCCTCAAGGTCGCCCGCGAGCTCGACGAGGTCGCCGAGCTGTTCGAGTCGGCTACCCGCGAGGCCGTCGCGGCCTTCGGTCGCGGCGAGTGCTTCGTGGAGAAGTATCTCGACAAGCCGCGTCACGTCGAGACCCAGTGCCTCGCCGATGCCGAGGGCAACGTCGTCGTCATCTCGACGCGCGACTGCTCGTTGCAGCGCCGCCACCAGAAGCTGGTCGAGGAGGCGCCCGCGCCGTTCCTCACCGACGAGCAGAACGCCGTTCTCTATGAGGCGTCGAAGGCCATCCTCAAGGAGGTCGGCTACGTCGGCGCCGGCACGTGCGAGTTCCTCGTGGGCGCCGACGGCACCATCTCGTTCCTCGAGGTGAACACCCGCCTGCAGGTGGAGCACCCCGTCAGCGAAGAGGTCACCGGAATCGACCTGGTGCGCGAGCAGTTCCGCATCGCCGCCGGCGGCACGATCGACTACGACGACCCGACGCCCCAGGGCCACTCCTTCGAGTTCCGCATCAACGGCGAGGACGCCGGCCGCGGCTTCCTCCCCCAGCCCGGCCCGGTGCACACTTTCAAGGCGCCGAGCGGGCCCGGAGTGCGCGTCGACTCCGGCGTCGCCGAGGGCGATGTGATCAGCGGATCCTTCGACTCGATGCTGGCGAAGCTCATCGTCACGGGCGCGACGCGCGAACAGGCGCTCGAGCGCTCGCGACGCGCCCTCGCGGAGTTCGAGGTCGCGGGCCTGCCGACCGTCATCCCCTTCCACCGCGTAGTCGTCGAGGATCCGGCGTTCGCGCCGGAGGAGGGCCCGTTCGGCATCTACACGCGCTGGATCGAGACCGAGTTCGACAACCAGATCCCCGCGTGGGACGGCGAGCCGCAGGACGCCGCGGCGTCCGTGCCGCGTCACAGCGTCGTCGTCGAGGTCAACGGCAAGCGCGTCGAGGTGACGCTTCCGGACCGCATCACGCAGCCCGGATCCACCGCCGGCCGCCCCGCGAACGCGCCCTCCTCGCGCCGCAGCCACCAGGGCGGCGGCGCATCGACGGGCGCATCCGGCGACTCGCTCAAGTCGCCCATGCAGGCCACCGTCGTCAAGGTCGCCGTCGAGGAGGGCCAGGAGGTCGTCAAGGGCGACCTCGTCGTGGTGCTCGAGGCCATGAAGATGGAGCAGCCGCTGCACGCGCACAAGGACGGCCGCATCGCGAAGATCGATGCGCCGGTCGGCCAGACCGTCAGCTCGGGTCACGTGCTCGTCGACATCGTCTGAGATCCAACGACAATGGGCCGCCCCTCGGGGCGGCCCATTGTCGTTGGACTGCTGTCTACTCGTCGCCGCGCTGCTCGACGCCGTGCATGGCGCGCGCGGCGTCGGTGATCGCACCGGTCAGCGACGGGTATGCCGTGAAGACGCGCGCGAGCTGATCGACGGTGAGGCGGCGCTCCACGGCGATCGCGATCGGGTAGATGAGCTCGCTCGCCTTCGGGGCGACGACGACTCCGCCGACGACGGTGCCCGAGAGGTTGCGGGCGAACAGCTTCACGAAGCCGTCCTTGACGCCCATCATCTTCGCGCGGGGGTTCTCGGCGAGGTCGATCTTCAGCTCGACGGCGTTGAGCGCGTCGGAGGTAAAACCGACGGTCGCGATCTCGGGCGAGGTGAAGATGTTCGACGCGATCTTGTGCTTGCTGAATGGGATCACCGAGTCGCCCATCGCGTGGAACACGGCGGTGCGACCGAGCATCGACGACACGGAGGCGAGGGGCACGAGGTTCGTGCAGTCGCCCACGGCGTAGATGTTCGGCACGGAGGTCCGGCCGACCTTGTTGACCCGGATGTGCCCGGATCCCTCCAGCTGAACGCCCGCCTCCTCGAGGCCGAGGCCCACGGTGTTGGGCACGCCACCGACCGCCATGAGGCAGTGGGATCCCTCGACGGTCGAACCGTCGGCGAGCGTGACGATGACGCCGCTTCCCGTGTTCTCGACCTTCTCGGCGCGCGACTTCGCCAGCAGCGTCATGCCGCCGCGCGTGAACACCTTCTCGAGAACCCGAGCGGCGTCGGGGTCCTCACCGGGGAGCACCTGCTCGCGGCTCGACACGAGCGTGACCTTCGCACCGAGGTTCATGTAGGCCGAGGCGAACTCGGCGCCCGTCACGCCGGATCCCACGACGATCAGGTGCTCGGGCACCGCCGTCATGTTGTACATCTGCTTCCAGGTGAGGATCCGCGACCCGTCCGGCTTGGCCGAGGGCAGCTCACGCGGCGACGCGCCGACCGAGACGATGATCGTGTCGGCCTCGATGCGGTCGAAATCCGTGCCGTCGGGACCGGTCGAGACGACGATCGCGTCGGGGCCCTCGAGGCGACCGCAGCCCGAGATGATCGTCACGCCCTCCTCAATCAGGCGCTCGCGCATGTCCTCAGACTGCTGACCCGCGAGGGCGAGGATCCGCTTGTTGATGGCGAGCAGGTTGATCGCCACCTCCGGCTTCAGCGGCTTGCCGTTCTCACCGCGCGCGAAGAACTGCACCCCGAGATCGCCGGCGTCTTCGATCGCGCGCGCGGCGTCCGCCGTCGCGATCAGCGTCTTGGAGGGCACGACGTCGGTGAGCACGGCGGAGCCGCCCACGCCCGTGCTCTCCACGAGAGTGACCTCGGCGCCGAGCTGTGCGCCCGCGAGCGCCGCCTCGTATCCGCCGGGTCCGCCGCCGATGATCGCGATTCGCTGCTTGCGCTCGAAGTCAAATCTCATGGATCCATTCTGGCACCAGCCCCTGCGGGTTATCGTGAGGGCATGACAGATCCGTCGCACCCCCTTGACTTCCCCGCCGACCCCTTCGAGGTCGCGCGCACAGCCGCGGCCGACATCGCCCGGCTCACCGGCGTGGAGCAGCACGACATCGCCGTGACGCTCGGCAGCGGCTGGGGCCGCGCCGCCGAACTGATCGGCGAGACCGTGGCCACGATTCCCGCCACCGAGGTCACGGGGTTCTCGAAGCCTGCGCTCGCGGGCCATGTCGGCACGTTGCGCAGCGTGCGCACCGACGATGGCCGCCACGTGCTCGTGATCGGCGCGCGCACCCACTACTACGAGGGTCATGGCGTGCGCCGCGTGGTGCACAGCGTGCGCACGGCCGCCGCGACGGGCGCGAAGACGATGGTGCTGACCAACGGCGCGGGCGGCCTTAAGCGCTCGTGGGAGCCCGGCCAGCCCGTGCTCATCAGCGACCAGCTGAACCTCACGAACGACACCCCCCTCGAGGGCGCGACGTTCATCGACATGACCGACCTGTACTCGCCGCGCCTGCGCGGCATCGCGCGCGAGGTGGATCCCTCTCTCGACGAGGGCGTCTACACGCAGCTGCGCGGCCCGCAGTACGAAACGCCCGCCGAGGTGCGCATGGTAGGCGCCGTGGGCGGCGACATCGTCGGCATGTCGACGGCGCTCGAGGCGATCGCCGCCCGCCAGGCCGGCATGGAGATCCTCGGCTTCTCCCTCATCACCAACCTCGCGGCCGGCATCTCGCCGACGCCGCTGAGTCACGAAGAGGTCATCGAGGCCGGCAGGAACGCCGAGGAGCGGATCTCGCGCCTCCTCGCCGACGTCATCGGGCGCATCCGGTGAGCGCGCTCGACGCCGCGCGCCGCTGGCTCGACCAGGATCCGGATCCGGAGACCCGCGCCCAGCTCGCGTCGCTCATCGAGCGCGCGGGGGCGGGCGACGGGGACGCGTCGGCGGAGCTCGACGCCCGCTTCGACGGCCGCCTGCAGTTCGGCACGGCGGGCCTGCGCGGGCAGCTCGGGGCCGGATCCGCGCGGATGAACCGCGTGCTCGTCGCGCAGGCGGCGGGCGGCTTCGCGCGCTACCTTCTGGCGCGTACCCCGCGTCCCCGCGTCGTGATCGGATACGACGGGCGCAAGAACTCCGAGGTCTTCGCGCGAGACTCGGCCGAGGTGTTCGCGGGCGCCGGTCTCGAGGCGATCCTCCTCCCCCGGCTCCTCCCGACGCCCGTCCTCGCCTTCGCCGTGCGGCACCTGGGCGCCGACGCGGGCGTCATGGTGACGGCGAGCCACAACCCGCCGAACGACAACGGCTACAAGGTATACCTCGGCGGTGCCGACGACGGCGCGCAGATCGTGTCGCCCGCCGATCGCGAGATCGCGGCGTTCATCGACGAGGTGGCCGCCGGATCCATCGCCGAGCTGCCGCGTTCGTCCTCCTACTCGGTGGGGTCGGAGGAGATCGTCCGCGCCTATGTCGAGGCGACGGCCGCGGTCGCGCCCGCGCCGGAGGCCGCCGCCGGCATGCGCTGGGTGTACACGGCGATGCACGGCGTCGGGTGGGAGACGACGCGCGCCGTCGTCGAACGCGCCGGCTACCCCCTCCCCGCGACGGTGAGCGAACAGATCGCGCCGGACGCGGCGTTCCCCACCGTCGCGTTCCCGAACCCGGAAGAGCCCGGCGCGATGGATCTGTCCCTCGCGCTCGCGGAGGCGGAGGGCGCGGAGTTCGCGATCGCGAACGATCCCGACGCCGACCGCGTCGCCGTCGCGATCCCGACGGCGGACGGCTGGCGGCGCCTGACGGGCAACGAGGTCGGGCTGCTCCTCGGCGAGCGCGCGGCGCGCGCCGCCGGCGGATCCGGATCCCTCGCCTGCTCGCTGGTCTCCTCGCCGGGCCTCGGCGAGATCGCGCGAGCGCACGGCCTCGACTGGCACGAGACGCTGACGGGCTTCAAGTGGATCTCACGCGCGCCGGGCATGGTGTTCGGCTTCGAGGAGGCCCTCGGCTACCTCGTGAACCCCGACACGGTGCGCGACAAGGACGGCATCTCTGCGGCCATCGCCATCCTCGGGCTCGCGGCCGAGGCGCGAGCCGAGGGCAAGACACTCGCGGACCTGCTCGACGAGCTGGCCGAGCGGATCGGACACTACGCGAGCGGCCAGGTGTCGATCCGCGTCGAGGACCTGTCGATCATCGGCGCCACCATGGCGCGGCTGCGCGCCGAGCCGCCGGCGGCCTTCGGGGAGGTCGCGGTGGCACGCTTCGACGATCTCCTCGTCGTTCCCGACGGTCAGCCGGGCGGTGACATCCTGCGCTTCCTCCTCGAAGACGGCGGACGCGTCATCTTCCGCCCGAGCGGCACGGAGCCCAAGCTCAAGGCCTACCTCGATGTGAAGGGCGCGTCGGCCTCGGAGGCCCAGTCGCGCCTCGCCGCCCTCGAGTCGGCGGTGCGCGCGCTGCTGGCGTAGGGCTCCGCACAACGTGCCTCCCACGCGCACACCCCCACCGTTCATATGACACTTATCCCCAGTCCTGGCGCGCTCAAGTACCCAAAGGTGTCATATGAACGGGTGGGGGAAGAAGGGTGGGGGGAAGAAGGGTGCGCGGGCGGGGGTTAGCCCTCGTCGATTAGGGCGGCGAGTTCGGTGAGGAAGGTCGGGAGGTCGGTCGCGCGGCGCGCGACGCGACGGGCGTTCTCGGGCTCCGCGAAGACGTCGATCAGCTGCTCGAAGACGGTCTGGAAGGCCGAGCGATCCGACTCGCTGAACGCCACGAAGGCGACCACCCGCACGCGGTCGCCGTGCCAGTCGATGCCGTGCTCACTGATCGCCACGGCGATCGCCGTGCGCTCCGCCGACATCGTCATCGCGTGAGGCACCGCGAGCGACTCCGTGAACGCCGTCGAGCTCACCCGCTCACGCTCGAGGGCGCTGTCGATGTAGGCGTCGTCGATGATCCCCTCGGCGCGGAGTGCTCCGCCCAGGACGCGGATCACGTCGGCCGGCGCGGACGCCGGGGCGTCGCGCATGAACGCTCCCGGCACGAACCACTTCTGGATCTCGGCGCGCAGGCGCGCGAGCCGCCGCTGCCGCCGCACGCGCGTCGCCGCGTCCGCCACCCGCGCCACGTCCCGTTCGGAGAGGAAGGGCGGGATCCTGACGATCCGGTCGGAGCCCGGCACGTGCGCCGGCGGGTCTATCGTCGTGAGCACGAGGTCGGTGGCGAAGCGCTCCCACTCCGGCTCGTAGCTGGTGGAGACCTCGGTGACGGCGACCTCCCCGCCGAGGGCGTTCTCGAGGCGCTCCCGTAGCTGTCGCCGCATCTCGTCCATCCCGGGGCACACGAGCGTCGCCGTGAGGCGGGCTCGCGCGTCGCCGTCCGACTCGATCGCCGTGCCGAGGTGCATCGCGATATCGGTGATCTCGTCGTCGGGGAACTCCACCCCGAGCTCGCGCGACAGGTCGCTCGCGACGGCGACGGCCATCTCGAAGACCAGCGGAGACGCCGCCTTCAGCGATCGCGTCATCGGATTGCGCGAGAAGAGCTGCTCCTCGGCGCGCTGCAGGAAGTTCTGCACGTGCAGCGCGAGCCGTGCGACCAGTTCGCCGCGTGCGAGCGCCACCCCGTGGGCGCTCACGACCCCGTCGACGGCGCGCGCGACGGCCGCTTCGATCGCCGGATCCGCGCGTCGCGGCGCGCGCGGGTCGGCGGATCCGGGATCCACGACCGACAGGAGGGCGAGCGAGGCGAGGTGCCGCGTATCGCCCTCGCCGAGCGTCACGCCGAAGCGTTCGAGCGCGATGCCGCCGATGAGGTCGGCGACGCGCGCGCGTTCGTGCTCGGTCTCGCCCTCCCCGCCCGGCTCTGCGGCGCTGCTCCCCAGCGAGTAGCCGTGCGCCACGCGGTCCGCGGCGATGGCGATGCGCAGAACGACGTCGGCGGCGGCGAGCTCGTTGACGCGGTAGCCCTGCTCCGAGAGGGCGGCGACGAGGTCGCGCCCCGTGGCGGCGAAGGCGTCGGCGTCGAGGCCGACTCGCTCCGCCGCGCGGCGAACGGCGGACGGGTCGAGCGCACCGTCGTCGAGTTCGGCGTTCACGACGCGACCGACGAAGCGGCGCCGCGCGAGTTCGGATCCGTCGAGCGAGACCACGGCCGCTTCGCGCCGATAGGCGAGTCCGGTGCCGCGAAGCATGCCGCGGATCCGGCGGAGGTCGCCCTCGACCGTGCCGGTCGACACCTGCATCTCCAGGGCGGTCTCGAACACGTCGACGCCCTCGTCGGAGTCGAGCAGGCGACGGATGAGGGTGTGCAGCCGCTCGCGCGGCGTGCCCCGCGCCGGATCCAGTCCGTCGATCTCGATCGCGGCCGCGCGCGGTGTGGCGCGGTAGCCGAGCGGACCGGACTCGATCGCGTCGGGCGTGAGCTGGTTGATGGCGGTGACGTAGCTGCGCACGCTACGCGGCGTCACGCCGAGATGATCGGCGAGGTAGCCCGCGGTGACCCAGTCGGAGCGACGCACCAGGATCCCCAACATCCTCGCCTGTCGTTTATGCGCCACACCTCCAGTCAATCATCATTCGTGCACCGTTTTCCGCGGACCCCGGAAAGAGATCTCCATTGCGGCGGGGCCCGCACCCGGCCAGGATGAGACGGAGAAGGAGACGTGAGTCGATGAAGATCGTCGTGATCTGTGGCGCGGGCGCCTCGAGCACATTCGTGGCGACGCGTATGCGGCGCGCCGCAAAGACGATCGGATTCAACGCAACGTTCTCTGCCTCACCCCTGGCGTCGTTCGCCGAGCAGGTGGGATCCGCCGACGCGGTCCTCGCCGGAGCTCACCTGGGCGACGCCTTGTCTGTCGTGCACGCGCAGGCGCGCGAGCACGGCGTTCCCGTAGCAGTTCTCCCTGGCGATATCGCGCGGGATCGCGAGGGCACCCAGGCCCTCGAGATCGCGCTCGATCTCGTCGCGCGGATCCAGACCGGGTCCACCCCTCGAAAGGAACACACCATGGCCACTCGTACCGTCACCATCGCCAGCTCCCACGGCCTGCACGCTCGTCCCGCCAAGCTCTTCAGCGAGGCCGCGAAGAACTCCGGCGCTACCGTCACCATCGCCAAGGGCGACGGCAAGGCCGTGAACGCCGCGAGCATCCTCGGTGTCATCTCGCTCGGCGCGAACACGGGCGACGTCGTGACCCTCACGGTCGAGGGCGACAACGCCGAGGGCGTGCTCGACGAGCTCGCCACCATGCTCGAGACCGACCAGGACGCCTGATCGTGACCGCCGAGATCCGCGGCACCGGCATCGGTTCGGGTATCGCCCAGGGCCCCGTCGCCATCATGGCGTCGGCGCTCGAGGCCCCCACCTCTGCCCCGTCGTCGCGCACGCCGGAAGAAGAGAAGACCGCTGTCGCTGCCGCGGTCTCGGCCGTTGCCGCCGAGCTGAACGCCCGCGGCGAACGCGCGGGCGGATCCGCGCAGGACGTGCTCGAGGCCCAGGCCATGATGGCCGAGGACCCGACGCTCGAAGAGCTCGTGCACGGCAAGATCGATGAGGGCTCGACCGGCGAGTACGCGGTCTACACCTCGTTCCACGAGTTCGCGGAACAGCTCAAGGAGCTCGGCGGCTACCTGGGTGAGCGCGCGGCCGACCTCGCGGACGTCGCCCAGCGCATCATCGCGCAGCTGCGCGGTGTGTCGGCGCCCGGTGTTCCCGAGCCCGGCCACCCCTTCGTGCTCGTCGCGCCCGATCTCGCCCCCGCCGACACCGCCCTGCTCGACCTCAACCAGGTGCTCGCGGTCGTCACGACCGACGGCGGCCCGACCTCGCACACCGCGATCCTCGCGCGCGAGAAGGGGATCGTCGCGGTCGTCGGCACGGGCGAGATCGAGCTCGCCGAGGGCCAGATGGTCATCGTCGACGCCTCGCAGGACCTGGTGATCGTGGATCCGACTGACGAGCAGCTCGCGGAGGCCGCGCAGCGCGCCGCCGACCGCGCCGCCGCGCAGAGCGCCCCCATCACGCCGGGCGCGCTCGCGGACGGTACGTCCGTGCCGCTCCTCGCGAACCTCGGATCCCCCGCCGGCGCCGCCGACGCGATCGCGCTCGGCGCGGAGGGCGTCGGCCTGTTCCGCACCGAGTTCCTGTTCCTCTCGAGCGACGAGGCGCCGTCCGTCGAGAGTCAGAAGGCCAGCTACGTGGAGTTGCTGACGGCGTTCGAGGGCAAGAAGGTCGTTGTCCGCGCGCTCGACGCGGGCGCGGACAAGCCGCTCCCCTTCCTCACGGACGACAGCGAGGAGAACCCCGCGCTCGGGCGCCGGGGCATCCGTGCCCTCGCCCACCGCGAGAACATTCTCCGCGACCAGCTCACCGCGCTCGCCCAGGCCGACGCCGAGACGAACGCCGAGCTGTGGGTCATGGCTCCCATGATCGCCACGGTCGACGAGACCGAGTACTTCACGTCGCTCGCGAAGGAACTGGGCCTGAAGACGACCGGCGTCATGGTCGAGGTCCCCTCGGCCGCGATCCTCGCGACCGAGATCCTGAAGTCGGCGGACTTCGCGTCGATCGGCACGAACGACCTCGTGCAGTACACGATGGCGGCCGATCGCCTGCTCGGATCCGTCGCCCACCTGCAGAGCCCCTGGCACCCCGCGGCGCTCCGTCTCATCCAGATGGTCGCCGACGGCGGCAAGGCCAACGGCAAGCCGGTCGGCGTCTGCGGCGAGGCCGCCGCGGATCCGCTCCTCGCCGTCGTTCTCGTCGGCCTCGGCGTGAACACGCTCTCGATGTCGCCGTCGGCCCTCGCGGATGTCCGCGCGGAGCTGAAGAAGCACACCCTCGAGGACGCGCAGCGCATCGCCGCCGCGGCCCTCGCCACCGGTAACGCCGACCAGGCGAAGACCGCCGCGCGCGCGGCCGCCTAACTCCCCCTCCAAGGAATCATCATGTCTACCGAAACATCCGCGAAGGCGCCGGGCGGTATCCGCACCGGGGTACAGAAGTTCGGCACCTTCCTGTCCGGCATGATCATGCCGAACATCGCAGCGTTCATCGCGTGGGGTCTGCTCACGGCCCTCTTCATCCCGACCGGATGGCTCGGCGTCGAAGGGCCCGTCGAGGCGCTCCGCTGGAGCGGATCCGAGGGCCTCGCCGCGATCGTCGACCCGACCATCCAGTACCTGCTGCCGCTGCTGATCGCTTTCACCGGCGGAAACGTCGTCTACGGCCACCGCGGTGGCGTCGTGGGCGCCGTCGCCACGATGGGCGTCATCGTCGGCGCCGCGGGCACGATCATGTTCATCGGTGCGATGATCGCCGGCCCGGGTGCCGCCTGGGTGCTGAAGATGGTCGAGAAGCTGTGGGACGGCAAGATCAAGGCCGGCTTCGAGATGCTCGTCAACAACTTCTCGGCCGGATTCGTCGGCTTCTTCACCGGGCTCGCCGCCTACTACTGGCTCGCACCGCTCGTGAAGGGTCTCACCGACGTGCTCGGCAAGGCCGTGGGGTGGCTCGTCGACACCGGGCTCATCCCCCTCGCGAGCGTCATCGTCGAGCCCGCCAAGGTGCTGTTCCTCAACAACGCGATCAACCACGGCGTGTTCACGCCCATCGGCGGCGAGCAGTCGACCGAGATCGGGCACAGCCTGCTCTACCTCGTCGAGGCAAACCCCGGCCCGGGTGCCGGTCTGCTGCTCGCCCTGACGGTGTTCGGCGTCGGCGCGGCGCGCGCCACCGCGCCCGGTGCCTTCCTCATCCAGTTCCTCGGCGGTATCCACGAGATCTATTTCCCCTACGTGCTCGCCAAGCCGGTCCTGCTCGTCGCCCTGGTCCTCGGCGGGGCGTCCGGCGTCGCGACGAACCTCATCTTCGACTCCGGCCTCGTCGCGCCCGCATCGCCGGGCTCGATCTTCGCGGTGCTCATCCAGACGGCCCCGGGCAGCCACCTCGGCGTCATCCTGTCGGTCCTCATCTCGGCCGCAGTGACCTTCGTCGTGTCGACGCTGTTCCTGCTGGCGAGCCGTAAGCGCGACCTCGCGGCCGATGCGGCCGGCGAGGACAAGCTCGCCGCCGCGGTCGCTCAGACGGAACGGAACAAGGGCAAGGCGTCGTCGGTCCTCGGCGGCCTCGCCGGCGCGGGTGCCGCGACGGCGACCCAGACGATTCAGAACGTGATCTTCGCGTGCGACGCTGGCATGGGATCGTCGGCTATGGGAGCGGGCGTTCTCCGCAAGAAGGTGCAGCAGGCGGGCATCGAAGGCGTCACCGTGACGAACAAGGCCATCGCCAACCTCGACGGTACGGCCGATCTCGTCGTCACCCAGGCGCAGCTGACCGAGCGCGCCCGCATGAAGGAGCCGAACGCGCTGCACGTCTCGGTCGGCGGTTTCATGAACGCCCCCGAGTACGACGAGGTCGTCGCCCTGCTACTCGCGCAGCAGAACGGATCCGCGGAGGAGGCCGCCGCCGAGGAGACGGCGACACACGACGCTCCCGCCATCGACTTCGGCGCGGAGCCGGCGACGGCGACGGCGACGGCGGAAGCCGAAGCCCCCGAGGGAGCGACCCCCGACGTCCTCACGCGCGACAACGTGCGGATCCACGCCGGATCCGCCACGCGCGACGAGGCCCTGCGCGAGGCCGCCGGGATCCTCGAGGCGGCCGGCGCCGTCACGGGCGACTACCTCGAGGCCATGAAGGCCCGCGAGGAGACCGTCTCGACCTATATGGGCAATGGTCTGGCGATCCCGCACGGCACCGACGCGGCGAAGGACGCCGTTCTCGGCTCCGCCCTCGCCGTGATCCGCTACGACGGCGGTGTCGAGTGGGGCGACGGCGACGTCGCGACCTTCGTCGTGGGCATCGCCGGTAAGGGCGACGCCCACCTCGAGATCCTGCAGTCGGTCGCGATCCAGTTCGGCGATGACGACACCGTCGCCCGTCTGAAGGCCGCGGAGACCCCGGACGAGCTCTACGCCCTGCTGAAGGGTGGCCTCGCATGACGGTGAAGAAGGCCGTCCACTTCGGCGCCGGCAACATCGGCCGCGGTTTCGTCGGCGCGCTCCTACACGAGGGCGGATACGAGATCACGTTCTCGGACGTGGCGGCGCCCCTCGTCGATGCGCTGAACGCCGCCGACAGCTACGTGGTGCACGAGGTCGGCGACGGCGGACGCGACGTGACGGTGACGGGCTTCTCGGCGATCAACAGCGCCGAGGATCCGGACGCCGTCGCGGCGGCCGTCGCGGCCGCCGATGTGGTGACCTGTGCCGTGGGCCCCACCGTCCTGAAGTTCGTGGCCCCCTCGATCCTCGCGGGCCTCCGCGAGCGTTCCGCCGACTCGACCCCGGTCAAGGTCATGGCCTGCGAGAACGCGATCGGCGCGACGGACACGCTGCACGGTCACATCGAGGCGCTCGCGGGCGGCGAATGGGAGTCGCTCTCGACGCGGGCCGTGTTCGCGAACACGGCCGTCGACCGGATCGTGCCCGGGCAGCCCGAGGGCGCCGGCATCGACGTCACCGTCGAACCGTTCTTCGAATGGGCCATCGAGCAGGGCCCCTTCGGCGGCGATCTGCCGACGATTCCCGGTGCGCACTTCGTCGACGAGCTGGGTCCGTACATCGAGCGCAAGCTGTTCACGGTCAACACCGGCCACGCCGCCACGGCGTACCTCGGTGCCCGTGCCGGAATCGAGAAGATCTCGGACGCGCTGGCCGACTCGGTCGTCGAGCGACAGGTCGCCGCGGCGATCGCCGAGACGAGCGCCGTCCTCGCCGCGAAGCACGGCTTCGCCGAGGAGGACCTCGCCGAGTACCGGGCGACGATCCTGCGTCGGTTCAAGAACCCGGCCCTGCCGGACACGGTGCAGCGAGTCGGCCGCCAGCCGCTCCGCAAGCTCTCCCGCCACGAGCGCTTCATCGGCCCGGCGGCGGAGGCCGCCGAGCGCGGGCTCGGTGTCATGGGGCTGCTGACGGCGATCGACGCGGCCCTCGCATTCGATGACGCCGACGACGCCCAGGCGGTCGAGTTGCGCGAGAAGCTCTCCTCCCTCGACGCCGACGCCTTCACGGCCGAGGTGACGGGGCTCACAGCCGATCACCCTCTGTACGCCTCGGTGCGCGACGTCGTCGCGCGGCACACGGCATAGGGCACCTCGGAGAGGGGCACGGGATCCGCGGATCCCGTGCCCCTCTCGCGTGCGTCATAGAACGTCTCCGACGATGCGCGGCCATCCGTCGCCGTGGCAGAGTGGCCGCATGACCACGATCACGACCCTCGTCGGCAACCCGCAGCCCGCCTCCCGCACCCTCGCCGTCGCAGAGGAGGTCGCGGACCAGCTCGCCGCGGTCACGGGGGCGCAGCGCGACGAAACGATCGACCTCGCGGACGTCGCGAAGCGGGTCTTCGATTTCCCCTCCGCTGAAGTCGAGGCGCTCCTCGAGCGCGTGGCCCGCCCCGGGATCCTCGTCATCGCGACCCCGACGTACAAGGCGAGCTACACGGGGCTGCTGAAGGCGTTCCTCGATCGCTACGGCACGAACGGCCTTGCGGGCGTCACGGCGATCCCGGTCTTCACGATCGGCTCCCCCGCGCACGCGCTCGCGGTCGAGCACACCCTTCGGCCGCTGCTCGTGGAACTGGGTGCGAGCGTGCCCACGCGAGGCCTCGCGTTCCCGACGGCACGCTTCGACGAGCGCGCCGAGGTCGTCGCCGAGTGGCTCGAGGCGCAGAAGGCGTCGCTCGTCTAGAAGGCGCGGATGAGCGCGGCGTCGAGCCCCGCGAGCTCGGCGGTGTCATAGGTCGACGTGGAGACGAGGATCTCGTCGGCGCCGGTCGACTCGGCGAGCGCCGTCAGCCGCTCCGCAACGCCCTCGGGCGTGCCGAGCACGAGCTGTCCGAGATGCTGATCCACGCGGTCGCGTATGCGATCCGGCCATTCCTGCGCGAGGATCCGTTCGGGCGGCTCGAGCGGTCCGAACTCGCCCGTGCGCGACGTCTGCGCCATCGACCAGGCCTCCGGCAGGGCAAGCTCGCGGGCGCGCTCGCTCGTCGTCGCCGCGAACGCGTCGAGCGAGAGCATGACGCGGGGCGAGGCGTCGCCGTCGAACGCGGCGCGGTAGTCGGCGAGGATCGCGGGAAGGCGATCGCTGAACACCATG
>Ga0302349_1001402_pt1 | contig 19032 bp, 36 predicted proteins | sample PhyAR1_FD_202176 | JGI IMG/M metagenome (GOLD analysis project Ga0302349, IMG submission 202176) | Leaf surface microbial communities from alfalfa plants in UC Gill Tract Community Farm, Albany, California, United States - DLSL A.R1... | ecosystem: Host-associated > Plants > Phyllosphere >...
CAAGCCCATCCTGTTTCTCGGCTCTCAAGACATTGAGGCCTTGAACGTGTTCGGGATCGCCAAGGATTGGTCCGTCGCGATCGAGTACCACGACTACTCGATGTTTGCAATTCAACTTGAGGAGGTGTGATGCCTTTAGTCGTTCCAACCCCCATTCCCGCTTATCCCCCGGCGCCGCAGCCCACGGATGACCGTGTCAGCTTCAGCACCAAGGCCTTTGCGCTGGCGGCTTCTTATGAGCCGCAGCGGGTGGCGTTTAATACCACACTTGGGCAGGTCAATACCAATGCCGAATGGGCACAGACCAAAGCACAAGAGGCGCAGGCAGCTGCAGCTGCTGCGGAGCAATCCGCTAGCGATGCCAATGCCAGCCGCATTGCTGTTGACCACGCAGTCAATGATGTGAGCGAAGCACTCGAAGCCATCAAGGTAGGGCCAGTTGCGTCCGTCAATGGGCGAACAGGCGTTGTGGCTGGCTTGGCAGAGGCGGCCACAACACTGGCTGGATACGGAATTACCGACAGTGTGGTCAACCAAGTCAATGGCAAGCAGGGCAGCGTCACACTCCGCGATCTAGATATGTGGATAACGGAGCATTCTGCTGCGGATAAAAATGGGCATGTGCTTAATGCCAGTACCAGCTACTCACTCTACACGGTAGTTGCTTACTCGCGGCCACTACCGGATCGCCCTGCAATTGGAACCAGAATCAGGTTGCATAACCTGCACGGAACCTGGGGTAACGGCATTTTTACACTGACGCGGCCGCGTGCCAATGTCACCATTAACAATATTGCGGAAAATGTCATTTTTGACAACAGCCGAATCCCTTTTGTTACCCTGGAATACATCTGGGAAGACGCTTGGACTTTGGGTTAAGGATAAAGAATTATGGCTAGTCTCAACTCATTATTGTCGGGTGGCGTCAAAAGTGTGCAGAGAGGTGTAATGACTTCTCTCAGTGATGCCAGGATTACTATTGGAGCGGTCGCTGCAGTCAATCCTGCAAAGTCTGTGCTGATCATTACTGGCTGGAGTCAAGGAGGGAATAGCGTTGCCGCGCCTGCTGCTTCACTGCCTCGCGTGGAATTGATCAGTGCTACCCAAATTCAAATTACTCGAGAAACTGGAGGGACGGGGATGACGCCAGTTGCTGTGGCATGGCAATTGGTTGAATACTATTAAAGAATTGATAATAGCAATGTAATTTGTTCAAGCGGATTAGCTTAGCATATTAGATTTGGGTCGTTTTTCTAGGTGCAATTCAGTGTGCGCAGCATTTGCATTTTTGTATCATGCCAATGGTGAGGTCTAGATATCTGCATTGGCATGTTCTGTAAGGCAAATTTACGTTGAATCGGCTGCAAATGCATTGTGATATCTCAGTGAGTATTATTGGTATATCCATGATCAGTCTAAATGCATTGGTTGTCGACGTAGTCGAAGAAATTCGAATTATGTTTATACGCCTTGAGATGCAGAGCTGTGCATCTAGGTGATCACTGCACTGATTGTAATCATGCTGGCCAACCGAGCTACTGTGCTCTCACTGCATTTAGTAACATCACATCCCTGTAGGATACCCATGAAAGTCAAAGAACTCCTCTGCAAAATCCTTCGCAAATTTTGCGTTCGTTGCTGTCCCTTGTCGGTAGAACTGAACGGGGACAGTATTTTGTTTGGCTGGGGCTGCGACAGCACGCCAGCAATGCAGATGCGCGCACAGCGCCCTCGATGGACGCTGACGGACCGCAATGCCTGTGGTCTGCGGATGGCGGACTTCATGCAGGGTTACCAGGCGCCATTTCCTGGTGCGCCACCCGATATGTATCCCGCAGGTCCGCAGCCCGCATTCAAAGATGCCCTGCACCAGGCACAGGTGATAGTGCTTGGTCTGGGCCTGAACGACTCCTACGGCTATCTGTCGCCGGAGGCCTACCGGCAGCAACTGTTGGATGCGCTGGCGGTCATTCGCAGTGCGGGCGCCGTTCCGGTGTTCACCGGCCTTGTGCCCATCCCCAGTGGCTACTACGACCCTGGGCAAGATGCCAATCTACTGGCCTTTCAGCAAGTGATGCGCGATGTCGCGGAAGCGCAGGGTGTTATCTATGCTGATTGGGACGAGGAGCCCCAAGGCGAAGGGGACTTGCAGGACGACCATATCCATCGCAGCCAGAACGCGACGGACCGATTGACGGCCCGCTTGATTGCAGCTATTGACCGCGCGGCAAAGCGCGTTTGACCTGGCTGCACAATCCATGACCCGCTTCGGCGGGTCTTTTTATTTCTAGGAGGCCTGATGCAGAGCACAGACATCAGCATGCCGATGGCCAAGGCGACCAGTGCGGTCACGTTGGCCACCGCAGCACAAACGGACATGGCGGACAAGCTGGTTCAGGCCGCCACTGTCAACACCAGTGCCCAGACCTGGCACTGGGTCAATGCCATACCCTGGGGCGCGATCGCCTCGATCGTGGCGGCACTCTACACCTCGCTGTTGATCTGCGAGTGGTTCTGGAAAAAGCTCTGGCGCCCGGCTTTCGAGCGCTGGGGGTGGCTGGCGCCGCGCAAGCCCTTGGTGACCATGACCCTCGACGATTACCAGCATCTGAGTGACACACCAAGGATGGAGCCATGAGCCGGGTGCCCCATGCGCTGCGCACCGGCTTGATGGCCTTGGCTGTGCTGCTGGCAGGTGGGGGCGGCTATATGGTGGCTGAGCGCGACCAAGTGGCCGCCCAGACCATGGCTGCGCAAAGCCCCTATATCCAGGCCGTGGCGGCCGACGCTGGCACTTCCGATGCCGCCAAGATCGCTCTGGTCATGGGCAGCTTTTATGAAAGCAGTTACCGCCATATCGGCAAGCCGTATGTGGACCGGCTGGGCAAGGGGGCGCCGCTGACGGTTTGCAATGGCATCACCGGCTCCGCAGTGGTAGCCGGGCGCTATTACTCACCGGCAGACTGCTACGGGCTTGAAAAAGCCCGCTACCTGGCATCAGAAGCCGCTGCAAAGCGGCTTTTTCGTTTTTGGGACCGCTACACGGTGTTGCAGCAAGCGGTGTTTATCGACTTCATCCACAACAAGGGCGAGGCCGCGTTGGCGGGATCGACCTTGCTGCGCAAGGCCAATGCCGGTGATGTGGTCGGTGCCTGCCGAGAAAACCTGCGCTGGAACCGAGGCACGGTCCATGGAGTGTCTGTAGTGCTGCCCGGCCTGCAAAGCCGCGGCAATGCCAACGGCGAGATTTGCGAGGAGGGCTTATGACCCTGCAGATCAAGCTGGTGCTGGCGGCCATCATGGCCACGCTGGCCTTTTCGACGGGCTGGGTCGTCAAAGGCTGGCAGACGAGCACCCGCATTGCCGAGCTGCGTGCAGACCATATGCGAGCGCTGGCGGCGCGGGCCGAGGCTGCACGCAAAGACGAGGCCCATACCGCCCAACTGGAGAGCAAACATGCCCAAGACACGATTTACAACGCTGACCAGCTGGCAGCCTTCAAGACTGGCATTGATGTGGATGTGCGCGCTGAGCTTGCCCGCGCTGAGCGCCTGCACCGCGACACCGACAGCAGAGCTGCCACTTATCGTGCGCAAGCCCAGGCCGACGCCGCTGCCCGCAGCGATCTTGCAGATAAAGCCGCAGCCCTCGACCGACAGCTTGCACAAGGCCTCGGCGTGGTCGCAGAACTCGGAGGCCATCTTAGGCAACGTGACGCAGAAGTAGCTGCACTGTGCAGTCAGGTCAATACGGAGCGCCGGCTGGGAGGCGACGATACCGACAAAGCCTGCGCTGCCCCTTGATCCCCCATGCAAAGAGCCTCTCCGGCGCCATCGGCTGCCGGGGAGGCTCTTTTTTTTGCGTTGCGGGGGTGCAAAGATCGATGACCACACTGATTCGGAGGGGGAAGAGCGGGTCCCGTTGGTGCCGTGTCAAGGCTGCGGCTGCCCGCACCCCAACACCAACATAACAAGGGGCTTGCCCACTGGTTAGAATGTCGGCTGCTATAGTTTTTAAACAAACGCAATCGGATTCAACCGCGAACGCCTAGCCATGAAGCACGCCACTCAAGACAAAGAAAAAGCCGCTAAGTTGTTTAAACTTAACGGCTTTGAGTGTGGTGCCCGGGGCCGGAATCGAACCGGCACGCCTTGCGGCGGGGGATTTTGAGTCCCCTAACGCTTCCAGTATCCATGCGGCTTGGCGGTCATATTCGTTCCACAAAAACTAGAATTTTCTAGCTGTATGCCAATGGTTTATGTGGAACGCTTATCTGACCGTTTTTAGGCGCTCTGGCTTGGTTCGGTAGTGGCGCTCCGTGATGCGTTTGCTGCTGTGTTGCAGCAGTTTGGATGCATCGTCAACGCTTCCCGCCAGGTCGCTTGCAAAGCTCCGCATATCGCGCAAGTACATCTCCCGGATCAGTGCGGCTAGTTCCGGGTTGTTTGTTTTTTCGGCCCTGTAGGCAGCGGCCTCTCTTGCGGCATCCCATCTGTCCCGAAGCATTCGCCCTGACACTGCGGCGCCTGATGGGGTTGAAAGCAACATGACACACGATGAGGGGTTAGCCATGCGCCTCTCCACAATGGCGGCCAACACGGGGGACTCAGCAACAACAAACTCCAGCCGCTTTCCTGTTTTGCTGGTTCTGTGATGCAAGATGCCATTCACTGGCAAACGGATATTGCGCGCATCCGTCAGTCGCAATGCGGTTGCTGAAGCAATGTCCATGCAGTCACGCAGAGTCTGATCCCCCATCTTGTAAACGGCGTTGAATAGTTCCGGCGTGACTTCAAACTCCCGAGCATTCTCCTCGTTCTTCCAATTCCTCACGCCTTCTGCCGGCCATGGGAGCTTAGTCATGCCCCATAGAAGCGCCTTGTGCCAAACAATAGAGAGTAGAGACATTTCTCGGTTGCCTTGGGTTTTAGCTGTTCTAAGGTCTAGGTATTGCCGGAGGGTAGGCAAATCCACATCTTCCCATTGCGCTTCACCAAAGACTGGCTCCAGTTGTTTCAGGCTTTTTTTATAGCCGCGTATCGTTTCCTTGCTCTCATATTTAGGCAATTCGTCCAGCGTCCACCTGGCCAGCGCCTGCCCTATCAAGCCTGTTTTAAGTTCGCCAGTTTCCGTCAGCTCCTTCCACTTTTTCAGCGCGATGTCATAGTCCGAACCAAGAGGAATATCTTTCTCTCCCTCGGATTGCATATTGAAAAAGTAATAGACACGCACTCGCCCATTCTTGTTTTTGCGCGTGTGGGTGCGCAATCTAGGGTATTTCACAAGTTTGGGCATAGCACCTCCTTATTTGATAGCGCCAAGATTCACGCCTCCGCCGCCTGAAAATTTCTTCCCGGCCAGCCACTGATGAACATGGGTGCGCAGGACAATCAATCTAGACCCATCAGTCTTGAATGGCAATCCCTTGGATCGAAGCCAATCGGCTTGCTTGTCTCTCCAGGAATAGCCGGTTAATTCGCGTCGTTCCTGATTCGTCAGAAATTCAGCCATATCCATTCCTCCAAAAAATCACCCCGCTCATTGGCGGGGCTCGGGTGGTTCAGTCGATGCTTGGAACTTGCCATTTCCATTCTTCTGGCTCGATGTCGGGGCGCCATTCGGCAAGCACACCATCGCCACCGATATTCAAGATGATGTAGTCGCCATAGCCAGACTCGGCAGGCGAAAGGATGTCGGGTACGTAGCCATCTCGAACTGCTATCGTCCGGTCTTGCGCGTCCAGCAGCTCGTAGACCCCTGCATCACAGACCTTGTAATGGACAGATGCCACTACACCATCTGGCCAGTTGCGGATTCTTCCCGCTTCCAGGTCGATGACTGGCTCCCAGCAATCGCCATTGCGAAGAGGGATTTTTGATCCATCCACATCTACAGCGTTGCCAACTTGAGCATCTTCCCAGTAACGGACCTCTGCCGAAACCTTGATGGCTGCCACGTCAAATTCGTGGGTGATTTGCGCTTCAACTTTCATATCGTTCTCCAAAATGAAGAACCCCGCAGTTGCGGGGTTGGGGTTCGTCTTGTTCGCGGAATCTGTCGCGCCGCTCTCGTAGGGCGCGGGCTCGTTTAGATAGATGCATAGGTGGCTCCTGGGGCGAATGGGCTCAGAAACACGCGAAAGTCCAAGGTGTCTTCTGGGTTGGGCGGCACTCGGAACCGAACCTTGATCGGCGTACCAAGCGTACTGCGCTGCAGCGTGTGTATCCAATAGCCCTGGCTGTCCCAGAACCCACCAAACATCGCCTGGATGGAAAGCGAGAGCACGTTCTTCTTCATGTGCTTCCTTCCTGCTTTGGGGCTGCGGGCGCCGTCCATCCGGAATAGAACTCTTGCCAAGCATCTTCGATGAACTTGAAGCGGTAGGATCCGTCTTTCCAGCGCTCTTTTGCTGCTTCCGGTAATTGGCGGGCCCGTGATAGGAGAGATTCAAACGCCTCACGGCTTGGGTCAAGGGTTGTCATTGGTGGCTCCTAAATCAGGGAATGCTTCGTCCAGGTGCGCGTTGATGTTGGCCAGCTCATAGAGCGCCTCATCCAGCAGGGTGTTGATGTCTGCTCTATTCTTTGGCGCGACCATGGCGAACGGGTTGAACTTGGTCAGGACTTCGATGGTCATTTATCGCCTCCATGACTTTTCAACGATTTTGATGGCGCCCCAGAAGCATCCATAGATGAAAGCCACTACGAGGCCAATCATGGCCGCAAAGGGGATGATGGCTACGGCAATAAAGATCACGCCATAGACTGGCTCATCGTCCTTAATGGCGCCAAACGCCACGCACAGAGATATGAATGCCGGGCAGAGCCACAGCATGAGAAATACGGCGTCGTTCATCCCTCACCTCCAGTGCCGCGAGCGCGGATGCGTGCTGCGCAAACTGACAGCAGATGCGCTGCTGCCCGGTTCGATGTGCATGTGTCAAGATCGCCTTCTTCTAGCGCTTCCTCCGCCTCTTGTCCGAGTCGATCAGACTTCTCGGCGTTGATTCGGGCACACGCCTCGCGCTCTGCCAGCACCGCCTTGTGCTGCGCGGCAATCACGGCCTCTGCAAGCATCATTGGCGGAACAGAGCTACCCACCACGCCGGCAGTGATCAGGTCTTGGCGAACCATGTCCATGCATTCGGCCATGGCCTCGGTTTCGCGGCGGGTCTGCTTTTGGCCGTCGACGGCTTTCTGGGCGATAGCCAATGCGGCATCAATCACCTCAGATGACAACCCAGCACACAAGAATAGGCCGCAGCCATCTTCTTCGATGACTCCAGCGTCTATCAGGTGAGCTATCACAGTGTCTCGGTCAATCATTGGTGGCTCCTATTCCGTGTGCGCGCTCTATGGCACGGGCTGTCGCTATGTCATCGGCAGCACCCATTGAGCGAAGCGTTGGATGAGCGTAAAGGCTAGACACCGCATCTAGAATTTCTTGCTCGGTCAGCGGCTCCCGCTCAGGTGGGGGAGGGGCGGCTGAGAGCAGCGCCTTTAGCTCTGCCAGGTCATGGCCGCAGCGTGCGTACGCGTCAGTGAATGCAGAGCGCTCATTACCCCAGTAGTAATCCGGCGCAATCGCCTGCAGCGAGTAGTTATGAGCCAGGTTGCCGAAGCCGCGCACAAAATCCACGGGCACAAGGCGCCACCCCTCCGGCGCAGCCTGCCGCGCTGATAGCTGGGCCTCCAGGGAAGCGATGCGCGCGTGCAAGGTGTCCAACAGATTGAAGTCGGGCGGTTTCCTAGCGGCGGCTTCCAGAGACTGCCGCCCTCATGGGTGTAGCCAAGGTGCTCCAGCGTTGCGACGGCAGCGTCTGTTTTGTCGATCATGTCAATTTCTCTCGCAGGTAAAAGCCTGGGGTAGATAAGGTTCAGGAACGCGCCGCCTTTCGGCAGGCGAACACTGTCGGCGAAGAATTGTGGTGAGCGTGCCATGTGACCAGCGGTCATCGCTAGGGATGCCGCAGCCGTCCAGCGCGCGGGAAGCGACACGCAAAGCAATGCGCTCAATTTCTGAATCCCATGCCATGCGGGGGATTCCGTTGACGGAAACGCTGACCATCCAGAGGGCACGCCCCATGAAGAAGGCCACTCATTCCTCGCCAATATTCACTGTCAGATTCACGCCGCAGGTGATGCCTTGTGCTGCGTTGACGGTAAACATGTAGCGTCCATCGGCGCACTGCTCCGCAAATTGGCAGGGGTAGTCGATTGCAATGCGGCGTTGTCTATCGAGGACTTTCTTAAAGCTCATGGTGCTTCCTTGGGGGCGGGCTCGGCCTGGGTGATGAGTGCTGCAAAGCGCTTGATTCGAGCGTTAAACCATCGCCGCACGGCGTAGCCGCGCATGATGCTCACGACGGTGAAAATGGCTGTGATTCCTAGGTTCTGCGCCAAAGTAAACGAATGGCCGAAAAGTGGATACACAATCGGTGCCAGCACCAGGGTAGTGGCGAAGCCGATTGCGGTGTTGATGCACGCTTCCACGAAGGAGCTGGCTCTTGTTTGCTCCATCACAGAACCTTCCCCTGTTGTTGTATCTCCAGCACCATCCCGAGCTTGGCGCTGCGAAGCGCCTGCACGTTTTCAGCGCCGTAGGCGATCAGGCAGATTGGCGCGCCACTGTTAGCGGCTGCTCGCGTTCCGTCAACGTAGTGGAAATGAGGCCGCCCCTTGATGAAGCAGACGGCATCAGCCAATCCCCAGACGCATTCATAGAACATGGCGGTTTCAGTGCGTGCAGGGATAAGACCAACACCGTTTCCATGCGCGGCCAGCTTGCGCAGCCACTTCACAGCTTCCTTGCCAAACGGCGGGTTGCACCAGACGCGGCCATGCCAAGGCTGGGAGAGGCCGTCATCGTTGACGCTGTAGTGATGCGCGGCGGTATTCCAGGGCCGTCGGTTGTCAGCTGGTGCGCAAGGATCAAGGTCGAAATGGCCGAGCGCATGGAGAATTTCTGGTGGGGTCAGCCATTCGTCGTTCTTCATGCGGGCGCTTTGGTGTGCGGATAGCCCCATCACGCCTCCTTTGCGGCATTGCCGCCTTCCTGGGCTGCAGCCATGGCGGCGTCGATGGTGAAGATCCCATAGCCCTTATCCTGGAGCTTCTGCAGCAGAGATAGCCCTTGGTCGATGGGATCACCGCCGGGTTGGGCCGCATGACACGCTTCACCAATTCGCCAGGCATCCTGGTTGTTTGGTTGTTTTGCGTAGGTGTAGAGCCGTCCAGTAGGATGAGCCCACGCATCAGCGGGCTGGGCCTGGGGCAACGGGGAGTGCTTTGGCTTCGCTGCCTGCTTCGCACGGATGGCTTCCACCTTTATCCATACGCGGGCCAGCTCCGTTTCGCCCGCCTGGTGCATGTCCAGGCCATTGGCCAGGCACAGCGCGGCGAGTGTGACCATCACACCACCCACCTCCTGCGCTGGCTCACCCACTGGACGGCCAAACACATAGTCCACCAGCTGATGCGCTTCGCTCTGCGTGCAGCCGGTGGCCTGCACCAGTTCCAGCGCCTCCTCTAGAAAGCGGTGATTGCGCTCGATGCGATCGGCTGAGATTTCAGGGCCAAAGCATTCCATCATCCAGGGCTGCACTCGCTGCTGGAAAGCAGGCTGGGCCTGGGGTGCTGCGTAGAGCTTGGTCCCTACAGGGTTAGCGTCGAGCCATGTCAACGAGGCATAAATGATCTTATGAGGGAGCCACGCATCAGAGGCATTTGGCGGCTTCACGGTCAATGCCACTTCCGCCACCGGCTCGGCCTGCACCTCTGCCTGGGCCTGGGTTGCTGACCCCCAGCGCGCAAGCACTGCGCGGGCAAACTGCAGGTATCCAGGTTCGCCCGTGTGGTACTGAGTGTGCGGGTTCACCTCTTTGCCGAATCGGCTTTCTGAGGTGCTGAAGAAACGCTCGCCGTCATTGAGCGCGATGATTTCAGCGTCGGTTGGCGCGGACAGGTCACCTGCCGAGGAATCCTCAGTAGCTGGAATTTCTCCTTCGGTCTTGATGGCTGCTCGGGCGCGCTCAAGTGCTTTGATTTGTCGAATTCCGAGCGGCGTGTACTCGATTGCCTCAATCAAGTCGCGCAAGGCATCGGTCAAGCCCACCGCTGCGCGCGCTGGCTCGGTAGCTGGAAGGGCTGGGGTGGCGAGTGCGGCGCGCAATCCGTTACGGCACGCGTCACGCACGGTGTTGGTGTGCAGTCCGCCGATGTTCGAGCGGCCAAAGCGATCAGCCTCCTCGACAGTGCGGCGCTGCTCAGCAAGGTACGCATCTACCATCGCATCAGTGATTTCAGGCACAGCCACTGCTGCGGGCGCTGCCTGTGCTGCCAGAATGGGGCGCCCCAGCTGCTGAGCAGCTTCCTTTACCAGGCCGACGACATCACACAGCGAAGCCTGTGACGCCGCTCCATCTTCGCCATGAAGCGCAACATCCAGATCGCGCGCCAAGCGGGACACATCATCGGCATTGATCCAGTTGCCAGTGGGCGCCTGTGCTGCCACTGCCTGGGCCGCGTAGGCGCGCATCTGCTCAGCTGTGAACAGTTCTCTAATGGGCCATTCCCTGGACCTCATGGTCGCTTGCTCGTGTCGCGCGTCCATGAATCCATACCAGCCATCGTCGTTGCCTTGAAACTGCTCCGAGACAGGCGCAGGCAGCGCAGGATAAGCCCCCTCGGCAGTCTTGAGGGGAGCGGAAGAGTTGTTTTCAGCCATGTTGGGCTCCAGAAATGGAAATGCCCGCTCAGGGCGGGCTGTGAATAGGGCCCACTGGGGGCGGTGGTTAGCCAGGAATCTGGCCGGCGTCGAGCTTGTCCTTGATGGCGTCAGATTGCTTGTTGTACTCAAGCTGTCCCATCATGTCGGTCATGGCGTCGCGCAGCTCCCGGCGCGTGCACATCTTTTGCATCTGGTTGGCCAAGGTCAGGGCGGTCATGACAACACCGTGCTGCTCATTTGTCATCGACCATGAGCCGGTGGCGTCTCCATGCTCTTTCACAGCCCTCATGACCAGCCTAGCCGCCTGCAGAGCCTCGGAGCCTTCGTCGCCCGGAGACCCAAAATGGTTGTCGCCTAGGATGATGGCAAAGTTGATGCGGCCCATGACTGAATGCCAGACATCGCGGTCAGCGGTCCCGTCCAGGAACTGGTTCGCTCCCTGGGTAGGGATCAGCATCATCCAGGTCTCTTCTTCTGCGCTGAAGCGCATGTTGACTGGCATCTGGATATGCCCAGCCCCACGGCGCGGCGGCTTTGCACGCCTAGCTGCCCGGCGCTGCTCCCGGTTCATCATCACTTCCATGGCTATCTCCGGTATGCCAGCTCAGTGCCTTCGTACTTGCCGAACACAGTGGCGTTGCAGATTGGCGCTTTGTCGTGAAGCACGCTGATGGGGCGTTGGATCTTGATGCCAGCGGGCATGACGATCTTGGCCTGGGGCTTGAAGACGATGGAGCTTCGAGTTATGTGCTCGTCCAGCTTGTCCCGCCCGCACGGCTTTGGCAGTAACGCCATGCGGCCGGCAGCCGTGGACTTGGCAATCCCAAGAGCATCAGCCACCTTCTGAGCAGTCCAGCCCATCTTGCGCATCTTGATGAGCTGCTTCTCCATCTCTGGTGTGAATTGTTTCTTCATAGAAAAACCGCCTCTTGGGCGGTCCTGGGTTAGATCACTGGATACAGACGGAGGCTGCGGCGCATGGGGTCGGCGAAAGGAATATCGTCGTCCATGTCGTCAAAGCCGCCAGGGGCGCGTGGACGGCCTTCGTTTGGTGAGTTCTTGCCGTCGTGCTCGAACTGCTGCCGTGGTGGTGGGGCGGGACGCTGGGCCTGGCGCGGGGCTGGTGCGGCTTGATGCTCCGATTGACCATAGCCCTCGTAGCCGCTTTGCCCCGATTCGCCGCGCTGGCCCAGCATCTGCATGCTGTCGGCGCGAATCTCGGTGGCATATCGCTCCTGGCCGGTGGCCTGGTCGGTCCACTTGCGGGTGCGCAGGCTGCCTTCCACATAGACCTGGCTGCCCTTGCGCAGGTACTGGCCGACGATTTCAGCCAGACGGCCATTGAACACGACGCGGTGCCACTCAGTGGCTTCCTTGTTCTCGCCGCTGTTCTTGTCTCGCCAACGGTCAGTGGTGGCAATTGTGACGTTGGCCACCTGGTCGCCCGAGGGAAAGGTGCGTATTTCAGGGTCGCGGCCCAGGTTGCCTACGATGATGACTTTGTTGACGGATGCCATAGTTGCCTTTCGTCCCTCCGGCCTTCCCGGAGGGTGTTGGTTATGCCGCGTTCTTGTAGTTGCGGATCAGGTCGACTGTTCGATGCACCTCTTGGGAAAATTCCTCAATGGCGCGTTGAAGCTTCTCAATGAACGCTTCATCCCTTGGGATGCGTCGAACAATCAACCGTGCGTTCTCTGGGAAGTCGGGGTGGTAGCTGACAAAGTCCCACCATTGGCGGCCTGTGACCCACATACACCCCTGAATCTGGGCGGTGTAGGCTGAGGGCTCGCGGGTCAGCTCTAGGTACTCGGCGTGGGTCTTGGCCTTTGGGCACTTGATTTCCACACCACCATCCTCGTCAATCAGGCCATCAGGCGAGACTCCGGCGGGGAGGGTGTCGTGCAGGCAGAAGCCCACTTCCTCTACGAAGTTGCCTGTCAGGGCTTCGTACTCGGCGCGGGCGATTGGCTCGCGCTCCGTGCCGATTTCCATGTCCTGGCTGGTGTACGTCTCGGCCGCCTTCCCTGAGATGATTTCCAGGGCTAGCTGGGTGGCGTAGGCCTTTCTGGTCAGGCCCTTGCCCCCGGCCAGGACATCAGCGAATCGGCTGCCAGTGGCCTTGCCAATTCGGGCCTCGTACCATTCAGGCGTTTGCTGTGCCGCTGTTATCGTCAGCATCGGTCACCTCCTTTGCTTGCACATCGGTCACCGTTCGCTCACGGTCCACTGACTCGGCAATCTTTTTGTACGCTGAGTGGTGCTTGGCCAAAAGCTTGCGCTCATCGGGCGTTGCTGTGGATTGCCAGTAGACCTTGTAGGCCTCAGTTCCAGCATTCGCCGCTTCTTCTGCCTGGTCCAGCAAATGCTGCGGGGCCTCTGGGGCCGGGGTAGTGGGCGCTGGCACTTCATTGATGCGCTCGGCCTCGTCCTGGTCATAGATGCCGGTGTAGCCAAAGGCCAGGCGAGCGCACTGGATCATCGCCTTGTGGCGCAGCATGCGCTTCGGATGGGACTGCCATGGTCCTTGTCCGGAGCGCTTGCACTCGCTCAGCCACTCCGTGACCTTGATGGGGTGGGAGCGGTCCTTGCGGTAGATGATGCAAGTACAGGATTCATCATCCTGCGCAAAGTCCATCCCATCGAACTGCGGGTTGCTGTTGATGATCCGGCTCCAGCCGTCCACGCCGACCACTGGCACGATGCCGTTGTTTCGGTCCGGGAAGGCGTAGATTTCCTTGGTCCAGGGATTGAGGCCGTACTGGTTGGCTACCACCAAGAGGGCAGCCATCTGCGCGTCAGATACTTGGCCTTTAAAGGCTGTTGCCTTGAGGGTGGCTACCAGCTCTTGCGGGTCACCTTGAATGCTCAGCGCTTGCGCCAGGGTCTGGGCGTTGCTTACGACGATGTTGCTCATATGCCTCCTCAGCTAGCCACAGCGCCCAGGCAGAGCGCGAGCAAAAGAAAAGCCGCTACAAAGAGCGGCTTGGGGGCGTGGTGGATGTACTTGATGGGTGGCACTATTTCTTCTCCTGCAGCGCTTGTAGGCGCCGGTACTTAGTAAAGGTCTTGCGGATGTCGGTCTTTAGGGCCGGCACGTAGCGGCTCTTCTTCTGGCCTCGCTCGGGGCACAGTGCTCGGGTTGGCATGGTCAGCATGGGGGTGGTGGTCATAGCTGCAAAACCCTCACTTTCATTGGACTGCCGTCGTCTTGGGAGAGAACGAAGCTCCAGGCCTGCCAGTCGTCGGCGAACAGGCCTTCGTGCTTGGTGTCGTTGATCGAGATGGAGTAGCGCTTCATTTGGCCTCCCGGGCTTTGAGCATGGCGTCGGCGGCTTGGTAAGCCTCACGAGCAATCACCTCGTATGGCGCCTCTGCGTAGGCCTTGCTCCCACAAAGGCCCTGCAGTGCTTTGCTGGCAAAGTAGTCACGCATGGTCATGCCGCCTTGTGCCAATGCTGGCTCGTATTCTTCGGCGCCGCATGGGTCAACTCGCACGCATCGCAATTCGACTACCTGGCCGAATGCTGGGCCGCCTGTGTTGATTTCTTCCATCTCAAATCTCCTTGTGTTTGGCGAGAGCGGCTTTAGATTCATCAATATTCCAGCTACACCCTCCGCATTCGAGGATTCCGAAGCCAGCCGTATGTCCAAAGGCTTCGGTGTTTTCGATGAGCGCGTGCGCATCTCGCAGGTGCTTTGCCAACTCATCAGCTCTGCTTAAGAGTTGAGGCTTAGCTTCCGCTAACGACAATTTGGCGAGAGCGGCATCCAGGTCATCCCTCGCATAGTTGCGGCGGCGCATGAGCGTGTCGTGCGGCTCTACATTGATGCCGTGATGTTCCATGTTGTCGAGGTCATCCTGGCGCTCTAGGTAGTCGGAGATCGCGGTTTGAAGATTCCGATACCACTCCAGCAGCTCCCGAGGGCTCAGGCCGCACCGGTGGCGTGTGTTGAGCGCATCCATCAGCAAGCGCGCGTTATCGAAAGCGACTGGCGTATTGGTCAGAGACACGCCGTGCATTGGCACAAGCTCTCTCGGCGCGCTTACAAGGTTGTCATACACATCCATGTAGTACACGGGTGCTTTAGGGTTCTCACTCGTCATCTTCAATCCCCTCGATCTTGAATTCCCATGCGCTCAGCGGGCCAGAAGTGGGCAGAAGCAGGGCATGGAAGGCTGTAGTTGATGTGCAGGTGAGCGGCTCAAAGTCTTCGTCACCTGGGCGCTTTGCGCCGATGCGGTAGCCGTCTGCCAGTGCGCGCAGGTACGCGGCATTCGTGTGTTCTTGGAGCATGGCGATTACTCCTCGGCCCGGTCGCAGGCCCTGCGCAGCGCATCCCCGCCGCCAGGGGTGAGCTGGTCGAACTTTCTGGCCTCACTGAGGCAGGTAGCCATCAGGGCGTAGAGCTTGCCCTGCAGGCACTCGACTTCTTCCTGTGCGCTGGGCGGTGGTTGGAGGCGCCAGTAGCTGTCCGGCTCACCTCGTGCGTCATGCCGATGCTGGGCCTCTGCCAAGCGTTCCATGTTGGACAAGTCACTCATGGTTGCTCCAGATGTAAAAAACCGCCCGAAGGCGGCAAATCCAGCGTGGTAGTGCTGGAGTGTGTTCAATCAATCAGCCGGCGTTGGCCAGCCTTCTCAAGTTCATCCGCTGACGGCTCCAAAACGCCCTTGCGCTTTGGTTTTACCGACTGGGGCTGAAAGTAGGCTCGCAGCGCCTTGAGCCACGCTTTGTAGGCCCAGCCTTTGCGCTGCGAATATGGGTAGTTCTTGCTGCACCACCTGCGAAGCTCCTGCTTCGACATTTCTGGGTGTGCTTTGATCTGCTCTTTCAGCCAGGCGGCCGCATCATCAGTCCAACTGGGCATGAGTCACCTCAGTGTGTGTTTGTGAATAGATTGGCCAGGGTTGGCTACATCTATGAATAGGGGATGGTGGCCGGTCCGTAGTCGGCGGTCCTGCAAGCTATGCAGTTAGTAGGCGTCATGCCTCAGGGGCCCCTGAGCATGAGATATTTGCTGCACCATCGCGGGGGGTGGACTTGTGCCAAGCGCCTCAAGGCGTGTGCAGTATTCCAATCCACCTTCGTGATGGCCCTCTTTCGAGGAGTACCCAAAGCATCAAATCATCTGAAATGATGCCCTGGGGGTGCTTATGAGGTTGCCTTGGCGATGGCTTCTCGGGCCGGATTCAGAGCATCCAAAAGGTATTGACCTGCATTGGTGTAACGTTCGCCTACTGTCATTTCTTTGCCTATTTCTTCAAGGGCGTTGAGGGCCCGGCGCAATGCCTCCAGCAGTTCAGGGGTTGCAGCGATCAGGCGGGCGTTGGCTCGGCATTCTGCGTCAGACCTCTTTACAACCATCACCCCTTCAAATGAATTGGCGACACGTTGCCCAAAGCGGTCATAGATCGTTGATTGTTCAAAGCCTCCGACATGCCAAGGCCCGGGCGTATGCTTCGCTTCCATCATCATCCTTCCGCGCCTGTGCGCATAAATTGAATACGTCCTGAGTAGGGCGCTTGGGGGTTAGGGGTGACTGCTACCATTTGCGCATTAACGCCACCTGGAGTGCGAGTGCAGCAATGATCAGAGCCAGAATCAGCAGGTTCAGGTACAAAGCAATGGGGGCGCTGGGCTTCAAGAAAAGGTCCACGCTCCAAGCCCCTGCTGTGGCTAAAAGAGTGATCCGTTGCGCTGTCCGTAGGCGATCATTCACCCTGTATATGGCTTTCTTGTCTTGGCCTTTCATCCTGATCTTTCTCGCGGCCGTGGCCAGCGCGTTGTTCCTGCCTGGCAAGCCTGATGTGCCCGCTTGGTTGGTGAGCCTTCAACTCTGGCTGGCAGCGCTGCTGGCCCTCACCAAAGCGATAGACCGAATCCTTGTCGCTGATGCCGCGTGGAAGCGCAGAGGTAGATGAGGTGCCCGGCTAGCGTCGATAAGGCCATCCAAGGCCTCCGCCGATCACAAAACCAATCGCGAACCAGATGAGGAACCAGGCCAGCTGGTCGTTGAAAAGGCTCATAGGCTTCTCCAGTTGAAAACCAAAGCCCTCATCTGCAGAGCTTTGGTTTTGCCCCTCTCGCGAAGGGCCCGGCAGCACGTCCTTGGCTATGTACAACCCGCGTCACTACTGCGGGCGTGTGCTACTGCTGGCATCGACCAGCTATCCTGATTAACCGCTCAGGGCGCGAGTGATGCTTGTTTTGATCTAGCCCAGCTGGGCCATCCCTTGCCAGTTTTTGGTTCTGGCTTCCGCCTCTCGACGTTTAGGCTGTCTTTTGCTTCTGCCGACAGATCACAGGGGCAGGGCGTCGTCCTACGGATACGCCTATTCATCCCGTGTTGAATGCAGTCAGCAAAGGCTGTAGGATGTCTCTAGGGTTGCTGCACGTTGCTGCAACTATCCCGAGCTTTCGTACTCGAAATAGAGATCTGCTATATTTGCAGACCAATTAAAAGGAGTAAGCGCATGTTCAACGGCTACCGTGTAGGCTGGCCCTTGTGGAAGACTGTCGCTAGAACCGGGGCTCCAATCCGTTTTCGCGTTCTGGTGCACTTTGATGAAGAGTCCAAAACTCTTTGGGCTGATAGCCCGGACATAGATGGTCTCGTTGTGTCGGGTAACAACATGGATGAGTTGCGCGCTGCTGCGTTCTCGGCCGCTAACGATCTTCTGGACTTGGAGCTGAACACTCACAAGATCCATGCTCAGCCTGACCTGGGGATCGACAACAACTGCGTGCATGCATGAATGGGTACTACCCGTTGGTGCGGGATGTGCTCAAGGCTCATGGCTACACGCTACTTAGACAAGGCGCCGGCTCCCATGAGATTTGGTCCAATGGCCAGCGCAACCAGACCGTCTCTCTCAACATGCCATCAAGGCACATGGCCAACACCATCATGAAGCAAGCTGGAATTGCCCACCGCTTCTAACCAAGCCCCGAAAGGGGCTTTTTTCATGCCTTTGCTGACTGCATTCTGTTTTTAAAGAAGGGGAGTTAGCTCGATCACTTAACACCCATCGCGTTCTGCAACTAGCTGCGCTCCAATGGAGCTAGACCTTCCTCTTGCATCGAGTCGGTTCAGGGGCCGTATCGCTACCCCTTTGGTCGTTTCGCGTTCGTTGCTGCGATGAGTGAATTATGCAGTAATGCATGGAATAGTCAAGCAGTAATGCATGAGTCCAGGCAAAAAAGTGCTTGGCCTGAAGTTGTTTTTATGCAATTACGAATGAAATCATGAATGTAGGGGCGTAAAAAAACCGCCTGCTGAGGCGGTCTTTACTTGAAGCGAACTGGAAAGTGCCTACTCAGGCTTCCATTTGCTGGGCGGCACGACGGCGCTGATGGCTTGCATGTCATCTAGGTCGTCCATGTCTATCGTCATTCTTTCACCGCCGTTCACACTCATGAGCTCGATGGTGTCGGGGCGGCGATATAGGAACTCCTTGACCATCTTCGCCCCGTTGGTGAGCTTGATCAACACGTACTCACCTTCGCTGGGCGTGCCGCTTGGTTCAACAATTACGTACCAGCCATCACGGATAGCCGGCGCCATGCTATTGCCACGCACCTTCAATCCATATGAGTGCTTGTCATTGCTATAGAAATCAATCTGCCCATCACCTGCACCAGCGATGGAGCTGATTTCCTCATAGAAACCATCATGTCCCATCTTTGCCGTCCCCACGACTGGAATATTTCGTTTTTGTTGTGATGGCATGCCTGCGTAAGTCGGCGCGTCGGCAAAGCCTCGTTCGATTCCAAGCTCTATGGCGCAATCTGTGGCGGCCTTATCCGTTTGGAAGACAGAAGGGTCCACGCCAAAGTATTCGGCAACAGGCCGCAAGGTCTCTGCACGGGGAATTTTGCCAGCGATGAGACGGCTCATAGCGGACTGAAGACCGCCTCCGCCAAGCTGAGCCGCGAGGCCATTGGACGTTAGTCCGCGCTTGGCCAAAAGCGCTTCTAGAAGTTGTCCTGGAGTCATGCAGATATTTTCCATATCAGTCATTCAAAAATGCTTGCTTAACCCATGCATATGTGCATAATGACTGCATGAAAAAGATTCAGAAGCTCATCCATGATCTGCGCATCCATCAATCGCAAGAGGAAATAGCGTCCAAGGTGAACGCTTCGCAGTCTCTGATCTCCCGTTGGGAGTCGGGCGGCGTGCCAAGCGCTGCCGAGATCGCATTGAATCTTGTGAAGCTGCACCGCCAGACCGCGTCAAAGCGCAAGGAGGCCGCATGACAGTGTCACGCCTCCCACTGCCGATGGCATATGCAGACCCTGC
>Ga0302349_1001408_pt1 | contig 18895 bp, 14 predicted proteins | sample PhyAR1_FD_202176 | JGI IMG/M metagenome (GOLD analysis project Ga0302349, IMG submission 202176) | Leaf surface microbial communities from alfalfa plants in UC Gill Tract Community Farm, Albany, California, United States - DLSL A.R1... | ecosystem: Host-associated > Plants > Phyllosphere >...
ATTCTGAATATACCTGGAGGTTTTCATGGCTGTCGCTGCCAACAAACGTTCGGTAATGACGCTGTTTTCTGGTCCTACTGACATCTATAGCCACCAAGTCCGCATCGTGCTGGCCGAAAAAGGTGTTAGTTTTGAAATTGAGCACGTGGAAAAGGATAATCCGCCTCAGGATCTGATTGACCTCAACCCGAATCAAAGCGTACCGACATTAGTAGATCGCGAGCTGACCCTCTGGGAATCTCGCATTATTATGGAATACCTGGATGAGCGTTTCCCGCATCCGCCGCTGATGCCGGTTTATCCGGTTGCGCGTGGTGAAAGCCGCCTGTACATGCTGCGTATCGAGAAAGACTGGTACACGCTGATGAATACCATCGTCAACAGCACGGGCGCTCAGGCCGATACCGCACGTAAGCAACTGCGTGAAGAACTGCTGGCTATCGCACCGGTATTCGGGCAAAAACCTTACTTCCTGAGTGATGAGTTCAGCCTGGTGGATTGCTATCTGGCACCGCTGTTATGGCGTCTGCCGCAACTGGGTATCGAACTCAGCGGCGCAGGGGCGAAAGAGCTGAAAGGCTACATGACACGTGTGTTTGAACGCGATTCCTTCCTGGCTTCACTGACAGAAGCCGAACGCGAAATGCGCCTTGGCCGGGGTTAATCTGTATGGATTTGTCACAACTGTCTCCACGACGTCCTTATCTGCTGCGCGCATTCTACGAATGGTTGCTGGATAACCAGCTCACGCCGCATCTGGTGGTAGATGTGACGTTACCCGGCGTGCGTGTGCCAATGGAATACGCGCGCGACGGGCAAATCGTACTGAATATCGCGCCGCGCGCCGTTGGCAATCTGGAACTGGCCAATGACGAAGTGCGTTTTAACGCGCGCTTTGGCGGCGTACCGCGCCAGGTCTATGTTCCGCTGGCAGCCGTGCTGGCTATTTACGCGCGTGAAAATGGCGCTGGCACCATGTTTGAGCCGGAAGCGGCTTATGATGGTGACGCGGTCAGTCTTAACGATGATGAAGAGACTGTCACCGCAGAAAGCGAAACAGTGATGTCGGTGATCGACGGTGATAAACCGGATCATCAGGATGACAACGATCCTGACGACGAACCGCCACCGCGCGGGGGACGTCCCGCATTACGCGTCGTAAAATAATCTGACAGGCCCTTTAGGGCCTGTTTTTTTATGGCCTCAGCCAGCTTTCAATCGTATCCCGCATCACCACCAGGCGTTTATCCAGCGCTTCCGGCAACTTCAAATCCTGCTGATAAAGAATCGACAGCGTGGACTGGTTAATCAGATAGAAAAACCCCAGCGCGGAAATACTGATGTTCAACTGCATCGCATCAATGTCTGGCCGGATAGAACCATCCTCCTTCCCGCGCTCCAGGATCCGCTGAGTGATGGTGACCCAGCTTCGGTTGATCGGCACAATGCTGTCCAGCACCTTCAGATGGCGCGCCTTAAGCTGGTTTTCGCTGTTGAGCAGACGAATAAATTCCGGGTTCGCCAGATAGTAGTGCCAGGTAAAATCCACCAGCGCGAGGATCGCGTCTCTTGCAGGCAGATGATCCAGTTCCAGCGCCGCCTCTTTAGCGCGAATATCCTGATAAGCGGCCTGAAGCACATGGGTAAACAGCGTGTCTTTATTGTCAAAATAGTAGTAAATGAGCTGCTTATTAACCTGCGCGGTGGCAGCGATCTCATCAACGCGCGCGCCGTCAAATCCCTTTTCCGCAAACTCTTTTTTTGCTGCTGCAAGGATCAGGCATTTCGTAAGCTCCGGGTCATGTCTGCGCTTCGCCTTGTTATCCTTCATAATTTCTCCATTTAAATCATTCGCTTATTCGGCAATAAATTAATTATTAACCAATTGGTTGATTTTGAGAAGTCGATCATTATTTTTTTATCGCGCACTTTCTATACTGCTTCGTAGTTATCAACTAGGTAGTTGAAACAGACTGTCCACAGTCAGGGAGCCGTATATGAGCAATTCACAACGCCCGGTCGCCGTCGTCACAGGATCGACCCGGGGAATTGGCAAAGCCTGCGCACAGGCACTGGCCCAGGCCGGATTTAATGTGGCGATTAATGGCCGCGACAGTGAAGAAGGCCGGGCGCGTCAGCAGGCCATGGTAGCCGAACTGCAACAGTTTGGCATTGAAGCAATGGCGATTCCGGGCGATGTCGCCGATCTTGACCGTCAGCCAGCGATGCTTGAGTCCGTCATCGCGCGCTGGGGGCGACTGGATTGTGTGGTGAACAACGCGGGGACGGCGGCAAAACAGCGCGGCGACCTGCTGGAAGTGACGCCGGAAAACTACAACTACTGCCAGGATGTGAACACCCGCGCCATGTTTTTCTTCAGCCAGCGGGCTGCGCAAATCATGCTGCAACAGGGGCAAATCGGCGAACAGCACCGCTCCATCATCAATATCACCTCCTGTAGCGCCTACAGCCTTTCCATCTCGCGCGGCGAATATTGCGTTTCCAAAGCGGCGGCCAGCATGGTCACGCAGTTGTTTGCCCTGCGTCTGGCGGAAGAGGAGATCGGCGTATACGAAATCCGCCCCGGCATCATTGAAACGGATATGACCAGCGGCGTGAAGCCCAAATATGACCAGTTGATCAGCGGCGGGCTGGTGCCGATGAAACGCTGGGGACAGCCCGCAGATATCGCCACCGCCGTGGATGCGCTGGCGGGCGGCAAACTTCCTTTCACCGTCGGACAAATCATTGATATCGACGGCGGCCTGACGAAATCCCACTTTTAACGCAGAGGCAAGCACATGGCGACACATTCAGTTGGCATCATCATGCACGGTGTAACGGGGCGGATGGGTAAAAATCAGCATCTGATCCGATCGATTATTGCTATCCGCGATCAGGGCGGGGTGACACTGGCAAACGGCGATCGCCTGATCCCGGACCCAATCCTGATTGGCCGCAACGCTGACAAAATCGCTGCGCTGGCAAAAGAGTACGGCGTTGAACGCTTTGGTACCGATCTGGACGCGGCGCTCGCCAACCCCAGTGACACCATCTTTTTCGATGCGGCCACCACCCAGGCGCGCCCGGCGCTGCTGAAAAAAGCCATTGCCGCCGGTAAACACATCTACTGTGAAAAACCGGTCGCCGTCAGCTTAGACGAGGCGATGGAACTCTATTACTTCGCAGAGCAGCACGGCGTCTGCCACGGCGTGGTGCAGGACAAACTCTGGCTGCCAGGCCTGCGAAAACTGCAAATGCTTAACGACGCGGGCTTTTTTGGCAAAGTGCTGTCAGTACGCGGCGAGTTTGGCTACTGGGTATTTGAAGGCGATTTACAGCCAACGCAGCGTCCCTCCTGGAACTACCGTCAGGAAGACGGCGGCGGCATCATTCTCGACATGATTTGCCACTGGCGCTACGTGATCGACAACCTGTTTGGCGAAATCAAAAGCCTCAGTTGCCTGGGCGCGACCCACATCCCGGAGCGCTTTGACGAGCAGGGTAACGCCTACACCGCCACCGCCGACGACGCCGCTTACGCGACGTTTGAACTGCACAACGGCACCATCGTGCAGATCAACAGTTCCTGGTGCGTGCGCGTGCGCCGCGACGATCTGGTCACCTTCCAGGTGGACGGGGTAAACGGCTCGGCGGTTGCCGGTCTCACCGACTGCCTGACGCAATCGCGCGTCAACACGCCAAAACCGATCTGGAACCCGGACGTGCGCCAGACGCATAACTTCTTTAACGACTGGGTGCCGGTGCCGGACACCACTTCCTATGACAACGCGTTCAAAGTGCAGTGGGAACTGTTTTTGCGTCACGTGCATGGCGAAATCGATTTCCGCTGGAACCTGCTGGAAGGCGCGAAAGGCGTGCAACTGGTGGAACTGGCGCTGCAAAGCTGGAAAGAGCGCCGCTGGCTCGATGTTCCCTCCCTGTTACGTTAAGGAAAAACTATGCAAGCGCCGGATAAAAACCGTTTATCGATTAATACCGCCACGGTTCGCCAGCAGTGGAACCTGGAACAAATTATTGATGGCTGCGCCCGCCACAACATTCGTGGCATTTCTCCCTGGCGCGATCAGGTGCAGGCGCTCGGCCTGCAACAGACCGCGCAGCGTATTCGCAGCAACGAGCTGTTTGTCAGCGGCTACTGCCGGGGCGGCATGTTCCCCGGCATCGATGCGCAGGCGCGCCGTGCGGCGGATGAGGATAACCGCCGCGCAGTGGATGAAGCGCTGGCGCTCAACGCCGCCTGTCTGGTGCTGGTGGTCGGTGGCCTGCCCGGAGAATCGAAAGATTTAGCGGGCGCGCGCAGCCAGGTGCGGGACGGGCTGGGACGCCTGCTGGAGTACGCCAGAAGCGTCGGCATGCCGCTGGCCATTGAACCGCTGCACCCGATGTATGCCGCAGATCGCGCCTGTGTGAACACGCTGGAGCAGGCCAACGATCTCTGCGACGAACTGGGTGATGACGGCCTGGGTATCGCCGTCGATCTCTACCACACCTGGTGGGACCCGAAGTTTTACGCCGAGCTCGAACGCGCCGGGCGCAAGCGCATTCTGGCTTTTCACCTCTGTGACTGGCTGGTGCCGACGCGCGATCTGCTAAACGATCGCGGCATGATGGGCGATGGCGTCATCGACATCCGCGCGGCACGGCTTGCTGTCGAAGCGCTCGGCTTTACGGGGGCGCACGAGGTGGAGATCTTTTCTGCGCACAACTGGTGGCAGCGCGATCCCGACGAGGTGTTGGAAACCTGCAAAGCGCGTCACCAGAGTCACTGTTAGTCAGAATAAAGCGGTATCTGATTTCTCGTCAGTCTCATCAGGTTAGTCGAGGGCATTATGCATACAGATACGAAAAGGATGGTGCTGGTTTCCATACTCTGCGGATTAGGCTACATGATGTACTCCGTAGACCGTATGACCGTTTCATCCGCGATAGGTCTTATCGCCAGCGATTTCGGGCTGGAAAAAGGGCAGTCAGGCATTCTGCTCAGTTCTTTCTTTTATGGCTTTATCGGCTTTCTGTTTATCTCCGGCATTATCGCCGACAAGCTCAGCGGCAAACCGGTGCTGATCTTAGGGCTGGTGATGTTCTCGCTGGCCACCATGCTCACGGGCATCGCGGGGAGCATGACGTCGCTGATTTTCTACCGCGTCATGACCGGCATTGGCGAAGGGGTTTTCTGGCCTGCGGCCTCGCTGGAAGTGGCGAACGTCACCAGTGAGAAACAGCGCACCACCGTGATGTCACTGTACTGGATGGGCTACCCGATAGGCGGCTTTTTCGGTACCTGGCTTGGGGCGATGCTCGGGCCGCTGTACGGCTGGCGTGTGGTGTTTTACGTGGCGGGTGGGCTCGGTCTGCTGGTGGCATTAGCCTATGCGCTGCTGGTCAAATCGGAACCGAAAAAAGTCGTCGCCGTGGCGCACAAAGAAAAAGTGCCGCTAAAACTGCTGTTCAAAAACCGCGCCGTCATGCTGATCGCCTTCTACTACTTCCTGCTGTTGAGCGGCTGGTGGATCGTGCTGCTGTGGGCCCCGACCTTCCTGATGAACATGAAGCAACTCTCCATCGGCGTGGCGGGGACCATCGCCAGCCTGCTGGGGCTGACCGGCGCACTGGGCGGATTCTTACTCGGACGTTACTGCGATAAGGGCGACTTTGCCCGCAAGCGTCGGGTGCTGATTGGCGTCACCCTGCTCAGTAGCCTGCTGATGGCGGCAATGGTGATGCAACTGCCGGTCTTCGTGGTGATTGTGCTGGTGCTGTTCCTCGGCCTGCTTGGTTATCCGATCACGCCGCTGGTGCTGTCGTTCACCGCTGAACTGGTGCCGGAGCAACTGCGCGGCTCGGCGATTGGGCTGGTGATGAACATCGGCATGACCGCAGGCGGCATCTCGCCGGTGCTGGCGGGGTATTTTGCCGACAAATACTCCATGAGCACGGTCTGGTTCGTGGCCGCCTGCGTAATGCTGGTCAGCAGCGTGCTGTTGCTGGGCGTGCGTAAAAGCGTTCAGAGCGCCGAAAAACGCACCCTTTCCGGGCTGGCATCCCCCATTTCCACCAGTAAACAGTAGAGGTAAGCGATGACAACGACGATCCCGCAGGCGATCCTCGACAATCTCACGAATGTCACCATGCCGCACCCGGTACGGGCGGCGCAGGCGCACAGCACGCTGACGCTGGGCGACTACCGCATTCCGGTTTACCACAGCGAGGCGCTGGTGGTGGGCAGCGGGGCGGCGGGGCTGCGGGCAGCGGTGGAATTGCGTCGCCGTCGTGTGGATGTGCTGGTCGCCACGCAAACGCTGTTCTGGGGAACGTCGGCCTGTTCCGGGTCCGATAAGCAAACGCTGCACACCGCCTCCACCAGCTTTCACGGCGATGATTTCACCCGGCTGGCGAGCGCCATCGGCGCAGGCGGCGCGATGGACGGTGATACCGCCTACGTGGAAGCGGTGGGATCGGTGGAAGCCTTTATCGGCCTGAAAAGTATCGGCCTGCCGCTGCCGGAGGATGAATACGGCGCGGTGCTGCGCTATCAGACCGACCATGATGAAGTGGGGCGCGCCACCAGTTGCGGGCCGCGCACCTCGCGCCTGATGGTCAAAGTGCTGGCAGAGGAAGCGGTGCTGCTGGACGTGCCTTTTGTCGATCACGCCACAGTGATCCGCCTGCTCACCGATGGCGAGGGCGATGCCCGTCGCATCGTGGGTGCAATTGCCATCGTGAAAGGCGCGCGGGGTGACGACAACCCGTGGGGACTCTGCCTTTTGCGCAGCGCCAGCGTCGTGCTGGCCTCCGGCGGGCCGGGCGAATTGTTCCGCGACAGCGTCTACCCGAAACGCTGCTTCGGATCGCTGGGCCTGGCGCTGGAGGCGGGCATCGAAACCGTCAATTTAACCGAGCACCAGTTTGGCATCGGCACCCGCCGCGACGATTTCCCGTGGAATCTGTCCGGCACCTATGTGCAAAGCATGCCTTATATCTATTCAGTGGATGATAACGGTGGCGAGCACAACTTTCTGGCGCGCTATTACCGCACCACCCGCGAGCTGGCGTCGAACATTTTCCGCAAAGGCTACCAGTGGCCGATCCACGCCACGCGGATGCTGAACTTTGGTTCCAGCCTGGTGGATCTGGCGATTTATAACGAGTCGCAGGCCGGGCGCACGGTGTACATGGATTTCAACCGCAACCCGCTGCCCGTGCCGGGGGATGCGCCATTTTCGCTCGATAATCTCGACGACGATGTTTACCAGTACCTGTGCAACAACAACGCCTGTCTGCAACAGCCCATCGACCGTCTGCGGCACATGAATCCGCTGGCTATCGAGTTGTATAAACACCACGGCTACGATCTCACACAGCATCCGCTGGCGTTTAACGTCAATCATCAGCACATGAACGGCGGCATTGCGGTGGACACATGGGGGCACTCGTCGCTGAACGGCTGCTACGCGGTAGGCGAGGCGGCGGGGACCCACGGCGTGACGCGGCCAGGCGGCGCGGCGCTCAATGCCGGGCAGGTTTTTGGCTTACGCTGCGCCAAACACATTGCCGCCACACCACGCGAACCGGTGAACAGCCTGTTTGAGAACGAACTGACGGCGGTGCTGGCGCAAATCCAGCGCGACAGCCGTCACCCGGATGCCCTGCGCATTGAGGATGTTCGCGCCCAGGTGCAGCAGCGGATGAGCGATCGGGCAGGATTTATCTGCGATACCAGCCGGGTAGGGGAAGCGCGTCAGGAGGCGTGCGCGCTGAACCAGCGGATCGCCCGCGACGGCGTGGCGATAACCCATCCGAATCAGGCGGCGTTCAGCTTTCAGTGGCGGCAAATGGCGCTGGCATCAGAAGCGATGCTGGCGGCGCTGGAAACGTACATCGGGCAGGGCGGCGGCAGTCGCGGCGCGCGCGTGATGTGTTCCGAACAGGGCGACGTTCAGCCGGAGAGCCGGGAAGAACCGCTCGGGCGATTTCGTTTTCTCTCCGAGAAAATCAGCCTGCGGCAAGAGCAATTGTGCGTAACCTGGCGCAACAACGAATTTGCGATTTACAGCAAACCGCTGCGCAACTGCGGCGATCTGCAAAGCATCTTCTTTGAAAAGAACTGGCCTGATTTTCTCACCGGGCAAATTTACCGCCGCGACTGACCAGCACCCCTCCGGGCCCTTGCGGGCCCGTTTTGCTTTTCGCGCCGCTTATTGTGTTATTATGCAATTCGTTCTGTTACTCCATTTAATACGGCGCTTATGAGTCATTCCGGCGAAGATCAGACTGAAAAAAACTCAGCAATTATTGGACGAACCCTGCGTCAGCGCCCGCTGGCACGTAAAAAGTTGTCCGATATGGTGGAAGAAGAGCTGGAGCAGATGATCCGCCGTGGCGAGTTTGCCGAAGGGGAACAGCTTCCGTCAGAGCGCGAGCTGATGACCTTTTTTAACGTTGGTCGCCCCTCCGTGCGTGAAGCGCTCGCCGCGCTGAAGCGCAAAGGCCTGGTACAGATCAATAACGGTGAGCGCGCCCGCGTCTCCCGTCCCTCCGCCGATACCATCATTGGCGAGCTTTCAGGCATGGCGAAGGATTTCATGACCCATCCGGATGGCATTGCGCATTTCGAGCAGTTGCGCCTGTTCTTTGAATCCAGTCTGGTACGCCACGCCGCCGTTCACGCCACCGATGCGCAGATTGCGCGCCTGGGCAAAGCGCTGGAACTCAACAGTCAGTCGCTGGATGACAACGCGCTGTTTATCCGCTCGGATGTGGAATTTCACCGCGTGCTGGCGGAGATCCCAGGCAACCCGATTTTCATGGCGATCCACGTCGCCCTGTTAGACTGGCTGATCGCCGCGCGTCCAACGGTGCCGGAAAAAGAGTTACACGCTCACAATAACGAAAGCTATCAGCAGCATATTGCGATTGTGGACGCCATTCGCGCCCGCGATCCTGACGCCGCCGATTGCGCGCTACAAACCCACCTCAACAGCGTGTTTGCCGCCTGGCACGCCTGGCTGAAAAAGAAAAAATCCCGTAAGTAACGCCTGAGATCGTCACGATCATTTAGTGAGGCCGATCGCATTCTGAACGATCGGCGCTATCCTGCTTATCGATCGCACTGGTATAACAGGTATAAAGGTATGCCGTTATTCATCATTCATGAACTGTGAGGTCTTTATGTCAGTCCGTCTCCAGGGTGTTATGCCCGCGTTACTTACCCCGTTCGATCAGCAACAACGCCTTGATACCGACAGTCTGCGCCGCCTGGTACGCTTTAATATCGCGCAGGGTATCGATGGCCTGTACGTGGGCGGCTCCACTGGCGAAGCCTTTGTGCAAAGCATCGCCGAGCGCCAGGAAGTGCTTGAGATCGTGGCCGAAGAAGCAAAAGGGAAGATCACGCTGATTGCCCATGTGGGTACCGTCAGCACCGGGGAAAGCCAGCAACTGGCCGCCGCCGCCAGCCGCTATGGTTATGACGCTGTCTCCGCCGTTACGCCGTTCTACTATCCGTTCAGTTTCGACGAACATTGCGAGCACTATCGCGCAATCATTGATTCATCTGATGGTTTACCGATGGTGGTGTATAACATTCCTGCCCTGAGCGGTGTGAAGCTCACCCTCGATCAAATCAACACGCTGGTGACACTGCCGGGCGTCGGCGCACTGAAACAGACCTCCGGTGATCTCTACCAGATGGAGCAGATCCGCCGCGCGCATCCGGATCTGGTGCTCTACAACGGCTATGACGAGATCTTCGCGTCAGGCCTGCTGGCGGGAGCCGACGGCGGGATCGGCAGTACTTACAATATTATGGGCTGGCGTTACAAAGGCATTGAACAGGCGCTGAAAGCAGGCGACATCGCCACCGCGCAGGCACTGCAAAGCCAGTGCAACAGCGTCATCGATCAGCTCATTCAGGTGGGCGTGTTCCGTGGCCTGAAAACGGTACTGCATTACATGGATGTGCTGTCCGTACCGCTGTGCCGTAAACCCTTTGCCCCGGTTGATGAAAAATATCTGCCGCAGTTGAAAGCACTGGCTCAGCAGTTGATGCAGGAGCGCGGCTAAGCCCTCTCCCTAAGGGAGAGGGGACAGCCCGAGTGCGGACTCGCCTTTCTCCCTCTCCCTTAGGGAGAGGGGCGGGGTGAGGGTAAAAAACTGTTAACACATTCATACCAAAGCGTATGGGGCACCCCCATCGCGGGAGACTCAACATGAGTACGACAACCCAAAATATCCCGTGGTATCGCCACCTTAACCGGTCGCAATGGCGGGCATTTTCCGCCGCATGGCTCGGCTATCTGCTTGATGGTTTTGATTTTGTTCTGATTGCCCTGGTGCTGACTGAAATTCAGGGCGAATTTGGCCTGACAACGGTGCAGGCGGCCAGTTTGATCTCAGCGGCGTTTATCTCCCGCTGGTTTGGCGGGCTAATGCTCGGCGCAATGGGTGACCGCTATGGTCGCCGCCTCGCGATGGTATCGAGCATCGTTTTATTCTCTCTCGGCACGCTGGCCTGCGGCTTCGCGCCGGGCTACACCACCATGTTTATCGCCCGGCTGGTGATCGGCATGGGGATGGCGGGCGAGTACGGTTCCAGCGCTACCTACGTCATTGAAAGCTGGCCGAAACAGCTGCGCAATAAAGCCAGCGGATTTCTGATTTCGGGCTTCTCTGTAGGCGCGGTGATCGCCGCCCAGGTTTACAGCCTCGTGGTCCCGGTGTGGGGCTGGCGGGCGCTGTTCTTCATCGGCATCCTGCCGATTATCTTCGCGCTCTGGCTGCGTAAAAACATTCCTGAAGCAGAAGACTGGAAGCAGAAACATGCCGGTAAAGCGCCGGTACGCACGATGGTGGATATCCTCTACCGGGGCAAGCTGCGCGTGGTCAATGTCCTGATGACGATCGCGGCGGCGACCGCGCTGTGGTTCTGCTTTACCGGTCATGCGGGTAACGCCGGGCTGGTGGTGGTGCTGGGCCTGATGTGCGCGGCGATATTTATCAGCTTTATGGTGCAAAGCAGCGGCAAACGCTGGCCGACAGGCGTGACGTTGATGGTCGTCGTGCTGTTCGCCTTTCTGTACTCGTGGCCGATTCAGGCGCTGTTACCGACCTATCTGAAAACTGAACTGGCCTACGATCCGGCGATGGTGGCAAAAGTGCTGTTCTTCAGCGGCTTTGGTGCGGCGGTGGGTTGCTGCGTGGGCGGTTTTCTCGGTGACTGGCTCGGAACGCGTAAAGCCTATGTGTACAGCCTGCTGGCGTCGCAACTGCTGATTGTCCCGGTGTTCGCCATCGGCGGGGCGAATATCTGGGTACTGGGAGCCCTGCTGTTCTTCCAGCAAATGCTGGGGCAGGGGATCTCCGGGATCTTACCGAAACTCATCGGCGGCTATTTTGATACCGACCAGCGTGCGGCAGGGCTGGGCTTTACCTACAACGTTGGCGCACTGGGCGGCGCACTGGCCCCGATTATCGGCGCGCTGTTTGCACAGAAAATGGAACTGGGCACTGCGTTAGGTTCCCTTTCCTTTAGCCTGACCTTCGTGGTGATCCTGTTGATTGGTCTGGATATGCCGTCACGCGTCCAGCGCTGGCTGCGCCCGGAAGCGTTACGCACGCACGATGCCATCGACGGTAAACCCTTTAGCGGGGCGGTCGTGCGGGGGGCTGACAAAAGCGCCCTGGTGAAAACCAAAAGTTAGTCTGATTGCCCGGCCTTTGCGCCGGGCATTATTCGTAGGGAATATGAAAAGGCGATGTAATGACCACGCTGGCGATTGATATTGGCGGCACCAAACTGGCCGCTGCTCTGGTAAGTACAGATTTACGCATCCTCGAACGGCGCGAACTGCCCACGCCTGCCAGTAAAACCCCGGATGCATTGCGCGAGGCGCTAAACGAATTAGTCAGCCCCCTGAAAGCGCAGGCACAGCGGGTGGCTATCGCCTCGACCGGGATTATTCATGAGGGAACGCTGCTGGCGATTAACCCGCAAAACCTCGGCGGACTGATGCACTTCCCGCTGGTGCAGACGCTGGAAGCGATCACCGGTCTGCCGACGCAGGCGGTAAATGACGCACAGGCGGCGGCATGGGCGGAATACCAGGCCCTGCCTGATGGCATCAGCGATATGGTGTTTATTACCGTTTCCACCGGCGTCGGTGGTGGCGTGGTAAGCAACGGCAAATTACAGACCGGCACGGGAGGACTCGCCGGGCATCTCGGGCATACGCTGGCAGACCCAAATGGCCCGGTGTGCGGCTGCGGTCGGACAGGCTGTGTGGAAGCCATCGCCTCCGGGCGCGGCATCGCGGCGGCGGCCCTGGGCGATCTGGCCGGATGTGACGCAAAAACCATTTTCGCCCGCGCAGCAGACGGGCATGAACAGGCCCGATTACTGGTGCAATCCTCGGCGCGGGTGCTGGCACGGTTAATTGCCGATGTGAAAGCGATAACCGACTGTCAGCGCGTGGTGATCGGCGGCAGCGTCGGGCTTGCTGAGGGCTATCTGGCGCAGGTACGCCACTGGCTGGCACAGGAGCCGGGGATTTATCACGTTGAACTGAGCGCGGCGCATTATCGCAATGACGCTGGCTTACTGGGTGCAGCATTGCTGGCGACAGGAGAAAAATCATGATGATGGGTGACAGCCAGACGCTGGCGTCTGCGGGGTTACACAGGGTGCTGAAAGAGGCGTTAACGCAGGCGCTGTCTGAAAGCCCCCACGAAAAAGCGCCGGGGCACTATGCGCTACAAGGCGATGATATCTTTATGAATGTGATGCAGTTTGCCACCCAGCCGTCTGGCGATAAAAAAGCGGAACTGCATGAGCAATATATTGATATTCAACTGCTGCTGAGTGGGGAGGAGCGGATTCATTACGGCGTGGCGGGCTCTGCGCTTGGGTGCGAAGAGAAGCATGTTGAAGAGGATTACCAGCTTTGTGCGCAGATTGCCGATGAGCAGGTAGTGACGTTACGGCCTGGGATGTTCGCGGTATTTTTTCCGGGAGAGCCGCATAAGCCGGGCTGCATGGTGACGTCGCCGCAGGAGATTAAAAAAGTGGTAATTAAAGTCAATATAAACACCCTCACCCCGCCCTCTCCCTGAGGGAGAGGGAGTGTATGTCCCTTCGCCCCCTGGAAGAGGATTAGGGAGAGGGAGTGTATGTCCCCTCTCCCCCTGGAAGAGGGGTAGGGTGAGGGCGTCTGTGTCCCCTCTCCCTTTGGGAGAGGGTTAGGGTGAGGGGAAAGGTTTTACACTTCCAGCCAGTTCATGATCCCGTCAGCCGCTTTTCGCCCTTCGGCGATGGCGGTGACCACCAGATCTGACCCACGCACGATGTCACCACCGGCGAAGATTTTCGGGTTGCTGGTCTGGAACGCATTTTCGTTGCCTTCCGGCGCAATAATACGACCCTGCGAATCCAGCTCAACGCTGTGCTCTGCCAGCCATTCCATGCTGTGCGGACGGAAACCAAACGCCATCACCACGGCATCGGCAGGCACCACGTGCTCGGAACCGGCGACGATTTCTGCGCGACGGCGACCATATGCATCCGGTGCCCCCATTTCGGTACGCGCCATTCTCACGCCGCTCACTTTGCCATTGGCATTCACTTCAATGCCCAGCGGCTGCACGTTGAACTGGAACTCCACGCCTTCTTCACGCGCGTTTTTCACTTCACGGCGTGAGCCCGGCATGTTCTCTTCGTCACGACGATACGCACAGGTCACATGCGTTGCGTTCTGGCGAATAGAGGTGCGCACGCAGTCCATCGCGGTATCACCACCGCCCAGCACGACCACGCGTTTGCCTTCCATGCTGACGAAAGGTTCGTCCGCCGTTTCGCCAAAGCCCATCAACTGCTTGGTGTTGGCGATGAGGAACGGCAGGGCGTCGAATACGCCGGAGGCGTCTTCGTTTTCCAGTCCGCCGCGCATCGACTGATAGGTGCCGACGCCGAGGAACACCGCATCGTAATCTTTCAGCAGATCGCTAAGCTGTACGTCACGACCGACTTCCACGTTGAGTTTGAACTCAATGCCCATGTCGGTGAAAATTTCACGGCGACGGGTCATGACCTCTTTTTCCAGCTTGAACGCCGGGATACCGAAGGTCAGCAGACCGCCGATTTCCGGGTGACGGTCAAAGACCACGGCTTTAACGCCGTTGCGGGTCAGCACGTCGGCACACGCCAGACCTGCCGGACCTGCGCCGATGATCGCCACGCGTTTATCGGTCTGACGCACGCCGGTCATGTCCGGACGCCAGCCCATTTCGAACGCTTTATCGTTGATATAGCGCTCGATGTTGCCGATCGTCACCGCGCCAAACTCATCGTTCAGCGTACAGGACCCTTCACAAAGACGGTCCTGCGGACACACACGCCCGCACACTTCCGGCAGGGTGTTGGTCTGATGCGACAGTTCCGCCGCTTCGAAAATACGCCCTTCATTGGCCAGCTTCAGCCAGTTCGGGATGTAGTTATGGACCGGACATTTCCACTCGCAGTAAGGATTGCCGCAGGACAGGCAGCGATCTGCCTGTGCTTTGGCCTGGCCTTCTGAAAACGGCTCGTAAATTTCAACAAATTCAATTTTACGGATCTTCAGCGCTTTTTTAGGCGGATCAACGCGCTGTAAGTCGATAAATTGATAGACATTCTGGCTCATTGCTTCCCCTTACTGCGCCTGCACCCGCAGCTCTGCTGCGGAACGACTACGGTGACCCAACAGTGCTTTCACATCGCTGGACTTCGGCTTAACCAGCGCGAATTTCGTCGAGAACGCTGGCCAGTTCGCCAGGATCTCTTCGCCGCGCGAGGAACCGGTATGCTGCACGTGCTCGGTGATTAAACCGCGCAGGTGCTCTTCATGGATGGCGAGGTCATCGACGCTCAGCACTTCCACCAGTTCCGGGTTCACGCGTTTGCGGAACTCGCCGTCTTCGTCCAGTACATAGGCGAAACCGCCCGTCATACCGGCCCCGAAGTTCACCCCGGTTTTACCGAGGATACAGACGATCCCACCGGTCATATATTCACAGCCGTTATCGCCGATACCTTCAACCACGGTGATAGCACCGGAGTTACGCACGCCGAAACGCTCACCCGCACGGCCTGCGGCATACAGACGACCGCCGGTCGCGCCGTACAGACAGGTGTTGCCGATAATGCTCGCTTCGTGGCTGCGGAAGGCAGAACCCACCGGAGGACGCACCGCCAGCAGACCGCCCGCCATGCCTTTACCGACATAGTCGTTGGCATCGCCAGTCAGATACAGCTCCACGCCGCCTGCGTTCCACACGCCAAAACTCTGGCCTGCGGTACCGCTGAAGTGCGCTTTAATCGGATCGGACGCCAGACCCTGATCGCCGTGCGTCTGGGCGATATACCCGGACAGCGACGCGCCCACAGAACGGTCGGTGTTGCGGATATCAAACCAGAAGGTTTTGCTCTGGCGCTCATCGACAAACGGCTTCGCCTGTTGCAGCAACTGCGCGTTCAGCACGCCATTATCAAATGGCGGGTTGGTTTCCGTGCAGTGCAGCGCTTTGCCCGGATGCGGCTCGGCGGTTTCCAGCAGTTTGTGCAGATTCAGTTTCTGCTGTTTAGCGGTGAAGCCTTCCAGCTCTTTTAACAGATCGGTGCGACCAATCAGATCCACGAGGCGCGTCACGCCAAGCTGCGCCATCAACTCGCGTGTTTCGCGGGCGATAAATTCAAAGTAGTTAGTCACTTTGAACGGCAAACCGTGGTAGTGGTTTTTACGCAGTTTTTCGTCCTGGGTTGCAACACCGGTTGCGCAGTTGTTCAGATGGCAAATACGCAGGTATTTACAGCCCAGCGCCACCATCGGGCCAGTGCCGAAGCCGAAACTTTCCGCACCCAAAATGGCCGCTTTGATGATATCCACGCCGGTTTTCAGACCGCCATCGACCTGCAAACGGATCTTGTGACGCAGACCGTTCGCCACCAGCGCCTGCTGGGTTTCCACGAGACCCAGTTCCCACGGACACCCGGCGTATTTCACCGAGGAGAGCGGGCTTGCGCCGGTGCCGCCGTCGTAGCCAGCAATGGTGATCAGATCCGCGTAGGCTTTCGCCACACCGGTGGCGATGGTGCCGACGCCTGGTTCGGATACCAGCTTCACGGAAATCATCGCTTTCGGGTTGACCTGTTTCAGGTCGAAAATCAGCTGCGCCAGATCTTCGATAGAGTAAATATCGTGATGCGGCGGCGGCGAAATCAGCGTCACGCCAGGCACGGAGTAGCGCAGTTTGGCGATGTACGGGGTGACTTTATCGCCCGGTAACTGACCGCCTTCACCCGGCTTCGCGCCCTGAGCGACTTTAATCTGGATCACGTCGGCGTTGACCAGATACGCCGGCGTCACGCCAAAGCGACCGGAGGCCACCTGTTTGATGCGCGACACTTTATTGGTGCCGTAGCGCGCCGGATCTTCCCCGCCTTCGCCGGAGTTCGAGTTCCCGCCGATGCTGTTCATCGCTTCCGCCAGCGCTTCGTGTGCTTCCGGGCTTAACGCGCCGATAGACATTGCTGCGGTGTCAAAACGCTTAAACAATTCCTGCGCAGGCTCGACATCATCAATGCTGACGGCGTCGGCTGGCGGGTTAATTGCCAGCAAATCGCGCAGCGTGGCGGCCGGGCGTTCGTTCACCAGTTTTGCATACTGCTGGTAATCGCTGTAATCACCGGTCTGTACCGCCTGTTGCAGCGTTTTCACCACGTCCGGGTTGTAGGCGTGGTATTCGCCACCGTGCACGTATTTGAGCAGGCCGCCCGCATCCAGCGGTTTACGCGCCAGCCATGCACGCTTCGACAGGTTCATCAGATCCTGCTGGAAGTCAGCAAAGCCTGCGCCACCGATACGGCTGATCACGCCCTGGAAGCAGAGATCTGCGACATCGTCATGCAGACCGACCGCTTCGAACAGTTTCGAGCAGCGGTAAGAGGCGATGGTCGAAATGCCCATTTTGGACATGATTTTGTACAGACCTTTGTTGATGCCGTTACGGTAGTTCAGCATCACGGTGCGGTAGTTCTTATCAATGGCGTTCGTATCCACCAGTTTCGCCAGCGTTTCGTAGGCGAGGTACGGGTAGATAGCGGTCGCACCAAAGCCGAGCAGCACGGCGAAGTGGTGCGGATCGCGGGCGCTTGCGGTTTCGACAATGATGTTGGCGTCGCAGCGCAGGCTCTTATCCACCAGGCGGGTCTGAATCGCGCCCACCGCCATCGGAGCCGGAACCGGCAGACGATCTTTGGCGATATTGCGGTCAGAGAGCACCAGCAGAACGGTGCCGTCGCGCACCATTTCTTCAGCTTTGTCACATAGCGCTTTCACTTTCTCTTCGAGCGTAATCTCATTCACGTCGAAAGTGATATCCAGCGTGTCGGCGCGATAGTGGTGCTCCGTCATGGTGGTGAGCTGTTTGAAATCGGAGTACAGCAAAATCGGCGACTTAAAGCTCAGGCGGTGCGCCTGGCCCTCGGCTTCGCAGAAGACGTTCATCTCGCGGCCGATGCTGGTCGCCAGCGACATCACGTGGGCTTCACGCAGCGGATCGATTGGCGGGTTGGTGACCTGCGCAAACTGCTGACGGAAGTAGTCGTAAATAATGCGCGGCTGGCTGGAGAGCACGGCAAACGGGGTATCGTCACCCATTGAACCGACCGCTTCCTGGCCGTTTTCACCGAGCACGCGGATCACGGAATCCAGCTCTTCGGCGCTGTAGTTAAACTGCTTCTGGAAGCTGGCCAGCAGGTCGTCGCCCATTTCTCGACTGCCCACGGCGTCATCCGGCAGATCTTCAAACGGCACCAGACGACGGACGTTCTTCTCCATCCACTCTTTATACGGGTGGCGGCTTTTCAGATCGTCATCGGTTTCAGCGGAGTGCAGAATGCGGCCACCGCGGGTGTCGATCACCATCAGCTCGCCAGGTCCGACGCGGCCTTTTTCGACCACTTCGTCAGGCTGGTAATCCCAGATCCCCACTTCGGAGGCGCAGGTGATGAGCTTATCTTTGGTGATGACGTAGCGCGCCGGGCGCAGGCCGTTACGGTCGAGGTTACAGGCGGCGAAGCGACCATCGGACATGACGATGCCCGCCGGGCCGTCCCACGGCTCCATGTGCATGGAGTTAAAGTCGAAGAACGCGCGCAGTTCCGGGTCCATATCCGGGTTGTTCTGCCAGGCCGGTGGTACCAGCAGGCGCATGGCGCGGACGATGTCCATCCCGCCCGCCAGCAGCAGTTCCAGCATGTTATCCATAGAACTGGAGTCCGAACCGGTTTCGTTGACGAACGGCGCAGCGCTGTGCAGATCCGGGATTAGCGGGGTCTGGAATTTATAGGTACGGGCGCGTGCCCACTGGCGGTTACCGGTAATGGTGTTGATTTCGCCGTTGTGCGCCAGATAGCGGAACGGCTGAGCCAGCGGCCAGCGCGGTACGGTGTTGGTGGAGAAGCGCTGGTGGAACAGGCAAATGGCCGATTCCAGGCGCAGGTCCGCCAGGTCCAGGTAAAAGCGCGGCAAATCTGCCGGCATACACAGACCTTTATAGATGTTAACCAGGTTCGAGAGGCTACAGACGTAGAACTCTTTATCTTCCTGGAGACGTTTTTCGATACGGCGACGCGCGATAAACAGACGGCGTTCCATATCGCGTGGACGCCAGCCTGCCGGGGCGTTAACAAAAATTTGTTCAATACGTGGCAGCGAGGAGAGGGCGATTTCACCGAGCACCCCTTCGTTGGTCGGCACATCGCGCCAGCCAACAATCGACAGGGTTTCTTGCTGAAGTTCTTCTTCTACGATGCGGCGTGACGCGGCGGCTTTTTCAGGGT
>Ga0302349_1001413_pt1 | contig 18813 bp, 12 predicted proteins | sample PhyAR1_FD_202176 | JGI IMG/M metagenome (GOLD analysis project Ga0302349, IMG submission 202176) | Leaf surface microbial communities from alfalfa plants in UC Gill Tract Community Farm, Albany, California, United States - DLSL A.R1... | ecosystem: Host-associated > Plants > Phyllosphere >...
AACGCGATCGTGCGCCGCTGGCCGCGCGCCCGTTCGACGGCCTGGTGGAGACGAGCCTGTCGCTCGCCGGCATCCGCACCGTGGACCGCGATCCCGAGGTGGTGCTCGTGGTCGACGAACTCCGCGAAGGTGCCGCCTTCGCCGGGGTGCAGACCGCCCTCGCCGTCGCCCTGGCGCTCGGCGCCCGCCTCGGCCGGCGGGTCCGGGTCGTCATGGTCCGGTGGACGACACCCGGCAACAGTGCCGCCGCAGCCGAGGCGCTCGTCGCCGACCGGTTCCCGGAGTCGCGGGTCGACGGACGTCCCGGGGTCCGCGTGGTCCGGCGCGAGGATGTCCTGGACACCGAGTTCGGCCGCGACGACGTCTGGGTCGCCACGCACTGGAAGACCGCGCACCCGATCGACGTCGCCGTCACCGCCGGGGTGGTCCCCCGACACCGCGTCGTGTACCTGGTGCAGGACTACGAACCCGGCTTCAGCCCGTGGTCGACCGAGTACGCGGTCGCCGCCTCGACCTACCGCGCCGGCTTCCGGATGCTCGTGAACTCCGAGCCGCTGCGCCGGTACCTGGCCGACGTCGAGGGCCTCGACGTCCCCTCCGAGCACACCTTCGCACCGCACCTCGACCTCGAGCTGCTCGAACGCGTGGCCGCTGCCCGGGGGCACGAGGACGTGGTCCGGGTCCTCTTCTACGGCCGTCCGAGCAAGCACCGGAACCTGTTCCGCCTCGGCGTCGCCGCGCTGCGGGTCGCGGTGCAGGAGCTGGCCGACGACGGCATCCGGGTCGAGTTCCACTCGGCCGGTGAACAGCACGGCGACGTCGAGCTCGACGGGGGCCGAGGCGACGTGAAGCTCGTCTCGCACGGCACCATGCCCTGGGACGACTACTTCCGGTTCATCGCATCGACGAACGTGGTGCTGTCGCTCCAGCACAGCCCGCACCCGAGCCACCCACCGTTCGACGGCGCGGTGTCCGGCGCACGTGTCGTGACGAACGAGTTCCGCGGCACCCGGGCGCACCTGCACCCGAACCTCGAGGCGGTCCCCGCCGATGCCCGTTCCCTCGGCCTGGCCGTCGCCGACGCCGTCCGGCAGGCAGCTGCGGACGGCCCGACCGGGCACGTGCCCCTGGCCGCGGGGGTGCTCGGCGGCCCGCTGGAGACCGCCGTGGACGCCCTCGCACGTGCACTCGAAGCAGAGGAGTCCGACCGATGATCCGCTCCACCCTCGTCGTCGTGCCCGTGTACGGCGACCTCGACTCCCTGCTGCGGTGCGTCGACGGGCTCCTCGAGCACCTCGACACCGAACGGCACCGCGCGCTGTTCGTCAACGACTGCGGGCCCGAGGCGGACACCATCGAGCGGGCGCTGCTCGACCGGATCGGCGACCGCCCCGGGTTCCGGTACGAGCGGAACGACCACAACCTCGGGTTCGTCGGCACGTGCAACCGTGCCGTGGACGAACTCGACCGCGGCGCCGACGACGCGGGCACCGAGGCCGTCCTGCTCCTCAACAGCGACGCCGTGCCGACGGCGGGGTTCCTCGACGCGATGCTCGCGGTCCTCGACGAGGACCGCACCGGTGTCGTGACCGCGCGCAGTGACAACGCGACGATCGCGAGCATCCCCTACCGCCTGACCAACCGGGGAGCCGCCCGCACCGAGGACCGCACGCGACGGGTCTGGGGCCAGCTCGCACCACTCCTCCCGGTGTCCCAGGTCCTGCCCGTCGCGATGGGCTTCTGCTTCCTCACCCGCCGGGAGCTGATCGCCGAGCACGGTCTGTTCGACGAGGCCTTCGCGCCCGGATACGGCGAGGAGAACGACTACTGCCTCCGGATCGCCGCCCACGGCTGGCTCGCCAAGATCGCCAACCGCGCGCTGGTCCTGCACGCCGGCGGCAAGAGCTTCTCCGGCAACCGCAGCGCCCTGCGCGCCGCGCACCAGCGCGTGCTCGAGGCTCGCTACCCGTTCCTGCCGGACGCAGTGGCCGCGTACCAGCGGCACGGCATGACGGCGACCGAGCGGTTCGCCGACGTCCTCGTCCCCTCGGGGCAGCGCCCGCGGCTCGCCGTGGACCTGCGGCACGTCGAGGACGCCGACACGCTCGTCCGCCAGGTCGACGCGGCCTTCGGGGACGGCTTCGACCTGGAGGCCCGGCTCCCCGCCGGTACGTCGGCACCGGCCGCGTGGACCGTCACCACCGGAGACCCCAGCCCGGACGACCTCGTCACGGTCGCCGTGCTCGTGGACCCGGCGCCCGCGGACGTCGTCGCGGCCAACCGGCGGGCGCTCCACCTGGTGGTCGTGCGGGCCGCGCAGAACGCGGTGCCGTGGTCGTCGCGAGCGCACCGGACGGGCGCCGACGCCCTCGCGGCCGTCGTGGACCACTTCGCCGTGGTCGTCGCACCGGGCGCGGTCACCGACGCCCGTGCACGCATCGAGGATGCGCTGACGGCCCCGCTCGCGGGCACGGCCGACGCGCTCGAACGTCGGTGGGCGGCGCTGCTCCCCCTCGACCTCACGGCCGCCGACGTCGCCGCGGCCAGCGCAGCGGACGAGGTCGTGCGCCTGCGCCGGGAGCTCACCGACCTGCGCGCGAGCAGGTCCTTCCGCACCGGCCAGGCGATCGCGAAGGTCGCCGCACGACTGCCGGGGCGCCGCTGATGGCCGAGGCGAAGGGCATCGGCCGCGTCGCACGGCGCCTCGCCCGACCCTTCCGGGGCCCGGACCGACCACTGACCGTGACCGACCGGCTCGACCGCTGGGCCCGGCGGATCGCCGAGTTCGAGGTGCTCGACCGCGCGTACTTCGAGGCACAGACCGGACGGACGTTCGACACCGACGCCGACGCCGTCGCGTTCTACGTGCACAACGACGGGCAGCGTGGGCTCTCGCTGCACCCGCTCATCGAGCACGAGTGGATGCGCGAGCACCAGCCCGTCCCCGCGATGTCCTGGTACGACGCCCTGCACCAGGAGGGCCCCGAGCTCTTCCAGACCGGGCCGCTCTTCGACGCAGGCGTGTACGCCGCCTCGGTGCCGGGAGCCGACCGCCCGGCGACCACGCTCGATGCGCTCCGGCACTTCCTGCGGAACGCGACCGACGCGACCACGCTCCCCGTGCCTCCAGGCCGCCGTGGCGACGCTCCCACCTGGGGCGCCGCACGCGACGCAGCCGTCGCCGATGCGCGCGCCTTCGCCGGTGCGCAGCACCGCACCCGGCGACGCTACCGGTCCACGTGGGACGGGCCCGAGGTCGCCGAGGCCCTCGGCCGGTACCCGCGCGGTGTCGCGCGGCGCGACGCGGAGCAACCGCTCGTGTCGATCGTGATGCCGGTGTACCGGCGCGCCGACGTGGTCGGTGCGGCGATCGCTTCGGTGCGAGCGCAGCAGCACACGAACTGGGAACTCCTCGTGGTCGACGACGGGTCCGGCGACAACACCGTCGACGTCGTGCGCGGGCTCGCTGCCGAAGACGGGCGCATCCGGCTCCTCGAGCGGGAGAACGGCGGTGCCGGCGCCGCACGGAACACCGGACTCGCGGCCGTGCGTGGCGACTTCGTCGCGTTCCTCGACGCCGACAACACCTGGCGTCCGGAACACCTGACCGCGGCCCTCGCGGCTCTGCTCGAGACCGACGGGCCCGCCGTGCACACGGGTCTGCGGATGGTCGGCGCGAACAACGCGGACGACCGGACCGCGCCCGTCGAGACGTACCGCGGCGAGGACGGCACGCTCGACGACCTGCTCGCCGGCAACTTCATCGACCTCAACGCGCTCGTGGTCCGCCGTGACGTCGCCGCAGGGGTCGGCCCGTTCGACGAGACGCTCCGACGCTGGATCGACTGGGAGTGGCTGCTCCGCATCGGGCAGCGGTTCGGGGTGCCTGCGTACGTGCCCGTCATCGGCGTCGACTACGACAACGTGCGGGACCAGCGACGGGTCTCCTCCGCTCAGCCCGCGTCGTGGCAGGAGGTCGCGCTCGCCCGCCACCGCATCGACTGGGACGCCCTGGCCTCCGCAGCACCGACGCGCGACACCGGACTCGTCTCGGTCGTCGTGCCGGTGTTCCGCGACTGGACGATGACCCGGCGCGCCGTCGATGCCGTCCTCGGCGCGGCCGACCACGACGGCGACCGCGTCGAGGTCGTCCTGGTCGACAACGGCTCTCCGCGATCGGTCTCCGCGATCCTCGGCGCCTGGTTCCGTGACGAACCCCGGGTGGTCCTGCAGCGCGAGGACCGGAACCGGAACTTCGCCCTGGGCAGCGACCTCGGACTCGCCCGGTCCTCGGGCGGCACCGTCGTCATGCTCAACAACGACACCGAGGTCACCACCGGCTGGCTGCGGCCGCTCGTCGGCGCGCTGGACGACCCGTCGGTCCTCGGCGCGCAGCCCCTGCTCGTGTACCCGGACGGCGTCGTGCAGGCCGCCGGCACGGTCTTCGGCGGGGACAAGGTGCTCCCCTGGCACTTCCTCGGCGACCACCCGCGACACGACGCCGACCGCGTGTTCGGGTCGGGCTCCGCCGGCGCAGTGCGGTTCTCGGCGATCACCGCAGCCGCCGCGGCGTTCCGTGCCGCCGACCTGATCCGCTGGCACGGGTTCGACCCCGTGTACGCCAACGGGCTGGAGGACGTGGACCTGTGCCTCCGCGCACGGTCGACGTCACCGGCGGGCTCCGCCTTCGTCGTCGTCCCGTCGTCGGTCGTCGTCCACCACGAGAGCCGCACGCCGGGCCGGGACGACGCCCGCGTCGACAACCGCCGCATCTTCGACGAGCGGTGGCGCGGGCGGTACCCCGACGCCGACGCCGACGCCCGGTACGACGCAGCCGGACTGCGCTACCTCGGAGTGGACCCCGGGCTCCCCAAGGGCCACGGCGTGATGGTGCGGTCCTCGCGACCGGTCGTCGTCCGGGAGGAGGGGGCTGCAGGCTTCCGTGTCGCCGTCAAGCACGACGGCACGCGCGTCGCGGACGTGTCCGCACTGGTCACCGCACTCGAGGCCGCGGGACACGTGGTGCAGGTCGACATGCCGACGTCCTGGTACCGGGGATCCAGCGGGTTGGACGAGGTGACCGTGCTGGTCGTGGGGGCACCGTCTTCGGGGCCGGGTGGTTCGTCGTTCGTGCCGCAGCCGGGGGCGCGGAACGTCGTGTGGCTGGCTGAGGGGCAGTCCGTCGCGGACGGGGACTTCGCCGTCGTGGTCGGGGCTGCGGCGGAGGCGGGGCAGGTCGTCCGGTCGCTGTGAGCCGAGGCTTCGTCGCGTACCAGGCGGACTCTCTGGCGTCGTTCATCCGGTTCCGAGGCGATCGCACCCCGTTGTTCACCTTCAGCGCGCAGCATGAACGCATGTCGCTGATCTCAGACGTCGTGCGGTCGACCTTCACGACCAAGTGCTCGGTGTGCGGTGCGGTCATCCGGAAACGCGATGCGCTCGACCACGAGGGACTGGCGTTCTGCTCGGTCCTGCACGAGGCCGAGTACATCGTCGCCACGCTCGACTGACACCACCCCGCCTCCGGTCGAGTCCCCGTAGGATCGGTCAGTGCCCGATCACCTCCTCGCGGTGTTCCCTGCCTACCGCGACAACCCGTTCCTGAACCTCATGCTGCTGGCCCCACGGGCACGCGGCTGGAACGTCCTCGAGAGCCTGCGTCTGGAGCAGCTCGAGCAGCACCTCGGTCGCCTCGGTACCGGTGACGTCTTCCACATGCACTGGACATCCCCGATCGTGCAACGAAACGACGACGACCTCGAAGAAGCCCAGGCTCGTCTCGATCGTTTCCGCACCGCCGTCGACGCGGCGCGCGCACGCGGAGCTCGGCTCGTCTGGACGATCCACAACGTCCTCCCCCACGATGCGCGGCACCTCGAGCTCGAACTCGAACTGAACCGCTACCTGGCCGACGCCGCAGACGTCGTCCACGTGATGAACAGGGACACACCCACGGCCGTGTCCTCGTACTACGAGCTCGACCCGGCAAAGGTCGTGCACCTCCCGCACCCGAGCTACCAGGGCGTGTACCCGGACTCGGTGTCGCGCGAGGAAGCGCGTGCGTCGCTCGGACTCACGGACCGCGACCACGCCGTCCTCGCCTTCGGCCAGATGCGCCCGTACAAGGGCATCGACGTCCTGGTCGAAGCCGTCCGTGCGCTCGCCCCCGCTGAGCGTCCGGTTCTGCTCCTCGCCGGCAGGACCTCCGACGAGGACCGCGCCGTCATCGATTCGCTGCTCGGCGACGACGTCCGTGCTGTGCGCGAGCACGACCACGTCGAGGACGTGGACGTGCAGCGGTGGTTTCGGGCGGCCGACCTCGCGGTGTTCCCCTACCGCCGCGTCCTCAACTCCGGCGCACTGCACCTCGCCGCGTCGTTCGAGGTGCCGGCCGTGCTACCGGACGAGCCGTACCTGCGTGCGGAGTTCGGGGGCGAGGAATGGGTCCGGTGGTTCGATCCGTCGGACGCGGCATCGTCGGTCACTCCGGGATCGTCTCTCGCCTCGCTGTTGATGGGTCCGGCGGCGGCGGTGGGAGCGGACGTGTTCAGCCGACGGCTCGCGCCGTTCAGGCGGTCGCGGGCGTACGCGGAGCTGCTGGAGCGGGTCCGGGGCTGAGCGTCGGGCGGGGGGCATGCTCCTCGGCGAGCGCGCCACTCGTCAGGAGTCCGCCAGCGCTGTTGACGGTCGGTGCTCGAGGATGAGCTGGCGGAACGCGTGACCGAGCACCGCGTACTGCTGCGGCCCGGCCGGGTGGATACCGTCGGCGCTGAAACCCGGCGCCCAGGCGTCCCCATCGCGCGCCGCGGTCCACGGATCCACCCACGTCCAGCCCCGCTCCCGTGTGAGAACGCGGAGGTCGCGGTTGTAGGCGAGGGCCTCGGCCGCATGTGCCCGATACGGCGGGATCGCCGCGACGAGGACGCGATCGGGGTGGATGACCTCGGCGATGCGGTCGTAGGAGTCGGCCGTGTCGGCGACCGTCTCCCCGTGCAGCACGGCGTTGGTGCCCGCCAGGACGACGAGCACGTCGACGCGCTCGACGGGGCGGACGGCGTCGGCCATCTGTTCCGGCGTCGCGCCGGCCCGTGCCCACCCGCCTGCGAACTGGATCCCGTCGCCCACGGCGTACGTCATCCAGGAGTCCTCATCGAATCCGTTGCCGAGGAACCGCGAGTGCCCGGCGCTGAGCGAATCCCCGACGACCGCCGCCCGGAGCGGCGCCGACGGTGAAGCGTCGGCCGCGATCAGGGTCGACTCGGTGTCGCGGAGCGACTCGGCGCTCACCAAGGCGAGCGCCGCCACGACGAAGGCCACCACCAGCACGGCCACGACGACGGGTACGGAACGGCGCATGTCCCCCATTCTCGACGATGCGCGCCATGGGCCGCGCATTGCTCGGCGCAACTGCGGCGATCGACCTGCGGGTCAGCGGCCATCCCTTCCGGTCAGCGGAGGCGGCGCGCGATCCTGGCAAGGAGGCTCCCGAGCCCCGGGCGTTCCGGGGTGCGGCGGTCGACCAGGAAGCGCCAGCCGTCCTTGCGGTCCGCGAGGGGTTGCATCGGGACGGTGTCGGCGACGGGCGGGAGAGGCATCCGTGCGGTGACCACCGGGAAACGGCCGTCGACACCGGCGAAGGACACCGACACCCTGTGGCGACCTGACGTGACCCGCTCAGCGAGCACCTCCGCTCGCCAGCGAGCACCGTCGGCGAAGACCGCGACGGCGTGCTCGTTGGCGTCGGCATCCGCCAGCAGCACGGTGGCTCGGAGCCCGCGTGCCACGAGGTCGACCGGGCCACCGATCACCAGGCCCGTCGCCGTGACCTCGACTCGGTCGACCATGAGGGGCACGACGTGCCGGAGCGCCGACACCGCCCGGACGCCGTCGGGGTCGCGCATTCCGACCGCAGCTGTCATCGCGTCGGCGAGGACCGCGCCCGATGGAGGCACGACGACCGCGACCGCCGGCAGCCGGTGAGCCAGCCAGACCGGGTCGACCTCCTCGGCGGTGTTCACCAGCGTCGGCACGAGCCCATCCCGGGCAAGGGTCTCAGCGATGTCCGGTTCCGCCCGGGACGCCCGCGCCACGGCGTCGATCCACGCCCCGATCCGTTCGGTCGCGATCGTGCTCGCCTCGCCGAGCACGAACGACCGCGCAGCGAGCCAGTCGCCCTGCAGGACCAGTGCCCAGAGCGCACGACGGGCGGGAGCGACGTCGCGCAGGAGATCGACCGGGAGGGCCGCTGCGAGCGCTGCCGTAGCTCGCGCGACCGTCGCCATCGCAACGGCGTCGGGATCGGTGAGCAGGAACCGGTGCAGGTGCGCCCAGCCGTCCGCGTCGAGGACGACCATGGCGTGCTGAGCACGGAGCACGGGGCTACCGCTCACCGCAACGGCGCAGGCAAGCTCCTGTTCGAGGTACCGCACGGTGCCCGCCGCATCGGCGCGGAGCGACAACGACGTCGTGTCCCCGCGGTCACGGTACAGGTAGACACACTGAGGGACGATGTCGATGCTGCGCGCCTCGACGAACGCCCGCGTCATCGGCTGTATGTCCTCGACGCTCTGGACCTCGGGGAACCACAGTCCCATACGGTCCCAGGCGGACCGACGGAACACCCGGTTCCAGCAGGCGCGTCCGGACAGGAGTTCCGGAACAGCCTCCGGAGCGGCGGCTCGGACGACCTCGTCGAACCGGTACCAGCGGCGGGTGGGACTCCACGTCCTCGTCGCGGAGAACTTGAGGTGGTCGCCGATCACCACGTCGGAACCGCTCGCCTCCAGCGACGCGAGCATGGCCGCGTAGGCGCCGTCAGGGACGATGTCGTCGGCGTCGGCGAAGGCGAGGTACTCGCCCGTCGCAGCGGCGACACCCTCGTTCCGTGCGGCGGCGGCGGTCGGTGCGGTCGAGACGAGGAGACGAACGCGAGGGTCGGACCGCGCCGCGGCTGCCACCCGTTCCGCGGTGTCGTCCGTCGACCCGTTGTCGACGACGAGCACCTCGGCCACCGATGGCCCCTGGGCGAGCAGGGAGTCCAGCGCTTCGTCGATCCAGCGCCCAGCGTTCCGCGCCGCTATGACGACCGAGAGGAGGGCGTCGTCGTCACTGTGCTCGATCACCCGCCGACGCTACCAAGAGTCGAGCGTTCCTCCTGCACCGGGCGCGGCTGCTGATAACCTCTCCGGGCGTCGCTCCGCTCGGCGCGTTCGCCCATGGCCGAGCTCGACGTCCACACCCCGAAAGGCACGCGCGTTGCGCAGCGAAACTTCCCCCCTCATCTCTGCCGTCATCCCGTGCTACAACGTCGGTCGGTACCTGCCCGAGTTCCTCGCCTCGCTTGACGCTCAGACGAGCGGCCTCGACGACGTCGAACTCGTCTTCGTCAACGACGGTTCCCCGGACGACTCGCTCGCAGTCATCGAGCGCTGGGCCGTCGGGCGCGACGGCGTCGTCGTGGTGGACCAGGAGAACGCTGGGCTGTCGAACGCGCGGAACGCCGGCATGGCCGAGGCCTCGGGCGTGTGGGTGAGCTTCCCAGACCCGGATGACCGGCTCGACGCGAACTACTTCGCCGAGGCGCTGAAGTTCATGCGCCTCTACGACCTTCCCGACCTGACCCTGCTGGGCACGCACCAGGTGGTGTGGGATGAGACGACCGGCCTTCTCACAGACACCCACCCGCTCCGTCACAAGTTCGCGACGGGGAGCCGGATCGCGGACTTGCACGTGGAGCCTCTCGTCCACCTGAGCGCGAACTCCTCGTTCATGCGCCTCGGACTCATCCGGGAGCTCGGGCTGCTCTTCGACCCCGAGGTGCGCCCCAACTTCGAGGACGGGCACTTCATCGCGCGGTACTTGCTCCTCAACGGGACACACAAGCTCGGACTGCTCGCCTCGGCGAAGTACCACTACCGGACCCGCACCGACGGCAGCTCCCTCGTCCAGGTGAGCTACCTCAAGGAGGACAAGTACACGCAGCTCCTCGAGGCCGGGTACCTCGACCTCGTCGAGACAGCGCACCGAGCAGCCGGCGACCTGCCGCGGTGGCTCGAGAACGTCCTGCTCTACGAACTCTTCTGGTACTACAAGAACGAACGCAAGATCCGCTCCATCACGGCGGCGGCACCCACGGCGGTGCTCCCCCGCTTCCACGAGCTCGTCGGGCTCGTCCTGCAGTCGATCAGCGACGACGCGATCCGCGAGTTCAACGTGATGGGCGTCGAGTTCCCGATCAAGGCGACGTTCCTGCACGGCTACGCCGCCGCACGGTGGGCTCCCGAGTACGTCCGACTGAACGAGGTCGACGAAATCCGTCAGGAGGTTCATCTCACCTATTGGTTCACCGGGGTGAACCCGCAGGAGCGCTTCGTCGTCGACGGTCAGCAGGTCGAGCCCTTGCACGCCAAGACCGAGGACTTCGCCTTCTACGGTCGGGTGACGATGCGACGACGCCACGTCTGGCTCGCCCGTGGCACGAGGACCGTCGTCGAGGTCGACGGCCGCGCCCTCCCGAGCGTGCGGCACGAGCAGTGGGGGCACACCGAGGCGATCACCATCCGTGACCTCGCACCGGTGATCCACGACGAGCGCCGCCGAGCCACCCCACGGCTTGGCGCACCCGAGGAGACAACTCGTCAGCGCACCGGTGCGCTGCTCCGGCGCATCCGCGGCGACGTCCGCAAGTACGTCTCGAAGCGCGCCCGCGAGAACGCCGCGACCTCCCGCCACCTGCACAAGCAGTCGACCCGCGACAAGTTCGCGCACGCTTGGGCGTTCATGGACAAGGACACCGACGCCGGTGACAACGCTGAGCACCTGTACCGGTGGGTGGCGGCGAACCGGCCGGACATCAACGCCTGGTTCATCCTCGACCGGCGGTCGAGCGACTGGGACCGGCTGGAGCGCGAGGGCTTCCGGCTCGTCGAGTACAAGTCGAAGGACTGGGCGTCGCTCCTGCTCTCGGCCGACCACCTCGCCTCGTCACACATCGACCACTACGTGATCCACCCGCTGGACGCGCGTCGGTACGGCAAGTCGCACTTCAAGTTCACCTTCCTACAGCACGGCATCACCAAGGACGACCTCTCACGCTGGCTGAACATCAAGCCGATCGACGTGTTCGTCACAGCGACGCCGCCGGAGTGGCACTCGATCGCGGGAGATGGACCCTTTGTGTTCACCTCACGCGAGACGCAGCTCACTGGCTTCCCGCGGCACGACGCACTCCTCGCCAAGCGGGCGGCGTTGTCCGAGACCGAACGCGACTCGATCGTGCTGATGCCGACTTGGCGGCAGGTGCTCCTTGGGGCCTCGATTCCGGGCTCCAACGCTCGGGCGAAGGGCGAGAACTTCGCCTCGAGCGAGTACGCCCAGCAGTACGGAGCGTTGCTCCGATCCGAGCGGCTGCGCGCGATCGCGGAGGCGTCGGGCAAGCGCATCGTCTTCATGCCGCACCCGAACATGAAGCCTCACCTCGACGACTTCGACGTCCCGGACCACGTCACCCTGCTCGGCTACGACGGCAACGACGTCCAGTCGGTCCTCGCGCGTGCCTGCCTCGTCCTCACGGACTACTCCTCGCTCGGTTTCGAGGCCTCGTTCCTGCATATCCCGGTGGTCAACTTCCAGTTCGACGCCGAGGACTTCTTCAACGGCATGCACATCGGGCGACGCGGGTACTTCGACTACGAGCGGGACGGATTCGGCGAGCGCGTGCTGACCGTCGATGCGGCGGTGGACGCCATCGGGGCGGTCGCCGCCAACGGCTGGCAGCTGGCTGAGCCGTTCGCATCGCGGGTGGCGCGGACGTTCACGATGCGGGACGGCCGCAGTTCCGAGCGCGTCATCGCTGCCATGCAGGCCACGCGTGAGCGCGGCCCTCGTCCCGCGGCCCCCGCCGCGCTCGCCACCGACTCCGACGCTGACCTGATCCGCGGCTGAGCCGCGGCCCGACCGAGAGGTTCGAGCATGGTCGAGATGACCCCTGCCCCCCTGCTCCGTGAGCGGGCGCTCCCGCAGACCCAGCGGTACGCAGCGCTGGACGGTCTTCGCTTCGTTGCCGCACTGGCGGTGTTGGCCTTCCACTACACTGCGCGCGAGACCGACGCCTGGACGACACCCGCCTCGGAGTTCGCCCCAGGAGTGTTCGACGTCTCGAAGTACGGAGTCTTCGGAGTCGACCTCTTCTTCGTCATCAGCGGCTTCGTCATCCTGATGAGCGCGTGGGGCAGACCGCTGGACGGTTTCGTCGCTTCGCGCATCGCACGGCTGTACCCCGCGTATTGGGTCTCGGTGCTTCTGACGGCCGCGGTGCTGATCGCGACCGGGGCGTACTGGCTCTCACCGAGCGAGATCGCCATCAACCTCACGATGTTGCACGAACCGTTCGGCGTCGACCACGTCGATGGGGTCTATTGGACGCTCTGGGTCGAGATGCGGTTCTACTTGCTCATCGCGATCTTGCTCTGCTTCAGGCTGACCGAGCGGAAGGTGCTCGTCTTGTCGGTCGTGTGGCCCGTTGTCGCCGTTCTTGCAGAACGCCACGGCTTCGACTTTCTGGCGTACATGCTCGTCTGGCAGCACGCTCCGCTGTTCGCGGGCGGCATGTTGATCTACCTGATCGTGCGTGAGCGTCGCAACGTGATGGCTTGGATGCTGCTCGCCGTCAACATCGCCTTTGCGATCACCACTGCTGGCCCGGAAGCCGCGCAGAGGATCGAGAGCACCACGGGGAGCCCGATCCCTGAGTGGACCCAGTTCGTGCTCATCGTGATGTGCTTCGGCGCAGTACTCCTCGTCACGCTGACTCCCGTCCGGCGCCTGTCGTGGAGCTGGCTCACAACCGTCGGAGCGTTGACCTATCCGCTCTATCTCCTGCACGAACACATCGGCTGGAAGGTCATCGCCCACACGCAGCAGTACGGCTGGCTCGTCGCGGTCCTACTTGCAACGATCGTGAGTATCGCACTTGCTGCCGGTGTTCATTACGGGATCGAACGCCCGTTCGCCCCGAAGCTCCGTCGTGCCGTGCAGGCTGCCATCGGCGATGCCCGGTCTCATGGCCGGAGGGCTGAATGATGAACGACCATCCCGCTCCCGCGCGTCGGGTCGTCGTCATGGGCGACGTCGGCTGGCCGCACCTGTACCACGTGGGTGACGAAGCGATGACCCAGGTCGCGATCGACCGGCTCACCGCTGACGGTGTCGTCGACGTCACCGTGGTTGCGGCCGATCCCGAGGTTGCGGCACGGCTCCATGGAGTGGCAGCAGTCCCCCGCTTCCACTTCAAGCTCGGGTGGCCCCGTGACTGGCACGACAGCCACCTCGAGAAGGTCCTCGCCCCGTTGGCCGGCTTCCAGCGCAGGACGGGACCGGCGCAGACCGTCCTGGACGCCGTGCACGACGCGGACGCGGTCGTCATCGCCGGCGGCGGAAACATGACGAGTCAGTACGTGCACCAGCTGTACGAGCGACTCGCCCTGGTCCGTGTGGCTCGCCATTTCGGCCGGCCGGTCTTCGTCACGAGCCAGACGCTCGGCGCCACCTTCAGGGAAGTCGACCTGCCGGTGATGACCGAGATCATCGACTCAGCGGCTGTGTTCGGGGCTCGCGAGGGGACCAGTGCCACGCTCGCTCGCTCGCTGGCCGCCGATGCCGGACGCGTCTTCACCACCGGCGACGACGCGTTGCTCCTCCCCCGGGCACCGCTCGACGACGAGGTAGACGACCTGCCGGAACGCTACTTGGTCGCGAGCTTCGAGCGGCCGCCGGGCCTCGACGACGAGAGGGCACGAGCACATGCCGACCGCGTCGGCCGGGCACTCGAGGCGGTCAGCCAGGAGCTCGACTGCGCCGTCGTGTTCGTCCCACACGCGGGCTCGCTCGACGTCGAGACTCCGAAGGACGACATCGTCTACCACGCTGCGATCGCCGTTGCTGTCTCCCGGCCGGTGCTGCTCCCGGTGCTGCCTGCCGGCCAGACCCTCGCGGTGACGTCGCGCGCGCTCGTGTCCCTGTCCACCCGGTACCACCCCGTCGTGTTCGCCGCGGCCGCAGGTGTTCCGGCGCTCGGCTTCGCCGACACGGCCTACACCTGGCAACGCATGGTCGGAGCCACATCGCAGTACGGACTGGCACGGACCGTGCTCCCCGGTACAGTCCTCGACGACCCGACGGTCCTCGCGGGCCTCGTCTCGTCGCTCGTAGACGAGTGGCCGCACGTGACCGAAGGCGTCAACTCGGCGGTCCGGGCCGTCCAGCAGGGCCAATCGGATTGGTGGCGCGCGCTCGGCTGCGCATTGCGGGGTGAGCCCTTCGTGTTCAAACCGATGGACCCGCCTGCCCAAGTGCCGCTCGGAGCCACCGAAGCAGTGTTGGCCGACGCCGCCCCCGTCCTCGGTGTGGACTCCGGACGCGAGCGCGAAGCGCACCGCTGGACCACCGAGCGCTTGGAGGCCGTCGCTGCGGAACACTCGGACCTCGAACTCCGGCTCGGACGCGAGTCGCGGGAGCGTCGCACAGTCGAGCAGCAGCTCGGCGAGGCGCGGGAGCTCGTCGAGCACACACGCTCCGAAGCGGCGGCCCTCAGGAGAGAGCTCGCCGAGGAGCAGCGTGCTACCGCCGACCTGGCCGCCGAGGGCGAGCGTCTCTCTGCGGAGAAGGCGCGGTGGCGTGCAGCAGCGCTCGGGTACCGGCGCGAGGTCCAGCGGTACCGGGACCGGCGTATCACCCGTATCAGCGACGCACTCGCCCGCGCCTTCCGCCGTCCGTCCTGACCGGCCTCGTGACCGGACACCCCGGCGCTTCGGCTAGCCTGAAGGGATGAGAATCCTGCGTGGACGTGGCGACCGAACCGACGGTGGAACGCAGCTGAACGCAGCAGGACCCGACCTGGAGGAACACCTCGACGACCTCCGCCGGATGAAGCGCCCAGTCGTGCTCATCGCCGGCCCGACGTCGAAACGGGACCTCCCTCGGTGGCGCGCCGCGTTCGAGTACCGGCTCCACGTCTTGGCGGACCTCCGCGCCCGCCCAGAACTCGAGGAGTCGGGTGCCGTGCAGGCCGCGACCAACGACGAGATCGCGGCGTACCTCCGCTCTGTCGGTCCCGTCGCCGCCGTGGTCGACGAGCAGGCAACGACGCTCGTCGAGCAGCTGCAGCGCTGGCAGCGGAGCTTTTTCCACATCGCGGCCGAGGGCTCGTTCATCTCGCTGCGCACCGAAGAACGCTCGCCGTGGGCTGCGGCGCTCGAGTCGCTTGGGTCGCGCCGCATCGGTGCCGGTGAAGTCGAAGAGCTCCAGGACAGCATCACTCGCACGTGGGACAGCGATGGCAGGACGATCTCTGCGAAGCAGCGGGACCACCTCGTCAAGGTACGACACGAAGACGCTCTCGAACTGCTTCCCGGCCGTCTCGGAGCCCAGAACGTCCGAGTCCTCGGCTCACGCAAGGCAGCGACGGTCAAGGACCAGCCAATCGTCCGCTCGACCGGTTCCGACGTCGCCCACAAGCTGCCCGCCTTCCCGATGCAGGCTCCGGAACTGTCCCTGCTCGAGGTGCGGGGCGGAACCACCCTCGGCCCGGCCATGCTGGCCGTGACCGGGTCGACGGTGCTCCCCAGCTCGTTCAAGCACCCGTGGCGCGCATGGAACGACGAGCTCCGCAACGTGAGTGAGCAGATCGCCCTGCCCATGACGGAGTCTCGGCCTGAAACGCCGCGGCTCGACGGCGTCTTCTTCGATCTCACGGCCCCGGAACCCGGCGACCGTGCCCAGTTCCTCTCGGTGTCGCTGTCGAAGCTGTGGGGGTGGGCCGAGGCAAAGCGCCGCGAACCGGCACTGCGCGCCCTGTACCGGACCAGCCCCGAGGACCCCGAGGCGGTGTTCCAGCGCGACGTCCTGCATGCGTTCGGCATCGTGCCGGAGGACGTCCACATGGTGGACTGCGACGTCGTGGTGGAGCGCCTGGTGATCGCGTCACAGTCCTGGCAGGACGGCGGCCACCACTACGCGCACCCGGTGAACGCAGAGACCTGGGCTGCGATCAGACGAGGTCTCGGGGTCGATGGAGATGGTCCGGACCGAGTCTTCCTCACCCGTCATGACAGCAACGGCACGCCGCTCCCCCGCAACGCGGCAGAGGTCATGGCACGCTTCGGTGCGCTCGGCTTCACCATCGTCAACCTCGACTCCGCGACCGCATCCGAGGTTGCTCGGACCCTGCGCGGAGCGCGGACGGTGGCGGGGTTCTCCGGCGGCGCGCTCCACGCCTCGCTCTTCGCGGCGGACCCGGAGCACATCGTGGTCGTGACGCACGACTCGAACACGAGTCGGAGCGAGCACTTGTTCGCGACACTGCTCGCAACCGAGATTGATTACCTGTGGTCTCGCCCGGACGTAGCCCAGCCGAAGGACAAGTTCTCCTCAGCTGCCTTCCGGTCGGCCTGGGACGTCGACCTCCGTGCCAACGCGACCGCTCTGGACGCGCTCCGGCGCTGACCTGGGTGTCTCACTCCAGGCGAGCGTCAGAGCGACGCCTGTCCGGGTTGAAGGAACCGAGGTACGAGGCCGTCAGACGGTGGCGTTGTACGCCTTGGCGATCTCGTCGGTCTTGCCGATCATCTTCAGCTCACCCTGATTGAGCCAGGCCACCTCGTCGCACATGTCCTTCACCGTGCTCATCGAGTGGGAGACGAGGATGACCGTGCGGCCGTCCTGCTTCATCTCCTTGAACTTCTCACGGCACCGCTTCTGGAACGTGGCGTCACCGACGGCCAGCACCTCGTCCACGACGAGGATGTCCGGTGTGACGGCTACGGCGACCGAGAAGCCGAGGCGGACGTACATGCCGGACGAGTAGTTCTTGACCGGCTGGTCGATGAAGTGACCCACGCCGGAGAACGACACGATCTCGTCGAACTTCCGGGCGACCTCCTTGCGGCTCATGCCGAGGATCGAGCCGTTGAGGAAGACGTTCTCGCGCCCGGAGAGCTCGGGGTGGAAGCCCGAACCGACCTCGAGCAACGAGGCCTGCTTGCCACGGGCGGTGATCGACCCCTCCTCCGGCCAGAGGATCTTGGCCAGGCACTTCAGCAGCGTCGACTTGCCCGAGCCGTTCTTGCCGATCAGCCCGAACGTCGTTCCGTACGGCACCTCGAAGGAGACGTCCTTCAACGCCCAGAAGTCTTCGTGGACGGACTTCTTCCCCCGCATCACCATGCTCTTCAGCGAGTCGTTCCGCTCGTGGTACATGCGGAAACGCTTGGACACGTGTTCGACGGTCACGGCAGCATCGGTCACAGGAGTTCAGCCAGCTTCTTCTCGTTGCGGGAGAACACGAAGTAGCCGAGTGCGAGCGACACGCATCCTGCGAGGGCGCACGCGACCAGGTCGGTCCAGTTCGGGAGACGGTTGTCGTACATGAGGTTCCGGAAGACCTCGGAGAACCGCTCGATCGGGTTGAGCTTGTAGACGTGGATGATCCACGGGTGTCCGGCCTTGTTCGCGGCGTCCTCGACGAGCGAGAGCGGGTAGATGATCGGCGACAGGTACATCCACATCTGCAGGCCGATGCCGACGAGGTGCTGCATGTCGCGGAAGTGCACGTTGATGATCGACAGGATCAGCCCGAGGCCGGCGGCGAACATGGCGAGGAACACCATCGTCAGCGCGATCAACGGAAGGTAGATCCAGAAGTTCGACCCCGCGATCGCGAGGGCGATCAACAGCACCCCCATCTCCACCAGCCACGTGAACCCGAAGGACCCGACGGCCGCGAGCGGCAGCGTCATCCGCGGGAAGTACACCTTCTTGATCAGCGAGCCGTTGGCGACGATCGACGTCATGCCGGAGTTGATGACGTTGCGCGCGAAGATCCACGGCAGCAGCCCGCACATGAGCCAGAGCGGGTAGATGTTGAGCCCGCTGGGGTCGCCGACCTCGAGTCGCGCCCGGAAGATGAACGAGTACACGATCGTGTAGATCAACATCGTCGCGAGCGGGTTGATCAGGGACCACAGTTGCCCGAAGACCGTGCGGCGGTACTTGCCCTTGACCTCGCGGGCGGTGAGGTTCGCCAGGAGTTCCCGCGACGACATGAGCTCGTTCAGGTACGTCATGCTTCGGGTGCAGGCTCCTCCGGGGCGCAACGCAGCGCTCCTCACAGGGATTCGGGGACGAGGCATTCTCGCACACTCGTTGCACGACGCACGTTCGACGCGGTGCCTCGGGTGCGCGGCGAGTGGCCAGAGAGCAAACGCTTGGAAAATCATTAGTAGGGTTGGTGGGTGATCGTCAGCTTCGCCAACCACTCCACCGCGCCGGTGAACCTCGGCGGGGCGGAACGGTCACTCATCCGCTTCGTGGAGGACTGGCAGGCGCAGGACCCGGCCATGACGCCGACCTTCATCACCAAGGCCCCGCGCGGCAAGTTCATCGATGCCCTCGACGAGCGTGGCTGGTCGTACGACGCGCTGCGGTTCCGCGGCTGGGCCCTGCCGAGTCCACAGCCCGCACCGGCTGCCGAACGCGCCGCCTTCGCGACCGTCGACTACGCCGCCGTCAACGCGATCGTCCGGCTGTACGAACGGCAGCGCCCGGACCTCGTCGTCACCAACACACTCGTCGCCCCGTGGGCGTCGTTCGCCGCCGCGGTCCTCGGGATCCCGCAGGCGTGGTTCGTCCGTGAGTACGGCGACCTCGACCACGGTCTGCAGTTCCAGACGGGCCGTGCGGGCGTCCTCGGCGACATCGGCCTGCTGTCCGGGGCCGTCGTCACCAACTCCGAGGCGATGCGCGAGCACCTGGCGCAGT
>Ga0302349_1001423_pt1 | contig 18685 bp, 23 predicted proteins | sample PhyAR1_FD_202176 | JGI IMG/M metagenome (GOLD analysis project Ga0302349, IMG submission 202176) | Leaf surface microbial communities from alfalfa plants in UC Gill Tract Community Farm, Albany, California, United States - DLSL A.R1... | ecosystem: Host-associated > Plants > Phyllosphere >...
CGATTCAGGGCAATCAGGGACGGATTTTCAGCGTTAAGTAAGAAGTTGGAGGCATCGTTCAGACCCCAGTGTCCCTGCTCCCAGCAACACCACCTCAAACCTGGTTTTGTCGATCGCATCAAGAATATTTTTGGCTGACTGCAACGACACTTCATGCTCAGCCGATTTACCGCCAAACACGATCCCTACCCGCAACTTTGTCATCAATTTCTGCCTGCTGAAAAATCAAAACAACATGCAGCTCTCAAATGAAAACAGGGTGGGGTAGCAGAATGTTGCGGGAGCGGCTGGCCAGCCGCTGCAAGGCGCCGCGCGGCAGGAGGCGTCACCCAGACCAGGATCGCAGCCTGATTTTGCGGAGATGACCGCGCGAGCGGGCCATGTATCACCTGACCGGCGAAATGCGAAAGGCGGCTTTGCAGTCTGATGGTTTTATCGCGACGGATAATTACTGAAATGCCGCAGCCAGCCACCGGGAATAAAAGCGTAGCCGCCTGGCTGAGATAATGGCAGCCGAAACACTCAGCCCTGGCCGCAGGATTCGCTGCTGAAGAAAATGTTAAAACTCACGCTTTAATGACTCAATTTCTTCATTATTATTCTCTTATTGTCCTATTTCAGATGATTATTGAGATTCCCCCTGGTATAGCCGATCAGACAGTCAACTTTCTTATTCAATATCCGCCGACATGCGCTGCTGTTGCAATTTTCAACAGTGTGAGCGCGGTCAAACCCATTCAGCAGAGATTTGAATATACTAGAATGGTAGGTCAGGTTTGACGCGCTGTAGAAAGCATGAACTGGCTCTTTAAAGCAGCCAGATAAACAGTTTATCAGCGATTGATGGAAGAAAATGACTTTCATTTCATTCGGTTAAACAACCATTTACCGAACCCGCTGTTTATACGGTTAATACCGAAGGCGAGAGGGTGTTGTCATTCCAGTGATGCGTTTTATCGCGTTATTGTTTCGGTCATTGATTATTCCGACCGGGAAGAAGTGAAAGGATATAACAGGGGTTACCAGAAAGGTAACAGAAGAGTGGCCGTAATTTCCAGGGATGTTTCAGCTCAAAATTTAGTTTTTAAATCACTATAACCTATCGCTATTTTGAGGCTATGTATGCTACCTTTTTTATCGCTTTTTTGGGTGCTGGCGGGGATCGTTATCCTGGTTGTACTTAATCTGAAGTATAAATTCCATAACATTTTCTCGTTGCTGATTGCCGGCATATTTGTAGCCATTATGGTCGGCATTCCATTAGGGGAAATTGTAACGGTTATTCAGCAGGGCATTGGCAGTATTATGGGGCACCTCGCGCTGATTATTATATTTGGCGCGATTATTGGCAAATTCATGACCGAATCCGGGGCCAGTCAGCAAATTGCTGATACGGTGATACGCCATTGTGGTACCCGCTATCTTTCTATTGGTTTGATGTTTATTGGGGTGATATTTGGTATCGCGATGTTTTATGAGGTTGCGTTTCTGATTGCCATGCCATTGGTGATGAACATCGCGGTGAAAGCCAACATTCCCTACATGAAACTGGTGATCCCGACGGTGGTGGGCGCGACGATGGGACACAGCCTGTTCCCGCCTCAGCCTGGCCCGGTAGCGTTAATCAGCGCGTTCAATGCCGATATCGTCCAGGTCTACCTTTATGGCGTGTTGGTGATTTTGCCAGCCTTATATTGTGCGGGTATCTTATTACCCAGGTTTCTGCCAGGCATTAACCGTATTCCGCTTAATTCGATTATCAAACCGATTGAAGAAATCGATCCCCAGCGACTTCCCTCTTTTAAAATCAGTATCCTGATTCCGTTGATTCCGGCCATCCTGATGATTCTCGCTTCCGTAGTGAGACCGCTGGCGGGTGAAGGTTCGATGCTGACTCAGGTGTGCAAGTTGACAGGCAGCGCGGAAATCAGCATGTTACTGGCGACCTTCACGGCGATCTGGTTTTTGGGCGTTAAGCGCGGCATGACGGCTGATGGCATTACGCAGCATGTCTCAAAATCGATTTCTCAGATTGCCAACGTGCTTTTTGTCATCAGTGCCGGTGGTATTCTGAAGCAGGTCATTATCGATTCTGATGTCGGTGACAGCATCGTTCAGCTGATGAGCCATGTTCCCTTCTCGCCCTTTATTATCGCCTGGTTAATCACTGCCGTTATCCGCATTCTTACCGGACAGGGCGCGGTTGCCGCCATCACCTCCGCAGGCATTGTCGCACCGATGATTGGCGCCTTCGATCTCAATCCCGCCTTAATGGTTCTTGCCGTCGCCTGTGGCAGTAACACCATTACCCTGATGTACGACGGTGGCTTTTTATTGTTTAAAGAGACGTTTGGTATCTCAATGAAGGACACCTTTAAAACCTGGGGATTGCTGGAGTTAATTAACTCAGTGGTGGGGTTGGGAATGGTAATGCTGATTAGTCAGTTTTTAGGGTAAGTGTCGACCCGCTTAGCTGAACTTTATGGTTTAAGCGGGCAGGTCATCTGCTTTTTTATCCCAGACGGGCGATACGCGAGCTGGCCTCGTCAAGATGATGGCGTAATGCCTCAAGGCATGGGGCGAAACTGGCGGAGAAACGCCCGCAACGGCTCGCTATAACAAAGAAGCTCTCTGCCTGGCCCAGCGCTTCCTGCCAGATATCCCGGCTGATTACTTCCGGTAGTGATGCTGGTCGAAGCGCGTTCACAATTGCGCCACCCGTGCTGGGCGCGAATCCCATCGGCAGAATATCGTAGGCCGGTGCAAGCTGATATGGGCGACCGTGACTGCTAATGAACGACAGGTTTCCGTGGTGCATGTCAGTATTGCCAATTAGCATCCCAAATGCCCAGAGCCGGGCAGTACCCGCTGCGGCATCAGGATGGACATGTCCTTCCTTAACAAGGCGGTTAACCAGAACAGGCCAGGAGGCGCTGGCATTGCCGACAAATTCTGACTCAAGTGCCCGCAGTGAGAAGATGCCAATACGTCCCAGTTTGCCAACGCGGTCGAATCGGGGGATCTCCAGGAATCGCTGACCACCAAAATCATATACCTCAGTCTCCACACCGAGCACCCTCAATGCCAGGTGCTCGGCTAGCAGGAGGTCGCGCCAACGTTCGCTAATCGGATTATCGTCCGGGGCTGAGAATTTCACTAAGACGTGACCGCGTTCTGTATAAGTGCAAAATTTCGGCTGTTCCCCGCCTGCAGATGATCCCGGTGCTTCACCGGCTCCAGCCGCTATTGCCAAAGCGGGGTAGGCTGTGGCGCGCTCAACGGGGATGGGTTCCGGCATTTCAAGGAAACGTTCCCGAGCCTGCTCTCCTATCAGCAGGTTGCCGATAGCATCATGGCCCTGTGCAAGCAATGCCCTGACGACATCCTGGTCTGCCCATTGTTCTGGATTCGCTGGCAGACCGAGAGCGGTCGCATAGGCTGATGCGTAGGCTCGCCCGAGATACCCTTGTGGACGCATATCAAACAGCCACCACGGCAGCCCGTCACTATGAAGACTTATTTTGTCGGTCTGTACCATGACAAATCCCTCAGGATGAACCGGAATCAGCTCGCCAAGGGGTCTGATGCGTCCTTCATCAGTGATGCGGTAAATGGGGGCAGATCGAAATCCGCGATAAACATCGCGCAGAACGTACTGAATAGATGGACCCGCTCCAATCCGAACAATGTCATCGCCCATATCTCTTATTGCGCGGGAGAGTGTTGGCTGGCTAATGCCCATTATTTCAATCAGTTGCCGAGCTTGCGTTGGCCCCTGGCTGAGTAATCGGCGTATCGTTTCAGAGCGAGTGGGCATAAAGGTGAATCGCTTTTTGAATAGATAAGTGAATAGATAGATGAATGTATACCCTATCACTTCTTCTACAATCCGTCACTCCAGAAGGGCATAGTCCCACGTCCTGATCGGGGACTCATTAGTGCAATCCGGATAATTAAATTCAACCATATCCATGGCAGGGCGGTCCTGTAAGTATCCCGCATAATCGTGCCATTCACATTTAGAGATCATCCGGCATAATCAATCTGCCAACGAAGGAGATCGCTATGCGTAAAGTCCGTTTTACTGAGCATCAGATCATCGCTGTGATTAAGTCGGGTGAAGCAGGATGAACTGTTAAAGATGTCTGCCGGGAGGCCGGTATTTCTTAATTGTTGTGGTCAATAAAAATTGGCCAGCTGCGCCAGAGCATTGCCGGGACGCGCCACTGCTGGCTTTCTGTCAGAGTTAGCCAACTGAAAAGAGTAAAAAGAATTTCAGTTTTTTCAGTGGAAAGGATCTATAGAGGATCTAATGAAAAACACAACTACCAGAGAAGTAATGAGGTTTTGTATTTTATGTGAGTCCGGAAGATCAAATTATGCGAGGGAAAACAACAAAGAAAAACCCGCAGAGTCTTAGCTGGTGCGGGTTTCAGCAGAGATTAACTGCTTTAAAAATCTGAAAACTGTTTCGCAGGGATAACCCCTTTCGCTATGCTGTAGGACGTTCGTTCCAGGAGTCATGCGCCAGCAAATTGCCGTCTTTATACAGGTGTGTAATCTTCTCGTAGTTCAGGGCGACTTCTTCCATATGACCTGTGCCCGGACAGCCTCGCGTGTCGTGCATTACCGGACTAACAGAAATTACTTTGACGTTTTCCAGTGTAATCCGGTAATACTCCACTTCCTGGCCTGAGTGGTTGATATGGTAGAAGCGGAACTCTGCACTTTTCAGCGTTTGGCCCGTTGCGGCTGCTTTGAACAGGTAAGGTGATGCGCTATCAAGCTCTTTAGTAAATTGAAATGGTGCGTGCTGACGTGTTCCGGTTACTTTCCCTGTCATTGGGTCAGTAGGGATAGTCAGGCTGTGGTGAAGTGTCCTTAACTCGATTGAGCCTTCGCGGTCTTGCACATCAGAGGAACCACGAATAGCAGCTCCGCCGTCGTCGGTCAAAAATAAATGTACTGGTACAGCCATTTCGTTAGCTCCTTGCGTTAATCATATAACCATTTACCGGCTCTGGCCGATTTAATAAACATGTCAATTGTGAAATCAGGAACATCGACAGGATCAGGTTTCCTGAATGGATTCCATGAATGTTTTATTTTGGGGTAGTAGGCTTCAAGATGGAAATCAGACATATCAACGGCAAATTCTTTTGAATAATCTTCAACTAATTCTTCAATATCATCCTGATCAAGCTGAACATCAAAATGAATATTTGCTTCTGGCGTGTACGTGCCATATTTCTTTTTCCTGAACATGTAGGCACCAGCACGTACAGAAAACATGCGTAGTACTCGTTGCTCAATGTCGTCTTCACCGATCACCATAACTTATCATTGCCTCTTGCTATGGTGTTATATTCGCGGATTGAATTGTAGGTTATCTGTGAAATATCAACCAAAAGAACAACCTCGCCAACTAACGGAATAGTACGGCCTACCCATGTACCGACCTTCCTCACCATCCTGCGTTTTACAGTCCACGGAGTGTAGCCGCCGATCCATGTAGGCATTTTCAATCCGAACGGGAACATTCTATTTCCGAATACTTTCCTCACACCTTTTGGAAGTCTGGATGTTCCTTTCAGTGCCGTTTCTGGTTTAGTCCGGGTAACCTGGTCATTTATACCTGCATACAGTGCATAGCTTGCTGAAATATCTTTAATGCCGAACTGATCAGCCGTGTTGAAAACAAACACCATGAAAAAGAGTTCAGAGGCGGTAAGATTCGATTTTCCCGCATAGAAGTATGTTCCGTTTAGTTCCTCTACTGTATCCATCAGTAACCCTTCAGACTGTAATGATTTGTTAACCATACTCCTGAGCAATCAGACGCGGGGGAAATTTTTTCCTGGAAATTTCTGTAACCATGAGGTTTTGCAGACGTCAGCTAGCTGGATCGTGGCTTGAGCACTTCAATAAATTATGTGAGGGGACAAAAAGGGGACACTAGCAATATAAATAGCAAAAAGACCGCTCTTTCGAGTGGTCTGACTGTATGTATTTACTGCTAAAATTTGGTGGCCCCTGCTGGGTTTGAACCAGCGACCAAGCGATTATGAGAAAGTTGAATACCAACGTAAAAACAATAACTTACGTTGTTTAACAATGACATAGGCTGCCAACGATTGCCAATCATTTGCCAATCTTGACCATCTCTGCCGCCATTTTGCCGCCACTTTTGGCTAGCGGGTTAAGCTTTGCGGCTTCTTCTAAATGGTCGGGTGCAAAGTGGGCATATCGCATAGTCATTTTGATATCCGTATGGCCTAAAACTCGTTGTAACACCAAGAGGTTTCCCCCGTTCATCATAAAGTGACTTGCAAACGTATGGCGTAAAACATGCGTAAGCTGCCCGGCTGGCAACTCAATTTCTGTTCTTTCAAGAGCTGACCTAAAGGCACCATAACAATCAGCGAATAATCGACCAGTTTTTTTTTCAGGAATTATTTTATAAATTGCATCTGTAATAGGGACAGTCCGGTTCTTTCGGCCTTTGGTTTTTATATAGGTAATTTTGTTTTTTGTTACCTGGCTTCTTTTCAATTCTTCAGCTTCTGACCATCTTGCACCAGTAGCAAGGCAAATTTTTACAACGGTTTCTAAGTCTGCCTGATCGCTATTGCGGCATTCAGATAGCAGGTGTTCTATCTGAGAATGTGTCAACCAAGCCATTTCGCTTTCTTCAGTTCGAAAAGGGCGAATGTGTCGTAAAGGATTTTCACCTGTCCACTCTCCGAGCCTGCCGAGTTCATTAAATACGGCGCGGAAGTATGCCAGCTCTAAATTTAGCGTGCGGGGAGAAACTTCCTTAACGCGATTTGAACGAGCAAAGTCACCTTTGAGGCGTCGCTCTCTGTAGCGTGAAAACATTTGAGCATCAAAATCAACTGCAAGCGGCTCGCCCATGCACTCAAATGCATGAGTCATTGTAAGCCTTCTCTTTTCGCCGTCTTTAAGGGTGATGCCGTGAGCGCTATACCAGGAGGTGATAAGGTCTTTCAGTGTGCGGCGATCTGCTTGTTCCTCATTCCAGGGCTGTTGAGTAGCATGCTGTTCAAATGCTAACGCTTCACCTTTAGTCGCAAACTTTTTGCGGATACGCTTGCCATCTCGCCCGTTAGGGTAGACCTCGCTTATCCAGCCACCTTGAGAAAGTTTGCGCACGGTCACTAGTTCACCTCGCTGTACACGCCAATTACGCGGCCAAAAGGCTTAATATCATCAATGCCGCACTCAAACGTAATTTTTCCGCCTGCGACATGAATTTTTCTTCCTGGCAGAACGGTTATCTCTCTAAGGCTGATTGAGCTTTCAACATCTACAATCCAGAGGCCATCAGCTAAAGAAGCCTCTTGTTCAACAATGTAGCTTTTTCCTTCATTCCTGACGCAGACCGCGCGCTTAAGCGGCTTACCAAATAAGTCCTGATCAATACTTAGATTGCTAACTTTAGTTAGTTTTCCCTCGCTTAATGTAAGTAACTCCAGCCTCACAGATTTATCCGGTTCGCTTCCAGTGGGATTCACTGCCCCCTCACCAGTCATAAGCCACTTAAGATCAGCACCAGTTTCTAAAGCGCAGTGCACGGCAAAGTCGTAAGACACATTGCCGCGTGTATAGCGGTTTTGAAGAGAGCTGGCGGCGATTTGGAAGTGGTTAGCTAGCTGAACTTTTTGAGTAAAACCGTAAACCTCGCAGATCCTATTTAGTAACGCTTCGTTATTAAAATTAGAATTAAGCATTAAAATTAGCATTCCTATGTTGCGCGATACCAAAATTAGCATTAGTATCGCTATGAATTAGGCAATTGATGGCAAACGTCGGCAAAACTTTGGCAATCAATGGCAGAAACATACAAAAGAGGAATGATGCAATATGGCTTCTGAAATCGCAATCTTCAAAGTTCCGGCTCCTATCGTCACCACTGAGCAATTTGCTGAGCTGGAGGGCGTGTCCCTGCGTACTGTTTATCGTTGGACAACCGGCGACAACCCGCGTTTACCGATTGAGGCTCGCTCTATCCGCAAAGGATGTAAAAGAGCTGGCGGGCCTATTCGCATCTATTACGCTCGCTGGAAAGAAGAGCAGCTTCGTAAGGCTTTTGGTCACTCTCGTTTTCAGCTCATTATTGGCGGCTAATTCACATTAAGTGAATAGGGAGATTCGCACATGTTTGATTTTAAGACTTCCACCCATAACCACTATGACGACGCCTGCCGCAAGTTTGCGCTGACACACAGCATGGCTGAGCTGGCGCAGCGAGCAGGCATGAAAGCACAGACCCTGCGCAACAAGCTGAACCCGGATCAGGTGCATCAGCTGACCGTTTCAGAATTGCTGTTGCTTACCGATCTGACCGAAGACGCCACGCTGATAGACGGCGCGCTGGCACAACTGCATTGCCTGCCATGCGTACCGGTTAATGAGCTGGCAAAAGACAAGTTTCAGTCTTATGTTCTGAAAGCTACTGCTGAAGTCGGAAGCATGGCCGCCAGTGCCGCAAACCCGGAGCGGATAACTGCAACATGCCGCCGCAGTATTCTGGAGGCTGCAAACACTGGTATTCGCTGCATGATGCTGGCCGCACTGACCGTGCAGGCCCGCGTTCACTCTAACCCGACCTTAGCCTCAACCGTTGACGCTATCAGCGGGCTGAGTGCTTCGATTGGTATCAGCTGAGGGCGCACAATGATTTCATTTGCGGCACACCTCAAGCGCCAGAGTCCGTCAATGTCCTACGGCAATGGCTGGATCATGGGCGAGAACGGCAGGCGCTGGCATCCGGTATTAAGCCAGCAGGTACAGGTAAAAGAGCAAAGAGGTAAAGCATGGCTATCGAGGGCGATTCAATGCTGGTTGAGCTTTCTGCCGGGCAGAGGGTTTCGGCGCTGAATCACGTTGCCTTACTTCGCGCGCAGCTGATGGGCGGCAACTGTGAAAAAGATATGGCTCGTTTTTTCTCTGAAATGCGCGATGTGACAGACAGTAATTACCGGGATAACAAGCGCGCACTGAGCGCAATTCTTTTCCTGGCTAACATCGGTAAAGACAGGCACGACGCTGAATTTAGTGAACTGACTACTGATGAAAGAAAGGCGCTTATTTGTGCAATGAATCATTTAAAAGCAGTCGTGAGTTTATTTCCAAAGCGAATGACCCTTTCTAATTAATTAATACGATGCAAATAAATGGCGAATACCCGCCGGGCATTCTTTTGCCCAAATTCAGGAGAAAGTGAAATGCGAAATATAGAGACAAGAAAATTTGATGCCGACGTTGAGCAGCTTTCCGCAATCATCACATCTGCCCGTGCTGAAGAGCGCGCCGAGCGAGGCCTGCAGGTAGCTCGCCGCTTAACTGAGATTGCTATGCGTATTCAGCAAAAAGGGATGAGCGGTGTTGAAGCCGCCGAGCTGCTTCGTCAGGAAGCCGAGCGTTATCAGACCGAAGCGCAGGAGGCGATTCACTGATGGCCGACTCAATGGACATGGCGCAGGCTCGCGCCGAAGAGTTGCTGGCGCGCAACATCGCCAGCGTGGTTAATCGCCCGATCGGTGTCGCGGCTTCCTTCTGCGAAGACTGCGATGCGCCTATTCCTGAACAACGCCGCCGCGCCGTGCGTGGAGTGATTCGCTGTGTCAGCTGCCAGGACGTGGCCGAGCGTTATGCAAAAGTTTCTAAAGGCGGTGTAGCATGAGTGCAATTCATGATTTGAAAATCGGGCCTTTTTATTTTCAGGCAGTATTAAGCGGCAATAAAAAAGCTGAGTTTAGAAATAATGATCGCGATTTTAAGTGTGGCGACTATCTGCTTCTACGTGAATGGGAAGGAGAATATACAGGGCAAAAGTTATTAGTGGTTGTAACTCATATTTTGCCAGTTGAAAAACTGATTCCCGGTGCAGGAAGCTGGGCGGTTCTTTCTTTTGCAAATATTGATGAAAGTGACACATTCAAAATCTTAACGGCTAATTTCGGGGGTGCTGCATGAGCACTATTCTGAAGTGGGCGGGAAACAAGTCCCGCGTAATGCCGGAACTACTGACGCACCTGCCAGAAGGTAATCGCATGGTCGAGCCTTTTGCCGGTTCATGCGCTGTAATGATGAATACCGATTACCGGGCCTACCTTGTTGCGGATATAAACCCCGATCTCATTAACCTCTATCGCCAGATTAAAGAGCACACCCGTCCGTTTATCGTTATTGCGGCCAGCCTGTTTAATCAGAACGTGACTGGTGAGAGCTATTACGCCATCCGTGAGGCGTTTAACCACAATCCGGTACTGCCTCTTCTGGAGCGCGCCGCCTATTTCCTCTATCTGAATCGCAATGGCTATCGCGGTCTTTGCCGCTATAACAAACGTGGTGAATTTAACATCCCGTTTGGTAACTACGCAGAGCCATATTTCCCACTGGCAGAGATAGAAGCATTCGCGAAGAAAGCGCAGCGCGCGACGTTCATCTGCGCTGACTTCCGCGAAACCCTGCGCCTGACTAAAGCTGGCGATGTGGTGTATTGCGATCCGCCATATGACGGAACTTTCTCGGACTATCACTCTGCAGGTTTTGGCAAAGATGAGCATCACGATCTGGTCAGCATGTTGCTTGACGTCTCGGAGCGTTGCCCGGTAGTAGTTTCAAACAGCGATACCCTTTACACCCGCAGTATTCTTCGCGATTTCAGCATTGCCAGCATCAGCGTAGCCCGCTCGGTTGGCGTCGCCGCAGGTAAAGGCAAGCGCGCATCAGAAATCATCGCCGTGCGCCATCCTGCAGTCGGGCCTGCGTGGTCTGGCTTTGATCCGGCCGCAGGCGCTGACTGGTCTGCAGAAGTGCAGGCGATTCAATGATTCAGGAATACGCTTACCCGTGGAATGCTCCACGGGAAGCCATCGCCAGCCCGTACCCTACCTATGAGGAAATGCACAGCCGCAGTCAGATGATTGCGGCTTTAGTGCGTGCGCAGGAACTACTCGAAAAGCAGCCGACGCTGATTCAGATCGATGTAAAGCGCCGGGTTAGTGAGCTGGAAAAAACACAGGGTATTGATCGTGCCAATGCGTACTTAACGAAAACTTTAGTTGAGCGCACATTGCCACGCGTTGAAACCGTTAACGCTCAATATCGCCTCGGTGAAATGAGTCACGGCACGTTTAACCTGCTGGCAGGCAATGCCACTAAACAGGCAGGCGCGGCCAGCGCGGGCGGCACTCTTTGGGAGCTGATGCGCCGCTTTAACCGCCTGCCTGATATGGCTCGCGCCGACGTCGATTTGCTTGCCGGGGATGTGGCTAATTTCATTCTCGCCGAGCTGGTACAGGCACACGAGCAGGCCAGCGACGAGTCAGATTATAAATACACGCACCGCGTTTACATGACGGCCGCCACCATTACCCGCGAGCTGAGCCAGACCCCGCCACTATGGGATAAAGTCACGTCACGGCTGTTTGACCCGGAGGAAGTTACCCCGGCGATCATGCGTATGCAGACGGAAAAATGGTGGAAAGGCCGACTGCGCCGCGTGGCCTCATCATGGCGTGAACATCTTCAGATTGCCCTGGCTAACGTCAGCAAAAAGCACACCCCCTACGCCAGCAGCATGACCGTTTCAGAGTGGCGCGAGCAGAAGCGCCGCACCCGTGAATTTTTGAAGGGAATGGAGCTGGAAGACGAGGAAGGCAACCGCATCAGCCTGATCGAGAAATACGACGGCAGTGTGGCCAACCCGGCGATCCGCCGCTGCGAGCTGATGACCCGCATTCGTGGCTTCGAAAACATCTGCAATGAAATGGGCTTCATCGGCGAGTTTTATACGCTGACCGCTCCGGCTCGCTATCACGCCACAATCAAAACCGGGCATCGTAACCGCAAATGGAACGGTGCCAGCCCGGCCGATACCCAGCGCTATCTCTGCAGCGTCTGGCAGAAAATCCGCGCCAAACTGCACCGCGAAGAAATCCGCATTTTCGGGATCCGCGTTGCTGAGCCTCATCACGATGCAACCCCGCACTGGCACATGCTCATGTTTATGCGCCCGGAGCAGGCTGAACGCGTGCGCGAGATTATGCGCGACTACGCCTGGCAGGAAGACGGCAGCGAGCTGACTACCGACAAGGCCCGTAAGGCCCGTTTTCACGCCGAGGCTATCGATCCGGAGAAAGGCAGCGCAACGGGTTACGTTGCTAAATACATTTCCAAGAATATCGATGGCTACGCGCTGGACGGCGAGACAGACGACGAGAGTGGCAAGGATCTGAAAGAAACCGCCTCGGCCGTTTCTGCCTGGGCGGCACGCTGGCACATCCGGCAATTTCAGTTCGTGGGCGGTGCGCCGGTCACCGTTTACCGCGAGCTGCGCCGCATGGCAGACAGCGAAACCGCGCACGGCCTGAGCGTTGAGTTTGCGGCCGCGCATGACGCCGCCGACGCAGGAGACTGGGCCGGATACGTTAACGCGCAGGGTGGCCCGTTCGTGCGCCGCGACGAGCTGGCTGTGCGCACCTGGTATCAGGCGAGCGAAGATATGAATGAGTACGGAGAGGAAACCGTGCGTATTAAGGGCGTTTACGCAACTGAAGTTGGCGACGATACGCCGATCTTAACCCGTCTGATGCAATGGAAGATTGTCCCGAAACGTGCCGTTGATTTGGCTTTTGAATTTAAGGACGCGTCCGCGTCCTCTCGGAGTTCTGTCAATAACTGTACGGGGAGTTTGAGATCTGAGGATTCAAACCCGCCGGAAAGTCTCGAAAAAATCGACCTGGACGGCATGAGCAGGAGGGAACGGCGTCAGCTTTTAAGCCGGATAAGGGCGCAGAAGCCAGAAAAGCGGCATCTGAGGCTGAGGCGGTCTGACAAAATCGAAGCTGCGTGCGACAACGTAATAGCCCAGGTGAGAGATTTAAGCGGTGAAACCATCAGTCGCGGGATAGCTGTGCGTCTGATTGGCGGCACGCAGACTAAAATCGCTGGTCAAATGTTCCGCAGCTTACCTAATGGAGAACTGGCCCGCCCAATACTGGAGCCGAAACAGTCTTTCGCATTAGAACGATTTAACCGATTAGCAGAAAAGCACCGAAAAAATATAGAAAAATAATGTGCTGCTGTTGGAAATTCCTAAGCAATCATTAATCAGCTGATTGTTGTTATTCCAAGCTCCGATTTAACGGCATGTGTAGATAAAAATGTTCCTTATCAGAGAGATAAAAAATTAATCAGGCTAGGACATTTTTCTTTATCAACCTGTAAATGCTGTGCTACTGTATAAATAGACAGTGTTTTATTGGGGAGGGCACATGGATAACGGTTTAAAAGAGCGAGTGATGCTTGAGCGGGTAGAATTGATTGCGCGGCTTACTTCTGAAGGGATCTGCAGGGAGCAGGACAGAGTGATCGCTTTGAGTCTTATCGCTGAATTGGCGCGTAATACCTCAATGGCTAATCAACAGTTTTCGGTCGTTTTTTCGGCTGTGCCGATTGATAAATAAAATCGAGATTTGAAATTATGCGTATTGAAATCATGCTCGATAAGAATCAGAAAATCAGTCAGTCGGTGTTAGATGCTTTCAGGGAAGAAGTACATAAACGTGTAACTGCGCTGTTTCCTGATGCAGTGGTGCAGGTGCGGCAAGGTAGTTACACCAAAATTGAAATGCCTGGTGTAAAAGTTGACGAAGACCGGCGCAGGATAAATGACCTGCTACAGAACGTCTGGGAAGATGACAGCTGGCTGCATTGATAACCGGGCTGATGCCAAAATCTTGATTTTGGCGGCGGCACGGTTGAACAACGAGCATTGCGAGGCGTTAGCAAATGGCCGGAAGCGACACTAATTATCAGATAGTTTACCGGGGCGACTATCTTGAATGCTTTCATCCCGGCGGCTGGGTTTTCTTTCAGCGCCCTAAAGAAGCTGGCGGGGGATTCTGGCTCGGCAGGACTTACGATTTTGTTTTTATGATCGAGTTACCGCGGCCCGTTTCTCTTCGTGAAGGCATCCTTTTTCTGCAGCAGCTGAAATATGAAAGCGCTTCTTAATGCGAAATTTCAGGCGCTCTGATAGGTAAATGAGCCATGCATGCATAACGCGCATGGATTCGCATTAATTTTTAGAGCACTGAAACACCCTGCAGCGCCAGTAATGGCGCTGTTTTGCTATGGGCATGCAACTGCATTAAAAGCGATGCACAAAGCGGGCAGGCGTGGCGGGGATAGCATTGCGCGCTGAGGGTGCAAACATGTATGCCGCAGCGTGCGTCAGCGCCTCGCTGTGTGGTTTGCTGGCTCCGTGTCACCCCAAGTCGGTCGCGACAAACCATCCCCTCAGAGGCGCTTATATGTACGCATACTGCATATCACCAAAGCTCGGTTGATTGGTGCCAAAAAGTGACACCAAAAGAACTTGCGGTGGTGTCACTTTTTGATACTATAAACCCATGAACAAACGACACCAGAAAACGCTGTCAGATGTGTTCGCCCGGCCGGTTAGCGGTTCAATAAAGTGGAGTGATATTGAATCTCTTTTTATCGCTCTCGGTGCGGAGGTTCACGAAAGGGAAGGTTCAAGGATTGCGGTACTGCTGAAAGGGCAAAAGAAAATCTTTCACAGGCCGCACCCCAGACCGACAACTGACAAGGGGGCGGTTAACTCCATCCGGTTATGGCTCGATAGTTTAGGAATCAGACCATGAATAATACACTTAAAATCGACGGCCATCTGGCCGTCATCACCTTTGACCCTGAGATCGAAATGTTTCGTGGGGAGTTTGTCGGCCTGAACGGCGGAGCTGATTTCTACGCTTACAGCGTCGAAGAGTTGAAAAAAGAGGGTTCAATATCACTGGCGGTTTTTCTCGAGGAATGCCGCAAGGATGATATCGAGCCTTATAAGACATTCAGCGGCAAGGTGACTACCCGCCTGACGCCAGAACGTCATCAGGCGCTGGCTGTTACTGCTCAGGCGCACGGTGTTTCTATCAATGAGCTGCTCAACGAAGGCGTTGATCTGGTCATTGAAAAGCACTCGTAGCTTTAAGGAAAATAAATGGCCTATTTAGGCCGTTTATTTTATTTCTAAAGCGGTGCTTTATTTTTTTGTTGTTTTCGATAATAAGAAATCCAAAATAAAGACAGTAATCATAATAATAATGAGGTAAACTCCATCTTTATATTTGGCCATGTTGAAATAGGAAATGAGGCTGTCTATTTTACTTCCTTCCAACATTGGGCTAATAACAGGCGTTAAAGATGTGCAGGCTATTAAGCCAAATATCCATTCGGTTCTTTTAGATGTCCTCTCGCTTAGCTCCGCTTCTTTTAGTTTCATAATTTCTGTTTTAGCTTTTAATAAAGAGTTCATGTTGTTTAGGGAAGTCCTAATGTCACTATCATGCAAAAAGCTTAGGACATAGTCTTGTATTTCTCCAAATCTTCTCGATGTTATCCGTAACCATTCTTCAAAAGTAATTATCTCTTCTCTGATTCTAGCTAAATTTATGCTGCTTTTAGATATGCTTATTTCTTGTGATTTTATTTCAAAAAATACCGCTGCCAGATCTCGCATGTCACCTTTGACAAGAGCATCCATCATCAAGTTTTCTGATGAGTAAGTTGCTTCTTTGTTGCTTATCATGTTGGTATATGTATTTTTAGCTAAAAGCGTTAAACATACCCCTGGCTCGGAGAAAAAGTTATAATCATCAAATGCTCTGTGATCAATGTGTTCTTTGCTTCGGCCGTATTTTATATAATATGAAGATTTGGCAAGAATTGAATTTATCATGACTTCGCTGTTTTTACTATTTTCAGTGGCAGTATCCTTTTGGTTTTCGTGTTCAAACACAAAGATGTTTGGTTTGCCTTGCCAGTATCCATATAAAGAATCTCTATCTAGCTTACTAAACTTGTTATATTTTTTTCCTTTTTTCAGTGTATAAGATACTATTGCCGCTATATGCCGGGCTATATCACTAATGCTATCTTCTAACTTAAGCGCGCCCGCATAATCGACGTACTCTTCGTTTAAATTCAAACTATCAACGTTGGGGGTTTTAAGCTCAGATTTCAATAACGATATGTACGCTTCTTTTATTTTCCTAAAGTTATGACGCAATGCATAATTAACACATTCTGATTCAATGTCTAGATGCTTTTTCACATACGAAAATGGACTAGTTATATAATTTAATTTCCTTAAGGGCATGTTTACCCTTTCATCAATGAATTCCTTTATATCACCTTCGTAGGTTCCATCATCCATAAATGTGACTTGTGTAATGCCAATTTCATACACTCTCACCATGGGAAATAAATATCGCTGCTCATCGTTAGGGTCTATGAAGAAAGGTTTAATAGAGCCAATAATTGAGTTTGAGAAGAATCCACCTTGTAAGTGCATAACTTTTTCTTGTGAAAGGCGCATATTTATACACTTCATAAATCCAGCTTTAGTGAAGTCACATAAATCATCTAGGTCTATATTGTTTAAGCCTGTCACGGTTAAGCCTAGAAAATCATGTGAATATTCAAGTTGAAGTTCTTGCTTAGAAATCGCACCTTTATTGGAATAGTAAATTTTATTGCTGGGTGTTAAAACTGAAGAAAAAACACCTGTTTCTATGAGTTTAGAAGCTAAGTCTTCTGAATCGGAATATGTTGGGGTGCTAATGGTGTAATTGTGCCAAACTGTCGCATCAGTGATTTCCATATTTAATCCATCATGATATGAAAAAATAAAAATATTACAGCATATTACCATTTGTTGCGCTACAAAGTTTTATGTAGACAACAAATGGTATCTTATGAGCGAAGTTATGAGAGCAAGCTAACTTTACCCATTACTTTCAAGTACATAAGGTTTAAAAGAAATTATATCTTCACCAAGCCACATATTAATCTCTTTCATACGTTCCTGAAGCGGCGTCAGTTCGTTTCTTACAAAGACCTGCGCCGCCTTCACCGCATCACCAAATCCGCCGGTGTTATCCGGGATAATCCCCATCATCTGCGGCGGCACGCGGTGCGCGCTTAACAGGTCGTCGCGGCTGGCCTTCTTGATGTTAAAGAAATCGTCTTTCGTTGCCACCTCACTGAGCGGCAGAATCTTGATCCCGTCCGGCTTTCCGTTTGGCGCGTACATAAACAGGTTGCGGAAGTTACCCAGCCCTTTCGTGTCGCGCATCGCCTGGCGCATCCGGTCAACGTCGCTGCTGCTCTGCGCCGCGTCGGTCATATACAGGATGTAACCGGCGTGTGCGCCGTTCTGGTAATACTTGCGGCGGAACAGCGTTGCCGCCTCATTCAGCCAGGCTGAGTTAAGCGCGCTGAGGTATTCCGGCAGGCCGTAAAGCTCCTGATTAATATCCGGCTCCAGCAGGTGAAACACGCTGCCGGCCGAAAATTCATGCGGCTCCTTCCAGTCATTCACAAACCAGTAAGCGCCATCCTTCACGCCCCTGCGGGTAAATTTAGCCGGGGTGGTTTCAAGGCGCAGCGGCTTACCCAGGCCATTACGGCGCAGCTCGGCAAAGGCGTTACCGAAGACCAGATAATCAAGCGCAAACTTGCTGAACTCCTGCTGACTCATCATCGGATGCGGGATGAATGTTGATGCCAGAATGTTGCGCTTTACATAAATCGGCGAGCTGTGGTGAACGGCCGAGCGCAGGCTTTTCGCCAGACCGTTAAAGCTGACCGGCGGCTCAAACCAGCGCCCGTTACCGATGCACTCGGCGTAATCCAGAATGTCGCGCTTATCCATGACCGGCGTAGGATCGCCAAATGTAAACGCCTCGGCATGCTGCTGCGGTGCGGTTGCCTGTACTGGCTGCGCGTTGGTGGATTGAGCCTTGCGGCCTCTGCGTTTGCTCATCAGTAAAATTCCAGAATTGAGGGGTTAGCGCCGCCGCTGGCTGCGGTAAGCGGTTCATTTAACAGTGCGTGCATGATGGCCCAGGCGACGTCGGCGTGGCTGGCCTCTTCGCTGCGGCTCGCCTCATAGGTTGAGCGGTTGCCGCTGGCCGTCATGGTTTTGCGGATAGCCATAAACGACTGCGTGATATCCGTCGCCCCGGCGTCATACTCAAGCCGCCCGCTGCTGATGGTGTCTTTCGCCTTGAGTACCATTGCGGTTTTCACTTCCGGCGAGTATTTGATCTCGCGCGCGGCCGGGTAAAACTGGCGTACCAGCTGGAAAACACCCTGGCCGATGCCGGTTGCATCCACGCCGATATATTCCACAATGTATTTTTTCGTTAAGTCCTCGATAGATTTCGCCTGAGCGGCAAAGTCCATGCCCCGCCACTGGTGACGCTCCAGCACGCGGAACTTTCCGCCCGCAACGAGCGGCGGCGCGATTACCGCACAGCCTGCGCTGTCGCCGGTGTGCGACGGGTCATACCCAATCCAGACCGGCCGGTATGCAAACGGGCGCGGCAGGTACGGGTTAAAGTCTTCCCACTCTTCCAGGCTGTCGATCATGCAGCTCTGCAGCTCGGCGAACGGGAACACGCTCGCTGCATCGTCGACAAACTCACACATCAGCAGGTTCTCATATTCCGCCGGGCTGTATTCAAGCTGCAGCTGGTCAATGTCGAACAGGTTGCAGCCGCCGGTAAGCGCATCCTCAACCGTGACAATCTGCCGCCACTGCCCGTCACCGCACAGCGCGCCTTTTGCC
>Ga0302349_1001428_pt1 | contig 18595 bp, 14 predicted proteins | sample PhyAR1_FD_202176 | JGI IMG/M metagenome (GOLD analysis project Ga0302349, IMG submission 202176) | Leaf surface microbial communities from alfalfa plants in UC Gill Tract Community Farm, Albany, California, United States - DLSL A.R1... | ecosystem: Host-associated > Plants > Phyllosphere >...
CTGGAGTATTTTAAGATCTGGTTAAGCCGATAAGACTGTACCACATACAAGTTAGCTAACTACTGTACATGCGGGAGGCTGCTGATGAAAGAATGCGACCATGCTAGCCCCTCCCGTACTGGTGAATCTTTTATTATTTCTATAGGGTTAATATCTCTGAGGAGAGGTATTTCCAGGTGGCTACAACCAGCGGTCTGGTATTTTTATCTCATAGTTCTTCGCTACGCTTTGCAGGCTAAGAATAATTTCTGCATGACGATCTTGGTCAGCTGTCTGCCAATGGTTACGGCGACTCAGAAGAGTCTTCAGCTCTCCAAGATTATACATGCCTAAACGATGGAAGTTTCCCCAGCTTGGCATGCCAAAAAGATTGTAGATGACAACAGTGGCATCGCGTTCACTAGCCAAACGTTTCTCACCAGTCAGTTTTTCCACCGCATCCTCTGCGTCGTATCGATCATCATATGTATTGAGTAGTTTCATAACAGTCTTCAGAAAACATTTACTTGGGATTGTACATTGAAGTGAGTGCAGTCAGCTGATTTTTTGGTAGTGTTCTGACAGAAAAGGGTAGTATTCGATCAACTCACGCTCTTGGGGGGGCGTTGAATCTGACCAACAAGCTGTACTGGTCTGAGCGGTTGGACATATGGATCGCATACGTTATCTAAAGTTATGTGCGGCGCTGGAAGGGACTACATCTCTTCCAGCGCTATGTTTTCTAGAGACGGTTCCAGAACTGCTTGGCTTGTTCAGAAAGTTCTGCTTGGGGATCGAGTAGACTCGAAGAGCCTTTGTTGAACATCAGCCTCACTTTCGGCCTCCCTGACGTGGCGAGACTTTCAAGACGTGCAGCACCACTGTCAATAAGAGTATTTACAAAGTTTTTCCACTCATCAATATCTAAGTGGCTAACCCATGAAAGGCGCTGATCGTCAACGGTCAGATCGTCTCGATCTAAAATTACAGGGACATCCGGTCGACGTGCCAATCTTTCAAGAATGTCATAGGCAATTTCGGAAGCTGCAGTGGCGGTTGTGGACGTTGTTGGGATTAGCCCAAGATCCTCCAAGATTTTTCTTACCTGTATTCTGCCTTCACCATAAAAAACTCCTATGTGCAAGGAGTGGATGTGAGCTGTTCTTATTCCAGATAATACACGTCTCGCTTGTTCGGGGGTGGACTCAAGATAATCAACCCGTGAGTCCGATATGTCGATTGAGATATCGTTGCAACTTGGGATTTTTAGTAGTTGCACGGTACTATTACTTAAATTTAGTTTTTTCCAGCCGCTTTCAGAAAGTAGAACATTTTCCAACTGCAATCCACGGGCTATCTCCGTTACGGGTACGCCGTCCCGAGCTTTCAGTATGACTTCCCAAAGTGCTCCAAGGTTTCCAGATAGAACTTGGTTGCTTTGCGGATTGCTTACCGAGAATGTTATTTTTTTCGCTAATTCTAGCGTTTCTTCTGGTTTCTTCTCCATCAGCCATTCAAAAACGGCTATGTTGATTGTGCTGGTCTGTAAAAGACTCAGAAAAGAGGTGGTGTTTATTATTCCGGATAGTCTATTTTGTATGGCCAGAGATAAGAAGCAGTCAAATAGAACTTCGTGGGAGAACCCAAACTGATTTTGGCCATTTGAGTCGGTAGTTACACCTAGTCCGCATAGTGAAGTAATGCGGCGAGTCAAGCCGGGGCGAGCTAGGTCTAAGCTGTGAGCACCAACAACTGACTCCGCACACATGATCAGGTCTTGTTGCTCAATTTCTCTATTTCTCGAGCTTTGCATCAATTCTGCAGCTTCGGAAAATAGTAATCTCAATTCGGAAGGGGTGAGCAGGGAGCCAGCATTTGGGTCTGTTAGCTTGCGAGCTTCTCTATCAAGGTATTGATCAACAACGACCTCATAAATGGATGGGATCGCTTTATCAGAGTTGTGCTGTCGAGAAACCCAAGCGGCAAATGCTTTAGCAAAGAAAGGCACGCTGAGAACTTTCCAGTCGCGCTCTTTAATCGCGCTTAGCGTTTCTCTCGGGACTCCCATCTCTTTAAGGTAATCTTCGGATGCAGACTTCGTCCACGGCTGAAGTTCAGCAAGTGTATGATCGACATTCAGGTGTGTTGCTAGAGCAAGTGAGCGCCTGTACTGGGTCAGGTAGTACGATGATCTAGCTGATGCAACTAATACGCCTCTGCCACCCAATTCCTTAAACCAAGGCTCAAGCGATCCCAAGGCATTCTCATAGCCGCTGCTGCCTAGTAGTTCATCGAATCCGTCTACAAGAAGAACCAATAGTCCATTTCTACACAAGGCTTTGGCACTTTGGCTGGAAAGGACTTTCGTAATATTGAGTGCGCCATTAACTGCATCCTCGAGGCTAGATAAGGTGCGTCCCGTTGAGGATACGAACAAGTACAGTGGCAACATGAGGTTGGGGTGTTGCTCGATCTCTGCAGCGCGCTGTCTTGCCAAAGTCACCATCAACTCTGTTTTCCCAAGTCCAGCCTGCCCTATCAAAAAATAAACTGAAGTGGAGGGTTTAAATTTTTGACAAGACTCATCAATCTTTGACATGAGATGAAATTCTTCCTCATCACTTGAGGAAGATGGCACGTCCCGATGCTTTCGTAATAGTGCAGGGCCGCGAGCTACATACGAATTACTAAGGCCTAATCGTGAAGACTCTTCAGCATCTCGTTCTGAGGTGAAATTCGCAAGCCCAATGCCCATTCTGCGCGCCAGAATTTGCCAGTTTGATATATTTTTCAGGAACTCTGAGTAAGCCTTCCACTCATGGTTATTGTCCTGCCACTCACGTCTGTTGTCGGGGCCAATCCGGAAAGAGTCGAGCCTGGAAGTATTGCCTTCACTAGTAGAGCGAGTCCATGGAACATGAAGCGTACCTTTGTTTTCCTCGTCTCCGAAGTAATAACTGGGTTTCGAATAGTCCTCAGTATACGCGGCGATATCGGTCACCACATCTTGAACTAATTTTCCTAGGTCTGGCCCCGCTTTATCGCCTATGAAGCTTTTAGTGAATTTTGTAACGGCCTCATCTGAGCGTTCAGAAAAAATGTCTCCTTGAGGATCCAGGTAATGTATGCCATCTTGTGAGCAGTGTGAAAATATGCAAACTCCGCTTGGATTTAAGGAGTTCGCCCAAATTGGAGAAATTTCTAGTGACGCCCGCTCTTTTTTCTTTTGTATGTAGAGCTTCCCTTCCCGCTCTACTATGGTTAGGTCGGTGAAGCTGTTATCCAGATGGGAGTCTAATGCATTCAGGAGTTTATCTAATTCGGCTCTTAGGTTGTTTAATGAATTGTCATTGCTTGGTAGTGGGCTTCCGTGAGAAAGTCTGTCTCGCAAAAATTTGAAGTTTGGGAATTTTGGTGATTTGAATTTGTCAATTGCATTTACAATTTCTTTAGTCCAGGCGGTGACAAAATTTGTTATCCATTGAGTGCCTAGGTCTGCTGGCTGTTTACTTCCTTCTCTGACTACGGCTAGCATAGTGCCGAATCCAGGCGAAGAAACCAATTTTATGGGGGTGATGAGCGGCCGCTTGCTGTTTGCTATTACAACGGTATAGGCCAGTCGCAGATGTAAATCGACTAAAGCGATTCCTTCTCTGATGTCTAAAGAGGAGCCTCCGAGCCTTTTCTTATATTGTGATATCAAAGGTTTGATAGCCATATCTACATCTAATTCAATCATTTCACAATTCCCTTATGCATTGATTGGTGCCATTTGCGATATGTTGCTGTGACTGGCGGTATGTACGTATTCATGACCCGCCTAACGCTTGGTAATAGCCCGATGATATCATCAGCTTTGGACTCATGGTATTTTGGGGAAGGTGTGGAGAGGCTCTCTGCTTCAGCCTTTAGCTTCGCCCGCGCCGAAAACTGCCAATGCCCAGCTCCCTGATGGCCGTAGATCGGTTGCTGACAGACGGCTTCGGTAGAACATCACTACAGATTGAAAACCCATGATCTGTTAAGGCGTCGAGTGAGTAGCCGGATCGTTAGCACGAAGTAGTAGCGTGTCGCCTCACTGCGATGGTTCGTGCGATGTTCCAGAAACCAAGCAACATGCTTTCTCTGCCAATGCCAGGGTGTTGTTCGCTGCCAGCGCGCTACGATTTCAGCTTGGATGATTTTCGCTTGTCGGATGTGGCGCTGACGGGTTGCGTACGACCCTGTCAGCGCTACAGCCAAGAACAGCTCCATGTCAAATGACCTACTCATGCCCGCCCACCAATGTAGGTTGCGACTACATCGATCCGACCGTGTCCCAGTTCATAGCCGATCTGCCTCCGGGCCTCACGATCAAGATTCCGATTTATGTGGCGATGGCCGCCGTTGATAGGTGCGAGGTGCTGTGTGATTTGCTCATAGCGCTCACATGCGTACGCCGCTCGAAGTTCATGGTAACCCTTGAGGTTGTGTGCATGCAGGATGTTCCGCGCCGGTCGAATGATTTCTTGCAGAACATTCAGGTAACTTTCATGTCGCGCAATCAGGTTGCGACTACCTACAGGCGACACTCGCAATGCAAGCCCGAGTGCAGCTTGAACATGGCTGTCCACCGCGATCCAGCGAGGCGCCGAGGCACCTGCGCGACCGCCTTTGGTGCCATCCTGAATGTTAATTCTGCCTAGGTTGTTAGCCTCACGGCTTAGCCGTGGCAGATCAGCCAAGATGGCCTCACGCAAGCGCATGCCGGTGGCTCGCGCCAACAGAACGATTGCAGCGGCCCGTTGCTGATGATCGCGGCAAAGCGCATCGACGATCTGCTTAACCTGTTCGCGGTCTTGGCCTTGCGGCACCGACTGTCGAGCCGCGGTGCGCTGCATACCCAACGCCTTACTCGGACTTGCCAACTTCACGTACTGATCACCGCGAAGCGCCGCCATGGTCCTGTTAATGCTGGAAAGGCGGTTTTGTGCGGTGCTGACTGCGAGGTCACCGCGGCCAACCAGGTCGCGCAGATACGCGGCATAGTCGGCCAAAACCTTCCGATGAATCTGCCGCGCATCATTGATGCCGGGCCCCTGTTCGGAGCGGCACCATATAACGAATGCCTGCCACCGATCACAGTGCGCCTTGACCGTGCCTTAGTGGCCGCCGCCAAACATGTCTTTTAGCGCCTGCGGCCCTGCATAGCTCAATTGCCTGCCATAACCGAAATTGCGACCATCGCGTCTGCCTACCAATGCCATGTCGGTCACCTCATCGTCGTTTCTCCAATCCCCGCCCCACGTCATCCCGCCAAGAATGCTGAGTGTTATCAGGGATCAAGGCCCCTGCGACCTGTGGGGATGTCCTCTAACGCGGGACTGGCGGCTCCTTACGACCGGGAGCAAGGGCATCTCATGATCTGGCCTCCTGAACACCGTTACCGGTGGGCGGGTTGAGGCTGCATTGGCTGACGAGACCAGTGCCGCGAGATCCTGAGCCAGGTGCAAGCAGCAATGCGATGACCGGGGCATGCCTGACTGTCAGTCAGGTGCAGTCCATTCCGTGGTCTGCGGCACCATCATCTGCAGGGCTGTTGCTGGTGACATCGGCGTTTGTCACGCCGATTGTCACGAGGGGGATTGCCGCAAAGCCATATGCGATCAGGGCTGCAGCAGTGTTTGATGTGCCCGTCTCTTTCCAGAGAAAGAGACGGGCACAAGTTGGCGCAAGATTCGGCCAAGCGGATAGGTTGCTGCAGGGCAGCGAAGTAGGAAGTGTTGTCTGGCGCACGAGGGCCATGATCTGAAGTAGGCATCCATCACCGGGGAGGTGACCGGGCGAGCTGCCGGACGCGAATCGCCATTTGGGGACGAACCACCGCGAGAGCGGCGTGACCTTGAAGGTTCGGGTCACCTGGGTTGCTGTCATCGACAGCGCTTGCATGGCCAGTTCTACGCCTGTAGATAAACCCGGTCAAGTTTCGAAATTCAGGGCCACTTTGGACTTGAAGAACGATTGTCCACCGGTGGAACTCCGTGGCAAACCCCGGACAACGTGGGTGCTTTTAGCTCTTCAAAGTAAGGTCCATCCAAACAGGGCGGCTTTGCAGCCCTGTTTGGATGGACCCGCGCTGAGAAGCGGATAAGCGAGGCTGCTCGCCCTGAATTTTGAACGCTCAGTTGTTGCTGCCGTTACTGCGCCTGCATAGCGTTAGCGTATTGGCACCACGTTCTTGTCTCTGATTTGGCCGTATGCTGAGGCGAGCAGGCTGCCGGTGGCGGCTTTCTGGATGTGCTCACTCCACCACGCCATCATCGGGCGTCGGCGCTCAATGTAGTCGGCTCGGTTGTAGGCGCTACGCACCTCATCCTTGTCGACATGCGCCAGGGCGACCTCAATGAGTTCCGGGTCCCACCCATGTTCATTCAAGATAGTGCTGGCCATCGAGCGCATGCCGTGGCTGACCAACCGATCCTGGAAGCCCATGCGTTTCAACGCCATGTTGGCGGTCTGGCTATTGGCATGGATACGCGGATTTCGGTCTGCGGGGAAGACGTATTCGCGATGGCCGCTGTGAGTCTTCAGTGACTCTAGCAGTGCGACAGCTTGATCACTCAACGGGATGCTGTGAGGGCGGCGCTTTTTCATCCGCTCCGGTGGGATAGTCCAACACGCCTTTCAAAGTCGATGTCTGCCCAGCGTGTGGTCGCCGCCTCGGCGGGCCGAGTCATCGTGTGCAACTGCCATTCGATCAGGCAGCGGGTGGTGCGTTTGATGCTGGCGTTCGCGATCTCCAGCATGAGTTCGGGGAGCTCCTCGGGGCGGAAGCGCAGCCATGTTCTCTTTCTTGGGTTTCTTGAATACAGCCCTGATGCCGGTGAGCGGGTTGGCGAAGATCAGGCCGGAATTTACGCCGTAGGTCATGATCTCGTTCAGCCGCTGGCTAAGACGTTTGACCGTCTCCAGGCTGCCTTTCGCTTCGATTGGACGAAGCAATGCGATCACCATCGGCGCGGTGATTTTTGCGAGTGGTGTCGTCCTCAAGTCGGGGAGTACGTGCAGCGTGAGTGACCGCCAGATGTCCTCGGCGTATGCCGGGGTGACCGAGTGTTTCTTAAACTCGAACCAGGCTGTGGCCACGTTCTCGAAGATGTGTTCCGTTTCTGCGCGCTTGGCCTCATTCAACGTATCGCGCTGCACTTTGGGATCAATGCCTTGGGCGAGCAGCTCGCGCGCTTCGACTGCCTTCTTTCGTGCGTTCGCCAGTGACAGTTCGGGATAGGTCCCGAAGCCGATGTTGATGCGCTTCTTGGTCACCGGTTCGCGGTAGTTGAAATTCCACAGCAACGAGCCGTTGCTGCGTACGCGGAGCTGCAAACCGTCACCGTCAGTAAGGACTTAATCCTTGGACGCGGGTTTGACTCCCTTGAGTTGTCGATCGGAGAGGCGGAGGTTTTGAGCAGGCATGAGATTGTCCCCAAGCACTGATTCGGTATTCCAAAGATGAGCACCGGGTGAGCTGGAATACCGTCTGGAATACCCGAACGGCTGGAACTCAAAAACCCTCAAAAGACCGCAAAAGCGCTGGTAGGAGCGTATTTACTGGATCACAGGCACAAAAAAAGACGTCCGAGGACGTCTTTAGATGGTTGTTTGGTGGAGCCGGGGGGATTTGAACCCCCGTCCGCCAGTACTCCGCTGTCGGTACTACATGCTTAGCCGTGTCTACTGAGTTAATCCGCAGCCGCCCGACGGGCAGGGTGCTTTGGACGAGTTGGGTAAGTTTTAGTCGCTTTGCCCCCAACGTGCTACACGACGATCCTGTTCTGTATGACAATCACTTCGGGTTTACAGGCATCCCCTGGTGATTGCTGGAGCCGAAGCTACCAGGAGAGCGGGCTCAGCTGCTTACGCAGCGAGAGCGTAGCCCTCGTAGTTTTCGTCATTGGCAACTATAGAAAGTTGCAACAGTGGATTTACGAGTTCTGTTACCAACTCGGCATGCACCTAGAGTTTCGCTACCGGCGTCGAATCCTAATCGGCCCCACACTAGCTCTAAGCTAACGCACCTTACGGCACGTGAACCGGAGTATACGGCATTGCGCGGGCGGCGTCGACAGCTGAGCGCTCACCCGCGCGATGCATCAGGCGCCGCCGCTGCTCGAGCCGCTGCCTTTGTTGGTGTTTTGCAGCGTGGTCAGGGCTTTTTGAGTGATTGCGATGCAGTCCTTGTCATTGCCTTTTGCCTGGGCATCTTTGGCCTTGGTCACTTCATCATCGATTTGCGTTTTGAGGCCTTCCGAGGTGGCTCCGGCGGTGGCCATGCTGTCGTTGATTTTCTGCAGGTTCAGGGCGCACAGGTCTTTTTCGGCAGCGAAGGCCGGCGAAGCGAGCAGGGTAGCGGCCGCGAACAGGGCCGAAAGCGCGGTACCTTTCATGGGAGTCTCCTCTGTGGCCTCTGGTAGGTGGGCCTATAAAGGTGGACTGTGCCGTTTGGCTGACAGTTCCGTTTTGATGGTGGCGGGATGGCATGAGGGTTTGTGGCGGGATGTTGCTGGAGAGCAGAGTGGGAAGGGGCCGCTTTGCGGCCCATCGCGGCCGGTCCGGCGCCCCGGCGAGGCCGCTCCCACAGGGGGAAAAGGGGGGGCGGCCTCGCCGGGGGTTAGGCTACTGGGCAGGCGGTTGGGCGGGTGCCGTCTACGACTTCGTTGTAGGGCGCCTGGTCGCGGTCGCGTAGGCCGTAGTCGCGGATGACCGAGGTGACGCGCACGCGGTAGTCGTCGAAGATCTTGTCGCGGCCGGCGCGTTGGGCAGAGAGGTGGGCGGTGACGTTGCGCCATTGCACCACGGCTTCTTCGTCGCGCCAGGTGGTCACCGACATCACTTTCTTGGGGTTGAGGGTGCTCTGGAAGCACTCTACCGAGATGAACCCTTCCATGGGCTTGAGCAGAGGGGTGAGCTTGTTGACCAAGTCAACGTAGGTTTCGCCCTGGCCGGGCAGTGCTTGCAACTCGAACAATACGACGATCATGGGGCGTGCCTCATCCTTGATGACTTTGTTGTTTTCATGCGGTGGTGGTGCAGCGGGTTACTTCAGGTTGGCGAGCCAGGCGCGCATCACGCGGGCGGCGGCCTGGGTCAGGCGCTCGCCGAGTTCGGCGGCGGCCGAGCGCAGGGCGATGGGGTCCAGGCCGGTCTGGCCGACTTCGTTGGCGTGGCCTACCAGCCACTGCTCGATGCGGGCGGGGTCGGCTTCCAGGTGGCATTGCAGACCCAGGATGCGGTGGTCCACGGCAAAGGCCTGGTGCGCGCAGATGTCGGTCTTGGCCAGCAGCACGGCGCCCTGGGGGATGTCGAACTGGTCGCCATGCCAGTGCAGCACGGGTACGTCGCCCAGTTCGGCAAGCGGCGATTGCTGGCCTTCGGCGGTGAGGGTAAGCGGCGAGAAGCCGATTTCCTTGACGCCCATGGGGTAGACCTTGGCGTTCATGGCGCGGGCGATCAGTTGTGCACCCAGGCAGATGCCCAGCAGGGGCTTGCCGGACTCGACGCGTTGGCGCACCAGCTCAAGTTCGGCCTTGAGGAAGGGGTAGGGCTTTTCGTCGTAGGCGCCAATGGGGCCGCCCAGCACGATCAGCAGGTCAGCTTGCATCACCTGTTCGACCTGGAGGGTTTGGACGGTGGGGTCGATGTAGGTGAGGCTGTAGCCGGCCTCACTCAGAACAGGGGCCAGGGTGCCGACGTCTTCGAAGTGGATGTGGCGCAGTGCGATGGCTGTTTTCATGTGCAAACCCGATGATGAAAGGAGTGAGGGCGCGGTTTACGCCGTTGGGTTGAGGTCGACCTTGATCGTACCGGCCTTGGGGAAGGTGCAGCAGGCCAGGGCATGGCCGTCGCGCTTGTCTTGGTCGGTCAGGCAGAAGTCGGGTTCGACGGTGTACTCGCCTTCCGACACTTTCAGCCGGCAGTGGCCGCAGATGCCGGCGCGGCACAGGCTGCGCACGGCGATGCCGCTGGTTTCTAGCATCTCCAGCAGGCTCTTGCCCGCGGCGGGCTCCAGCACCTGGTCGTTGTGCTGAAGGTGCAGGCGCAAGGGGCTTTGGGCCAGGGCATCGTCTGGCGTGGCCGGGGCAGAGGCCGCTGGTGGGGTGAAAGATTCGATCAGCAGGGGACAGGTGGGGAACAGCGCCAGCAGGTGCTCGCGCATGCCCTGGGCGAAGCCATGGCTGCCACAGATCACCACGCTGTCCGGGTTGCCCAGTGCTTGCAGGTCCTGGGCTTGCGGGCGGCCGGCCTTGAAGTGGCCTTTGCCGTGCACCGCTTCGCGGGTGACGAACACCTGCAGGTCGAACCAGGGGCAGCTCAGTTCCAGTTGCAGCAATTCGTGCAGGAACGGGATGTCGGCAATGGACGGCACGCACAGCAGCAGGCTGACCTGGGGCACGTTCAAGCCGCGCAGGGCGCGCTCGTGCAGCCCGCGCAGCAGGGCGATTGGCAGGGTGATGCCGATGCCGCCGGCCAGCAAGCCGACGTGACGGCAGGCCTGGACAGAAGCCAGGGTGATGTCACCTGCGGCGAACTGCACGTCGAAACGCGTGCCGGGCTGGCAGGTGGCGTGCAACTGGTCCGAGACCCCGCCACGGCCTTCGCGCTTGATCGCCAGCTCGAACTGGTCGTTGCCAAGCCTGCGGGTGATGGAGTACAGCCGTTGCTGACGGGCGCCGGACAGGTCCGTTGCCTGCAACGCCACGTGCCGGCCGGGCACGAGGTCTGCCAGAAAGGCGCTGGAGGCGTTGAGTACGCGCAGGCCAAATACCTTGATCTGCGCGGTCTCGCTGCTGACATGCTCGCACACGGCTTCAAAGCCTGTCGGGGTACTCATGCGCTAGCCCTCTCGCGCAGCTGTTCGACGGCCTGTTCGGCGCTCTCCAGGCCATTGCCGGCCAGGCCGATGCGGTTGACCAGGGCTTCGAGGGAGTCGGTATAGACGCTGATCTCGTTGTTGTCGCCCACGTCGTGCAGGATCTCGCTGCCGTTGGGGAAGCCCAGCATGTCGAACACCCGCGACCAGGCGCCCATCTCGTTGTTGGCGAACATCTGCACGGTGCGCAGGATGATCGAGCGCAGGTACAGGCGTTCCTTGCGGGTCAGTCCGTTGACGATGTCGGTGGCGACGAAGCTGAACACGCTGGAGTGGCTCCACTCGTCCATGGCGTGGGTGCGGGTGACCTCGTGGCAGACCGACTGGATGGTGGTGTCTTCGGCCATGGTCTTGAGGTAGTCGGTGATCAGCGTTTCGCTGGCGCAGGCGATGCCAAAGCGGGTCAGGCGGCGTTCCCATTCGGCGGTGCAGTTGGCCAGCAGCGCTTCGCGCCAGGTCACCAGGTTGAAGGCGCTGAAGTCCAGAGGGGTAAGTTGGCGCATGTCGTAGATATAGTTGCAGGCCATGATCGACATGCGTGTATGCAGGGCTTCATCGAGCAGAGCTTGAGACATTACATCTTGCAGCAGTGCGCGGTTATGGCTGTGGGGCGGGGTCTTGATAATGTCTTCGCAGGCCGGCACCACCACATTGCATTCAATATAAATGGTCTTGAGGTTATAAATGCCCCAGGCGTAGGACATGCACTTGGACTGCAAGTCCTTGGGGGCTTCAAGCCAGGCCTGGTGGTTGCGAAACGGCAGCAGTGAATGGCTGAAGTCGTTCTTGTTGGCATCGAACGCCAGGCCCCAGTAATCGGGTTGTGGCTGGTTCACGGCAGCGCGGGTTTTCCACAGGGTTGAAAGTTTGGCGAGCATGCCTTTAACTGCATCATCGGTACCGCTATGGTTAACATCCATGTTAAAACTCCAGGCTATCGGTTGTCGTTGTTCAGTTTGATTACGCCGGCTGGCTGGCACACACAGGTGCGGGCGGCGCCCTTCAAGTTTGCGGTACAAATGTGTCGTTATTATTGCGTCAGGTCATTTAAATGAAAGTTGCAGCGCAGTGACTTTGCGCTGCCGCGCCATTACCCATTCCTGCAACAATGTCAGGGCGACGGTCAGGCCCATGAAGGCGGCACTGGCCCAGAAAATCGCGTTGGGGTGGCCCTGGTCCAGCAACCAGCCGAACCCAACCGGCCCGATGGCGCCGCCAATGTTGAAGCCCGTGGACACGATGCCGAAGGTCTTGCCTTCAGCCCCTTTGGTGGCGGCAGCCCGTACCAGCATGTCCCGTGACGGGGCGATCACGCCGGTCAAAAAGCCCGCCAGGCCCAGCACGGCGAGCAAGAGCGGCTCGCTCAGGCCCGCCGTGGCCACCAGCAACATCAGCATGCACGCCACCCCAAAAGCGCTGGCCGCCACCATCCCGTGACGCTGGGTGCGGTCGGCCAATGCACCGCCTGCCAGCACGCCGAATGCGCTGGCGAACAGGAAGGCGGTCAAGGCCGAGTTGGCCCAGTACAGCGCCACGCCCTGGCCTTGCATCAGGGCCGCGACGGAAAACTTTTCGATGGCGCCAGTGCTCAGGTTCAGCAGCACGAACAGCAGCGTCAGGCTGATGATCATCGGCGAGAGCAGCGTCACGCGTTGCGCCTGCACGGGCTTGGGTGCCGGGGCGGGCGGCGCGTCACTGACCTGGGCCAGTGCCGAGCCGGGTATCAATAGCAGGGCCAGTGCTGCAAAGCCCACCAGCGCTGCGGTCGCGAAGGCCATCGCCGGGCCGCTGGCCACCGCCACCCCCAGCAGCAACACCGGGGCCACCGCCGCGCCCAGAAAACCTGCAAAGGTGTGCACCGAGAACGCCTTGCCGATGTGCGCAGGGTTGATGTGCCGGGACAGCAGGGCATAGTCGGCAGGGTGGTAGACGGCATTGGCCACGCCCGCCAGCGCCATGCCCACCAGCAGGCAGGTGTAGCCGGGCAGCAGGGCAATCAACAGGAAACTGCAACTGCCCAAGGCCAGGGCCAGCAGCAGTAGGCGCCGGGCGCCATGGCGATCGACGGCAAACCCCATGGGGGCCTGCACCAGCGCGGTGACGATGTTGAACACGCTGAGGGCCAGGCCCAACGCCACATAATCCACGTTCAAAAAAGCAGGCAGCAGCGGAAAGAGCGCCGCCAGCACCATGATGTGCAGGTGGCTGACAAAGTGCGCTGCGGCGACTTGCGGCAACAGGCCGATACGTATCGTCATGGTGAAACCTGTAGGGGCATGAGCTGAGTCGGCGCAGAGCTTAATGAGGCTTTGGTCTTGTCGGGTAGTCCAATTAGTGGCAATAGGCCAGACCGCTTTGGCCCATCTTTCGCCCGTTCTGGCATGCCCAGGCCAGACGCCTGCTTGCCGGGCCAAGCCAGGTGGTCTGCAACAGCGCGAGCAACCGGTACGGTCGGAGGCGTCGCAGGCCGCTAGGGTAGTGCGGTTGTCGCCGGCGTTCAGACCAAGGAGTACACATGCCGCATTTCGCTTATAAAGAGGGCCACGCGCTGCCGGGCATCAGTGCCGCTGCGCTGCCGCAGGTGGACAGCGAGGTGTGGACCGCCATCGATGCCGAGCGGTTGCGCCAGGTGCAGTCCATCGAGCTGATCGCCGCCGAGAACGTGGTCAGCCGCGCCGTGCTCGAGGCCCAAGGGTCGGTGCTGACCAACAAGTACGCTGAGGGGTACCCGGGGCGACGCTATTACGCCAGCTGTGGCAATGTGGATGTGGTCGAGGACCTGGCCACCGAGCGGGCCCGGCTGCTGTTCGATTGCAGCTATGCCAACGTGCAACCTCACTCCGGCAACCAGGCCAACCAGGCGGTGTTCCTGGCGCTGCTGGAGCCGGAGGACAAGATCCTCGGCCTGGACCTGAAGTCGGGCGGGCACCTGTCCCACGGCGCGGCGTTCAACGTGTCCGGGCGTTGGTTCCAGGCGGTCAGCTACGGTGTGCACCCGCTGACGCACCTGGTCGACATGGACCAGGTGGCGCAGATTACCCGTCGTGAGCGGCCACGGCTGATCATCGCCGGGGCGTCGGCGTATTCACGCGCGCTGGATTTCGCCCGTTTCCGCGCCATTGCCGACGAGGTGGGGGCGTATCTGATGGCCGACATCGCCCACGTCGCCGGGCTGGTCGCAGGCGGCGCCTATCCCTCGCCAGTGCCCCATGCCCACGTCACCACGCTGAGCACCCACGCGACCCTGCGCGGCCCGCGCGGAGGGATGATCCTGTGCAACGATCAAACCCTGGCGCGCAAAATCAACGCGGCGGTGTTCCCCGGCCTGCAGGGCGCTGCACTGATGCACACGGTCGCGGCCAAGGCGGTGGCGCTGGGCGAGGCGCTGCAACCGGGTTTTGGCCCCTACGCCCATGCGGTGGTGGCCAATGCCCGGGCCTTGTGCGGGCGGCTGGCCGAAGGTGGCTTGCTGGTGGTGTCGGGCGGCACGGACTGCCACCTAGGGGTGATCGACCTGCGCCCCTGGGGCCTTGCCGGCAACGCCGCCGAGGGTGCGCTGGAGGCGGTCGGCATCACCGTGAACCGTAACGTCGTGCCCGGTGACGAGGTCAAGTCCAGCGTCACCTCGGGCATTCGCCTGGGCAGCGCGGCCTGTACCTCCCGGGGCATGGGCGAGGATGAGTTCCGCGAGATCGGGGACATGATCCTGGCCATGCTCGGGGGCGTGCGCAGCGGTGCCATGGACAGCCGCACCGAGCGATCGATCCGCGAGGGCATCTTCGACCTGACCCGGCGTTTCAAGCTGCCTTACTGAACCCGGCGCTCAAAGCTTGAGGGCGTTGGCCAGGCGCAGCATGGCCGCTTCGATCTCGTAGGCCGTGAGCGAGGAATACCCCAGCAGCCAGCCGTGGGTCTGCGGCTCGCCCAGGTACAGGCTGCTCAGGCCCGACAGCTGCACGCCGGCCGTGGCCGCCTGGCGAATGGTCTTTTCTTCGGACCAGCCTGGCTTGAGCAGGCAGGGGATCTGCAAGCCACCTGGCGGCAGGTGGGCGGTGACCACCGGGCTCAGGTACTTGGCGATGGCATCGTGCATCACCGCCCGGCGCCCGGCGTACAACTTGCGCATGGCACGCACGTGGGCGTTGTAGTGCCCGTCCTCCATGAAGCGCGCCAGGGTCAGCTGCAAGGTCTGCGGGGTGTGGCCATCCATCATGCTGCGGGCATAGGCGAAGGGCTTGACCAGTTCGGGCGGCAGCACGATGTAGCCCATGCGCAGGCCGGGGTAGAGGGTTTTGCTGAAGGTGCCGATATACAGGGTGCGCTGGTAGCGGTCCAGGCCCTGCACGCAGGCGGTGGGCTGGCCGTCGTAGTGAAACTCGCTGTCGTAGTCGTCCTCGATGATCCACTTGGCTTTCTGCGCGGCCCAGTTGATCAGCTCCAGCCGGCGCTCCAGGGGCAGGGTCGCGCCGGTGGGGTACTGGTGCGAGGGGGTGACGTACACGCAATTGGCGCCGCTGCGGTCGGCGAACAGCAGGTCGGTGCGGATGCCCCGTTCGTCCACGTCGATGGGCAACACCTTGGTTTCGGCGATGGCGAACGCCTTGCGGGCGCCGTAGTAGCCGGGGTTTTCCAGCAGGATGGGTTTGCCGGCATCTACCAGCAATTGCGCGCACAGGTACAACGCCTGACGCGTACTGCTGAGCACCAGCACCTGATCGGGGGTGCACGTGGCCCCGCGTTCGAGGTTCAGGTAGGTGGCGATGGCCTTGCGCAGGGGTTCGGCGCCTTGCGGGTCACCGTGCAGCAGGACGCTGGCGCGGTAGTCCTTGACCACTTGACGCTGCAGCCGCTCCCAGACGTCGGTGGGGAAGCTGCGGGTTTCCGGCAGGCCGGTGGCGAAGGCCTTGATCACTTGCTGGTCACGCACGCCGCCGGTCTCGAAGATCATGCGCCCGCGCTGGCTGAGTTCGGCGCCGGGCGCGACCACGCTGCGCCGCACCTCCTGGGTCCGTTGCCGGCGTGGGCCGGCCCCGCGCAATTCGGCGCCCACCGTGTCGCACACGTAGCTGCCCGCGCCGCCGCGGCGCACGATGAAACCGTCCCGGTGCAGCTGCACGTAGGCGTTTTCGACGGTATCGCGGGCGCAGCCCAGGGACTTGGACAGCGCACGGGTGGAGGGCAGTTTCAGGCTCGGGCCCAGCGCGCCATCCAGGATCAACGCACGCAAGGCGCGCTGGATGCGCTGGTGCAGGTCCAGCAGCTGAAACTCGGCGTCGTTGAGCCGAATCTTCAGGGTGTCCAGCGCGAAGGTCTTCGCCATGTGGTCTGCTCTCCATCCATGAACTGGCAGGTAAGGGCAGGCCAGTTTATCCGTAGACTCCGGCCTTCGCCACCCAGGCCTGGCCTGGTATTCACCGCGTCGGCGCGTTCACGCACAGGAGCCCACCCACCATGGCACGGTCATACAATTTCAGCGCAGGCCCCACCGCAGTCCCTCTGGAAGTGCTCAACCAGGCGTACGACGAGTTCCACGATTTTGCCGGCACGGGCATGTCCATCATGGAGATGAGCCACCGCTCGCCCATCTTCCGCGCCATTGCCGAGCAGACCGAGGCCGACCTGCGCGAGCTGCTGGAGGTGCCGGCGCACTACCGCGTGCTGTTCGTGCAGGGCGGCGCTTCGTTGCAGTTCGCCCAGGTGCCCATGAACCTGGCCGGGGACAACGGCAGCGTGGACTACCTGCACACCGGGTTGTGGTCGGGCAAGGCGATCGAGGCGGCGCGCCAGTATGGCGAAGTGCGCGTGGTCGCCAGTGCCCAGGGCACCGGCTTTGACCGGGTGCCGGCGGTCGCGCACTGGCAGCTGAACCCAAAGGCGGCCTACCTGCACTACACCGAGAACGAAACCGTGCACGGCGTGCAGTTCACCGAAGCGCCCGCCAGCGAGGTGCCGCTGGTGTGCGATGCCTGTTCGAGCCTGCTGTCCAAGCCCATCGACATCGCACGTCATGGCCTGGTGTATGCCGCCGCTCAGAAGAACATGGGCGTGGCCGGGCTGACGGTGGTCATCATGGACCCGGCGCTGCTGGATCGCTGCCATGGGTTCACCCCGGACATCCTCAACTACGCGCGCATCAGCGATGCCCAGTCGATGCTCAACACGCCCGCCACCTTCCCCTGGTACCTGACTGGCCTGACGTTGCAGTGGATCAAGCGCAGCGGGGGCTTGCAGGTGCTGCACCAGCGCAACCAGACCAAAGCCAGCCTGCTGTACGAAACCCTCGACGGCAGCGACGGTTTCTACCGCAACCCGGTGCAGCCGGCCTATCGCTCGATCAACAACGTGCCGTTCCGGCTGGCCGATGAAGCACTTCAAGCGGTCTTCCTGCGCGAGGCCGAGGCGGCCGGGCTGCATGGCCTGAAGGGCCACGCCAGCGTCGGCGGCATTCGCGCCAGCCTGTACAACGCCATCTCCGTCGAAGCGGTGGCCGCCTTGTGCGAGTTCATGGGGGCGTTCGCCCGCAGGTACGGTTGAGCGCACTGAAAGTGGTCTGGTCTGTCCCGGTGAAGCGTCGGGGTAAAACCAGCCAATCTGCGGCTATAAATGACTGCCTACCGCAGCCGGATACAGCGTCTAGCAAGGAGCCAAGACCTATGTCATCTACTCGTACCCCCTCGCCCCTGCGCCTGCAGGACCTGCTGCACCCGGTGGTGGCCGGGCTCATTTCGGTGATCGTCAACTATGGCGGCACTTTCATCCTGGTGTTCCAGGCTGCCAAGGTTGCAGGGCTCAGCCCCGAGCTGACCGCCTCGTGGGTGTGGTCGGTGTCCATCGGCGTGGGCGTGACCGGGCTGCTGCTCAGCTGGGTCAGCCGCGAGCCAATCATCACCGCCTGGTCCACGCCGGCGGCGGCGTTCCTGATCGTGGCCCTGGCCACCACGCCCTACGCCGAGGCGGTGGGGGCGTACATGGTATCGGCGGTGGCCTTCATGCTGCTGGGCGTGTCGGGCTACTTCGAAAAAGCCGTGCGCCTGATTCCGCCGGGGGTAGCCGCGGGCCTGCTAGGCGGCATCCTGTTGCAGTTCGGTATCGGCGCCTTCGCCAGCATGAGCGTCGACCCGCTGCTGGTCGGGCTGCTGATCGGGGCGTACATCGTGTTCAAGCGCCTGAGCGCTCGCTACGCCGTGGTGGGCATCCTGGTGCTGGGGCTGGTGTACCTGGTGATGCAGGGCCGGGTCGATTTCGCTGGGCTGTCCCTTGAATTCGCCACGCCGGTATTCACCCGCCCCGAGTTCTCGCTCAACGCACTGCTGAGCGTGGCGCTGCCGTTGTTTCTGATCACCCTGACCGGCCAGTACATGCCCGGCATGCTGGTGTTGCGCAACGACGGGTTTCGCACCAGTGCCAATCCGATCCTCGGCATCACCGGGCTGGGCTCGCTGTTGATGGCGCCGTTCGGCTCCCACGCCTTCAACATCGCCGCCATCACCGCCGCCATCTGCACCGGCAAGGAAGCGTCCGAAGACCCGTCCAAGCGCTGGGTGGCCGGCGTGGCCGCCGGCATCTTCTACATCCTGGTGGGCATTTTCGGGGTGACGCTGGCGGCGGTGTTCATGGCCTTCCCGGCCACCTTCATCACCACCCTGGCGGGGCTGGCCCTGCTGGGCACCATCGGCGGCAGCCTGGCCAACGCCATGCTCGATGCAAAAG
>Ga0302349_1001430_pt1 | contig 18534 bp, 15 predicted proteins | sample PhyAR1_FD_202176 | JGI IMG/M metagenome (GOLD analysis project Ga0302349, IMG submission 202176) | Leaf surface microbial communities from alfalfa plants in UC Gill Tract Community Farm, Albany, California, United States - DLSL A.R1... | ecosystem: Host-associated > Plants > Phyllosphere >...
ACGACAAGATTGCACTTATGCAACAGTGCACGGTGTTCGCGTTCCCGAGTCTTTATGAAGGGTTCGGTTTTCCTGTGCTCGAGGCGATGGCCGCCGGCGCTGTCACGATCACCACGTCGGAAGGCTCGCTCGCTGAGGTCGCTGGACCTGCTTTGCGCTTTGAAAGCCCGAGCACGGATTCCCTTCGTGAAGGAATCGTACGGGCTGTGACGGATGAATCTCTCAGAAACTCAGGAACCCACGGTTACCAGTCTTGGGTTGAACAGTTCACCTGGGACCAGTCGGTCGCGAAGCATCTAGAAATTTATAGGGGTCTACTAGCATGAGAATCTTGCTGCTCCATGGTTACAGCGCGGCCAACCTAGGCGATGGTCTTCTGGTCGAAGAGTCCCTGAGGTGTATCTATGATGCATTCGGCCAGGACAGCGAAATTTCCGTGTTCGCTTCTCATCCGGAAACGTTTAGACATCTGGGTGTCACTGTTTTGGATTCTGGACTTAGTCGTCGTGGTTATGACTGGAAGTACTTGCGTTCGCTTTTCCGGCTAAGAAAGTCCTTCGATGTACTTGTTGCGGTTGGCGGCGGATATCTGCGATTCGGAACCCCAATCGAAGCGCTGAAAACCATGCTCATACATGGACCACAGCTGGTAGCTGCATCCTTTTCCCGTGTTCCCGCTATTTACATGCCTCAAAGTGTAGGGCCACTCCGATTCGGCAGCAGAAAGCCCGTGCGACAGCTTCTCAAACGTTGTTCGATAGTGGCGTTGCGAGATGATCGAAGTGTCCAAGAAGTCGGTTCGATTGACGCAGTAAGAAGAGTTCCCGATCTAGCGTTGATCAGTGGCTCCACAATTGAGCCCAGCAAAGACGAGCCTCTAACTAGAGCGGTCCTATCTGTTCGAGATGTCAAAGGAAAAGTACCTGACGATGTCATGGAACTGTCCGCCCTCCTTGAGGACTATGACGTTTACGTTCAGAGTCGTACAGGTGGAAATGACGACACACGAGCAACTGAGTCCCTGGGTACCCATCCAGAGATCGATAAGAGGACGTTGCTCGAGAACGGGCCAACTAGAGTAGTCGTCGCAGTTCGATTACATGCTGCGCTCATGGCACTACGAGCTGGGCACTTCGTAATTCATCTGGCATACGAACGCAAAGGATTCGGCGCCTTCGATGATCTAGGTCTGAACGAATTTGTGCACAACGTTAATAACTTCGATGCGTCAGTTGTCCTGAAACAGGCACATGCGCTGATGAACAACAAGCAATCGCGCGAACGGTATGCTCAGCAAATCGAGAAGTCCGTGTCACGTCGTCGGTCTGCCTATTTAACGCTGGTTTCCCAAATGAAACACGCGAGTAGTTCTGCGACGAGAATCTGAGCACCGTAAGTGACAAGAGTTGAGCACGCATCTAGAGGAAGAAAGGAGCTCCGATTTGAGCCGTCAACGAGCTACCTGGAATAACCAACGTACTTCCATGGGCAAGGATTACCTGCCGAAGAACTCCACTCCTCTCTATCTGCGTCTCGCTCTTGTGGCAATTAGCCTCGTGCCTCTACAAGAGGCCTTCACCATTAATATTGGCAGCCCACTTAAGCCCTCTGAACTCCTCATGGCCGGGTCAATAGTTCTATGGTTGTTCAGCTCTAGAAAAAAGAAATCTCCATCGGAGTTCAAGCTAATAATTGGGCTCTTAGCTATCTTGTTGTTGTCTGCATTGTTCCATCTCGCGGCACGAACGCCGCTTGGAGATTTTCTTGGCTACAGCAGGTCGCCTGACGGTGATCTTATTTTCTACACGATTTATCCAATTTTCGTTTTGTTCATGTGGAGAGTTGCTTCCGAAGTTCCTCATGAAATGTTCCAAAAAGCTATCAAACTCTCGATTTGGATTTGCTTTGCCGGAGTCGTGTTCCAGTTGATAATGATGCAAATGGACCGCATCGATATACTCGAATCGTTCTCGTACGAAACTAAGATTCGTAGTGAGTCGCTCACCGGCTCAGGTGAAGGAGCCATGAGAAATGGAACTTTCACGGAAGGCCAGCATCTGGGATTTTTCTCGGCAATTTCAGTGTTGATTGCGTGGAGGTGCCGCGCATATGTGACACTTTGCGTTGCACTATTTTCATTGGCCTATTCGCAGTCAACTACGGGAATTGTGGGCTTGGCGCTCGTCATTTTCCTTCTGGTTCTCATGAGACCCTCTACGCGTGCTGCGATCAAAATCGGCATGGGACTAGCCGCTTCCGTCATTACTGTGTTACTCGTAGACAGTCTGCGAAACCTGATCATTCTCCAAGCTGCGAAGCTCGGTCTCGCGGCCGGTTCTCACCAAATTGATGGTGCCACGGCGTCAATTGAGGTACGTAGCCTAAAGACTGAAATTGCTTGGCGGATGATGTGGGATAACCCTATTCTGGGCGTCGGACCCGGAAGATTCGGATTCTGGTATTTTAAGGATCCAGCGTCGATCGATTCGCCATTCTGGTATTTTTTCCCAGATCGTCGAACCATTGCTGAAAACGCCTATATGCAGATCGGTTCCGAGCTGGGCTTAATTGCCCTATTGGTCTTCGCAGCATTCATGTGGCGCCTCTTTACACGTGTTCGCAAAAACGACAAGACTCTGCTTGGCGTCTTCTTCCTGATCGCTCTAGGTATAGCATCCCAGTCCTCGTGGACCTTCATTCCAATCTGGATCTTCATGGCCTTCATCGTCTCCGGGACAAATGACAGCGATCCGGACATTGACCCGAATCTCGTGGGCATTGATCCGGGAAAGATCCGTGCACCCAAAAGACTCAATCCTGTCGACTAGTGAATCGGTCCCCAGGATGAGAAAGGCCAAATTTTGAAGGATGCTTTTCCTACGACGTCCTTGCGATCTACCCATCTGTAGCAGTCAACCGATTGTGGTTCTTTGTCGCTTCGGCACTCTGTTGCCCCGTCGTCACTAATTGCACGGTGATCGCCCAGCACAAGCAATTTGCCTGCAGGAACTGTCACAGTCGGCAAGCATCGCTTGGAATATGCTGTTGAGTTGCAGTCAAATTTATTGGCAACGTTGGTCGAGTCTTTGAAAACATACGGCTCGTCTAGGCGTTCACCATCGACAAGCATGGCCCCCGAGTCAGAGCTACAGCAACTTACGACTTGCCCTTCCACCGCGATCACTCTTTTTACAAGCAGCTCGTCTGATGTTGGACCGAGACCTAATAGGTCGCCAAACACAAACTTGATGGAGTCCTTCAACGGAGACTTGTCTTGTTGTTCGTCCTCCGAGGATTCCCAAGTCTGAACATCTTTTTTGAAAATGACGATGTCATTCGGTTTCGGCTTTTTGTCAGGTCCGTATCGATATGCCGTCTTGTCAACGACGATTCGTTCTCCGATCTCTATCGTAGGTTGCATAGATCCAGAGGGAACCACGAAAAGTTTCGCTACAAATCCCTGAAAAAGAGCGAGCACTAGGATCGCAACTAATAAATGAAATAGGGGTGACCCTAAGAAACGACGTTTGAAACCATGTTGCCCGTTATTGGCTCGTTGCACCGGCATTCCCATCAATTCACTAGAATTCTGCGACATCACTAATGATACGGAGTGCTTTTAGTTCTTCTACATAGCCAGAAACCGCACTGTGAATGGTCATATTCAAAGGGGTCCCAAATTTCGTTTCAAGCTGTCGCTCAATGATTCTCAGGCTCGCACCCTTAAACAAACCACGCCATATATCGGAGGCAATAACTGATAACGCATGGAGCTTGCCATCAGAAGTCATGACTAAGACTCCATCATTTGTGGACAAGGCATCAACAACCTCGGAACCCACAAAGGAATTTCGTTTATTGAACGGCACGACATGTTGCCATTGCTCCGCAGGGTATGACTCCCATAGGTTGGGCGCCAGTGAAGCCAAGAAGTCGATTGAACCAGCGGCGAACCTTTTGAATCCACCTGTCTCGTCCATGAGCCGAGCGATAAATGCCAATGGGTGTGTAACGAATGTTAAATAGCTGCTCTGGACACTAATTTGCTTCAATGCCTCAGCCAGAGAAATCGGCTCTACACGCCCCTTAGATCCGCTCTGCGCACGCTCGAGAATCACGATGCTGCCAACTTGCAGTCGGTCAGACGCCAACTGCTTCATCCCGAGTTGTGCGCTTGGAATCTGAAGTTTGTGTTTATGTCCCGGGACTATGACGCTGAGCGGCTTGGGGTACGGCAGCACGCGTCCCTCAGCATCGATGGCAATCGTTTCATCCGAGACGTAGGAGTACTCTTTGGCCATTTCCCGGATAGTAGTCGTCTTGCCCCGACCACTAGGACCCACGATAATGGCCACATTTCCGTTATCGTCTGCGATTCCACCCGCGTGCAGCAAAAGCTGGCCGGAATTCTTAAGCACGTGCAACGAGGCCCTAGTAACAACGGTACTGAATTCGGATGCAACAGCATCGGCGTTTACTTCATTGCACTTGCCCATCGTTATCAGAGGTAGAGAAGAGTCCTCCATGACAGACAATTGGCCGCCAACTAATGACGTGGGCGACCAAATACTTGTCATCTCCTTGAAGAGCCGTGCATCAAAATGCTCTGGATGAGCTACAACGCGAATTAAAGTGGAAATGCCAATGACAACAGCATGGAGCGTGAAGCCTTGTGGGATCACGCCGTTATCAAAAAATGCGGTTCGGATTGTTGTATCCGCACCAAAATCAGAAGTCATTTACCTAGCTTCCGAGCTGGCTTGAATAATTTGTTGAACCAAGCGGTGGATGTGCTCAGCCGTTGCTTCATGAACCGAGTCTGACTCTCGGAATGGATCCTGTACGTCCTTGGTTGCGTCGACCTTATGACTTCCTCTGTGCTTTCGCGCATAGGCCAGCAATCCCGCCAGAGGAAGTGAACTACCAGCTTCGGCAGCAGCCGCCGTCGCTATTTCCGCAAATTCCGCAAGAGTGAAGGACCTTAGCGCAGCCCTTGGAAAATCACGAGTAATTTGTTGTCTCTGAGCGAGGGACATCGTGAGAATCAGATTGGCGTTTCCCGCGTGTGCATCCTCGAATTGTTCGGCAAAAAGGTCGTCTGGATGACCGCCAAGCCGTACCAATTGCCTCGCAGCTTGCTCGTCCATTGGAAAACCCACAAGCGCTTCAAGACCAGCGCTACTGACGTACACGTCAGGATCCGCCGCGAAGGCATCTTGAAATAAAGCTTCAGCTAAAGGCGATCGACAGATATTTCCTGTACAAACCGTCAATAAATGAAATGAGCTTTTCGACTGTTGGTTCATTGGTGCTCCTGAAATTCAACTAGAACGCTATCTGGAACGTCGCCTCATTGTGCCCGTCTTTGAAACTCGACGGGCCGAATCAAATGAGGATACTTTCGATTCATTCTTAGAAAGCTCCACGCTGTCTGTGGCGTGGTAGTACGAGTGATAACCGTAGCCGTACCCATAATTTCGACTACCTTCACCCTTGAGGGGCGTTCCGTTAAGTATGAGGCCGAGAGGCTCCGCACTAACTCGGGAGAGATTAGCGATGGCCGCGTTCAATGCTTCATAATTGGTCTTCCCGACCCGACTTACAACTAGAGCCCCGTGGGTTCTAGCAGTCAAAATTGCTGCATCAGTAACCGGCAATAGTGGCGGCGCATCGATCAACACGACATGCTCTGCCGCGAGTTCCGTGATGATGTTGTGGAAAGCATCGGAACCAAGCAGTTCCGAGGGATTTGGAGGCAATTTGCCTGAGCCCAGGACAACCAAATTGTCGTCGTGTTCCCACGGTTGGAGGACGTCCTCAATCTCGGCTCGTCCGAGGAGGACATCAGTTAGACCCACTCCTTCGATCAAGTTAAAGGTCTTCGCAACAGTTGGTCGGCGTAAATCGCCATCGATAATCACGACTCGTTGGCCGCTGGCGGCAATGGTCACCGCCAGGTTCGCGGTGACAGTCGATTTGCCCTCGCCTGGTAGCGCACTTGTTATGACGAACATTCGAGGAGGGTTGTCGATGTTCATGAACTGCAGATTTGTGCGGAGCTCGCGGAGTGCTTCGGCCATGGCGTGCTCGGCAAAATTGGAGTTTCCGCGATCGTTGCCGCCACCGCTAGTAATTAGACGTTGCTCGGCATCGTCCTTTTCGACGATCGGCAACGTTCCCACTACTGCAAGGCCAGTTTCTTGTTCCACTGCAGTGGTAGAAGAAATTCGACGGTCGAATTTATGACGAATCAGCAAGTATGCAGCCGCAATGATCATGCCCGCCAAGAGCCCAACCAGAACGGCTAGCTTCATATTCGGAGACGCAGGAAAGGACGGGCGCTGTGCTGCATCCAGGGACCGGAAATTGACGATGGACTTCTGTCCCGCGCTCGCATCAGCGTTTTCGAACGATGACACTTGGCCACCGATTGCAACGATCCAAGCTTCTGCTAATTGTTTAGCAGCATCAGGAGACCCAGCTTCCGCACTGACCTTCAACGTTGAAGTCTCTACTGGATTGGTTACTGAAATTGCAGCAATCAATTCATCCGGGCTCTGTTCGAGTCCAAGCTTCTCTTTGACACTTTCGGCAACGAGTCTTGATTTAGCAAGGTCAACGTAAGACTTGATACGTGATTTAGCGTAGTTCTCGCCCGCGAGTGCTGTTCCCAACTCTGTGCTGACACCCACAGACAAGATACCGCTGGCGTTAGCGATATATGTTTTCGGCTGCAAAGAAGCCCATCCGAACCCTATTGCCGCACCGATCAACGTGATCGCAACAAAACTAATCCAGCGCGCACGCAAGATCTTCCAGTAATCTGCGATCTCCACGCATTTACTCCTTACAATCCAAAAGGCGACTTAACAAATTCTACCTATGCACGAATTCACTCAGAATTTCATGTCTAAAATTAGGCACTCGTGTGGCTAATGGATGCTTCAGCTGTCGAAGCATCCGAAGCACTGTCCTCAAAATATCAACGTCGCCTAACTACACGACTGCTTGCAGCAAACTTCGCATTCTTGGCGTTGGCAACCGCCACCCTGAAATCTCGGCAAAAGACCTGCAACTGAATTCGTAATTCGTGTCCGTAGGACGTAAGGCGAACGTACATGCTAGGCACCGTAGTAGACCACGACAGCGTTTTAGCTTCGGCAGCTGAGTACGTGGCTACGAAAAGGCGCCTACATATGCATCCACGCCCAAACTCGAACAAGGGCCTGTTTCCATCATGTGCAAGAACGCGAAAGATGCGTCCTGAAGGTCCAATATTGACCTGGCGATGGCGACATTAACACCGGGAAAGCGCTCGTTGAAGCAAGAAAAATGGCTTGAGAATCCACTTTAAGAATTCTCAAGCCATCCTTCGAAGAATATTTACAGAATCGTGATACCTACAACTTCGGAAACAGTGTTGTTGTCAGTTACCGTATCGCCCGAAACGGTTGATGACATCGTCTGAGCGCCGCCAGCAATCAAGTTGGTAAGCAGGTTCAGGTTTAGCAACGAATTGAGGGTCGTGCCAAGGTTGATGTTGAGTGAAGCACCCGGCTGAATGACAGGCAGAGTAAATACCCAGTTACCCTCAGAGCCAGCAACAGCAACACCCAGCCCCAGAGTATTGATGGTCAACAGCGATGGGTTGTAAACAAGCGTGGCGGTTTCGGTTCCAGTGGATGCAACCGTGCCCAGATTGGTGATGGTCAAGGTGTTCAATGCGGTGATACTTGCCAGCTGAATGCCGAGCAAGTTCAACGACAGATTGATCGGGCCACTCAACGAAGGGGTGAGATCCACGGTCTCGACAACTGATGCCGAAACGCTAGGAATAGCTACTGCAGCTGCAACTACAGGGGCTGCCCAGGCTGCACCCTTGACAACTGAGCGACGTGCAATACCAACATTGTTTCCATTGTCTTTGGACATAGATAATTACCTTTCAAAGCAAATGACTCTGCCCAAAACGTGGCAAAGGAGCGAACGATCATTTTGAGAATATCACACGAATTTTGTTTCATTCTACGGTTGAATCAAGATGTCCCATTACTACCGAGTAGGTCATTCTTTGTTACATAGCTGTTTCATTTCGATCGAGCCAAATGCGCCCAGGCAGATATTGGCCATGCAGCTACAGCTGTCGTAAATTGTCGCCTATAAAGCGAGTCGCGCTTGCCATTCAGCATCAGCAACTTGGCACAGATTTATGGCCCTGACGACAAAGGCTACAAACCCCACCAGCAAAAACGGACGTGCCATCGGCTAGATAGCAGGATTGCCTGATTCATTGCCTCACTACTTCGTCGCCAGGAACCGCGGCAAGATACAAAAAACGGTAAAATTGCTGGTCCTGTTAATTACTAGTAAGCACCCGAGCTACTGAACACGGCTTTGATCGTGCGGGTGAGAATCGTTAGGTCCTGAATCAATGACCAATTCTCTACATAGTACAAATCTAATCGGACACTTTCTTCCCATTCAAGGTCAGACCTGCCGCTGACTTGCCACAGACCCGTAATTCCTGGCATGACAAGCAAACGTCGTTCAACATAGCGCTCGTATTGATCAACCTCAGATTTGAGCGGCGGACGAGGACCCACCATACTCATTTCTCCCCTAATGACATTCCAGAGCTGAGGCAGTTCATCAATACTGTACCTGCGAATGAATCTGCCAACTTTGGTCACACGTGGATCAGTTTTCATTTTGAAGAGCACCCCGTTGCCAGTGGAATCTTGAGTTAGCTGGCTAAGGAGCTCATCCGCGTTTGTAACCATCGAACGGAACTTATACATGTGGAAGACATTGCCTCGAATGCCTACACGTTGTTGACGATAGAAAACCGGACCAGACGAATCCGATTTAATTGCGATTGCAGTAATCAAGAAAACAGGTGAGAGTACTAGCAACGCAATTGTTGCTCCAATAACGTCGAAAGCACGTTTCATGCCAGCTTGGATTCCAACAAGCTTGGGAGTCGAGACGTGGATCAAGGGCAAACCAGCGATGGGTTGCGTGTGAATTCTTGGCCCCGCAATGTCTGTAAGCGCCGGCGCAAGAATCATCGAAATGCTTCTTGATTGCAGCTCCCACCCAAGTTCGCGAATCTTTCGTGGTTTTATGTTGGATCCGGCAGAAATCGCGACGACGTCAACATCGTGGCTATCGATTGCGCGAACGATATCTTCCACCTCAGTCGCGACGGATACCACGGGGATTGAAAGCTCGCGCCCTGAAGGCGAACTAAAACTAAAACCGGGCAGAATTGCCATTGCCGATCGGTATCCAGCTCCGGGCGTGCTCTCGAAACGTTCATGCAGGTGCTCAACCGCACTAGGTGATCCCATAATAAGTACATTTCTCCGGAAACGGCCTTGGGACCGGTTAAGGCGTACCCATTTACTGAGCGTCCAACGAGAAAGAACCAAGAAGAGTATTCCAGCCGGCAGGGCAATACCGACATAGCCGCGGGCAGTACTTACTTGTAGGCAATACGACACTATGGCCACGCCGCCAAAAAAATAAACCGTGCTCAAGGTCACTGTTTTATATTCTAGAATCCCAGTTCCAACAACTCGGATATCCCTGCTGCCCGAGCTTCCGACGGAAAACCACCACACGATCCCGATTACTATGGAAACTACCCAATAATTTGGATCGAACGATGCGCCGACGAGTTCAGCATCAAGTTCAGTCCCGAAACGCCCCAATTGCGCCGTTAACATTGCCGCAAAGATAGCAATTGCGTCGATGATTCCCACAAATCTCGGAAGACCCGCGAGCCACCTACGCCTTTCCTTTGTTTGACCGTTAACCTCAACAGTCGTCATGACAATTCACTTTTCCTGTCATCATTCCCCCAAAAACCGTACGTGCGAGTGATAAATAGTTTGTACGGATCACATGAATTCGATGGTAATTCCATGATTGAGGTTTAGTTTATCGTCAAAATTGTGTTTTTTGAACACGAAGTTGACGAATACGACAGGCAGTCACTTCTGTCCAAGGACAGTGAAGAAAAATTTTACTTCAAAGAACCATCGATGCTAATGACTTCTAATAAACCGTCCGCAATTGGCTGGCGGGGATCCACATTTCCTCGCCATCGCGATCAATCCGGCGCCAAGCACCCTGACGCGCCACGATAACGACTGCAGTGTCCGCAGGAAGAATGCGCACGAGCGAGTAATGGTCGCCCGGTCCGCGACGGGCATTAAGACGAATTGTGGTTAGCGCCCGCTGGTTGGGTACTGCGATCAAGCCGCCCTTGGCGGGTCTCGAAGGGATCTCTTGCAGATACATGCTGGGAACCCAGCCTAATAGCTTGCCTGCCTGGACCTGAGACCATAGGCCTTGCTGAAGCATGGAACGAACCTTGCTTCCCTGGTCAATGACCTTGAGAACCGGATAACCGGTCCCGCTGCCCTTGCGCAAGTTCAGAGTGGCCGTAGTGACATGAGTGGCCTCAATCAGCGAATAACGCGAGAGCACAGGTTCTGCATACTCGTCGTCTTCGTCGGCAATGGCCGGTTCATCAAAAACCTCAGGAATTGGCTCCAGGTAGATCTCCGGCAGCCAACCGTAGGTTGCGTGAACAAAGACATGAGCCCATGAGCCTTTGACTTCGATGAGGGCAAGTTCGGTGCCGTGGGCAAGGTTGCTCTGGACAACATAGTGCCGACCTGCGCCTTTGCGCAGTTTGAGCGAGGCAGTCGTCCGATGCGTAAGTGCTACTGACGACGTCAAAGCCGATTTTTGTGGTAAGCCCACTTGGTTCACGACCACCTCAAACGAAAACTTAGGGAAGCAACCACCGGTTGCTTCCCTAAGTTTATTCCATTTTTAGAAGATGCGTGCTTCTTAGTCCGCTAGTCGCCTGAAGAACGCGAACCGAGCTCTGCATCCAGACGCAGGAGGCCACTTCCATCGTTGCCGATTAGCTTCACGCGATCCAGAATTTCAGAGACGGTTGCTTCTTCCTCAATCTGCTCGTCGATAAACCAGTGCAGCAATGGCAAAGAGTCGATGTCACCTTCGGTCTGAGCCAGTCGGTACAGTTCGCGAATGGCTTCGGAGACTTTCTGCTCATGAGCCAGCGAAGCGGCAAAAGCGTCAGCGACGTTCTTGACATTCACTTCTGGCGCTGGCTGCTCGCCAATCTTCGGGTGAGCTGAACGGTCGGTCATGTGCGTGATGAACTTTTCCGCGTGGACGATTTCCTCGCCAGCTTGCGCACGGAACCATCCAGCAATGCCGGGAAGGCTCATGACGTCCATTTCAACTGCCAGCTGACGGTACACCGTCGCTGCGGTTAGTTCGAGAGTTACCTGGGTGCTGAAGGCTTCTGCCAGTTTTCCTGTAAGGTCCATGTCTTTAGACTAGGTCTCTTTCGCCAACTTGTCACCGAAGTTTGGACACACTTAGTCCAACTTGAATTAGGGAATCGCCCCACGTTGACAGCAGGTTAACCTAGCCGATGCTAAAAAAGGTTAGGTAAACCGAAGCCACCTTAATTACCGGTTCAGCCCAGCACGACGCAGCGCTTCTGCCATAGCAGTATTACCCGATGCCGAAGATTTAGGTTCTTGATTCCCCTGCCTGCGGTTTTGGCCGCTGCGATTCTGCCCATTGCGAGCGCCGGAAGCGCCTGTGCCTGCGTGCCGACGCTCTCGCGGAGCAGCACCCTTGGCCGCTTCACCGGCCACCGGCAATTCATCATCCAGACGCAAGGTTAGTGAAATGCGCTTGCGTGACGTATCGACTTCCAGAACCTTTACCTTGACGATCTGCCCGGAACTGACCACTTCGCGTGGATCAGAAATGAACTTGGTGCTCATCGCCGAGACGTGAATGAGTCCGTCCTGATGAACACCCAAATCAACGAAGGCGCCAAAGGCAGCGACGTTGGATACGGTGCCTTCCAGGATCATTCCCGGCTTGACGTCGCTGATGGTTTCGACGCCTTCCTTCAGCGAGGCCGTGACAAACTCGCCACGAGGATCTCGAGCTGGACGACGCAATTCAGAAATCACATCTCGAATGGTGGGCTCCCCGAATTGCTCGGTCACAAAGTCCTGGGGCTTCAGCTCTTCCAGCCTGCGGCCCTGCTCCCGGGCGGTTTTCTGCAGCGTCTTGGCCAATGCATAGGCTTCCGGGTGCACCGAAGATGCATCCAGCATTTCCTTGCCTCCGGTGATCCGCAAGAAGCCGGCGCACTGCTCAAATGCCTTCGCGCCCAAACGTGGCACCTTGAGCAGGTCCTTGCGCGTGGCAAAGGGACCATTGGCATTTCGGTGATCAACAATATTCCGGCTCAACAGCGGTCCGACTCCGGCAACCCGCGACAGCAATGCCGGCGATGCCGTATTCACGTCAACGCCCACCGCGTTCACACAGTCCTCAACCACAGCATCCAGCGCACGATCCAGCTTCGATGCCGTGACGTCATGCTGGTACTGGCCGACGCCAATGGACTTCGGATCAATCTTGACCAGCTCCGCCAGCGGATCTTGGAGGCGGCGTGCAATCGACACCGCTCCGCGCAGGGAAACATCCATTCCGGGCAGCTCCTGGCTGGCCAGCTCGGAGGCGGAGTAGACAGATGCTCCAGCCTCGGAAACGATCACCTTGCTGATCCCGGAGCCGCCAAGCACCTTGATGACTTCAGCTGCCAATCGATCGGTTTCACGCCCTGCTGTTCCGTTGCCTACCGCGATCAGGGTTGTGCCATGCTTCTTCGCCAGCCGGGCCAAGGTGGCCACCGACTCATCCCACTTCTTGGCAGGAGCATGCGGGTAGATCGTGGCTGTCTCAACAGACTTTCCAGTGAGGTCGACTACCGCAACCTTCACACCGGTACGCAGGCCCGGATCCAATCCCAGAACGGCCTTGTTTCCCGCGGGTGCTGCCAACAGGACGTCGCGGAGATTCGCGGCAAAGATCTTAACCGACTCGTCTTCCGCTGCTTCAAACAGCCGCGAACGCAAGTCTGACTCGAAGCGCGTGAGCAAACGGGCCTTCCAAGCCAAGCGAACAGTTTGGGAAATCCAGGACGCCGTCGCCGCACCCGCTGGTACGTTCAGGCCCAATGATGCGATTATGGCATTTTCGAAACCCTGGCGTGCCTGGGCCAGAGCATCCTCGTCACGCGGATCTGCTTCAGCCAGCTGGAGGTTCAGGACTCCCTCGCGTTCACCGCGCAAGAGCGCCAAGACCCGGTGCGAAGGCAGTCGGTCCAGATTCGCAACATAGTCCAAGTAATCGGAGTATTTCCCCTGGCCTTCTGCGGTGGCAGTACTGGAAACACTGGCACTGATCTTGCCCTTGTTCCAAAGGCGTTCACGAAGTTCGCTTGCGAGCACCACATCTTGGGAGACTCGTTCGGTCACGATGGAACGTGCACCGGAAAGAACATCAGCTTCGGTAGCGAATCCTGCCTCTGCGTTGAGGTATCCGGCAGCAGCCTGCAGCGGATCGGTGTCCGGGGTGGAAAGCAACAAATCCGCCAACGGTTCCAAGCCTGCTTCGCGGGCAATCTGCGCCTTGGTGCGACGCTTGGACTTGAACGGCAGGTAAATATCTTCAAGTTCAGCTTTAGTGGTGGCCGCGGCAATCGTGGCGGACAACTGCTCGGTCAGCTTGCCGGACTCATTGATCGCGTCGAGGATTGTGGCGCGGCGATCTTCCAATTCACGCAGGTAGCGCAGGCGTTCTTCGAGCAAACGCAATTGGCTGTCGCTGAGCATGCCAGTTGCTTCTTTGCGATAGCGGGCAATGAACGGAACCGTTGATCCCGAATCGAGTAGTTCTACGGCTGCCTTGATCTGCCAGACGGCGACCGTGGATTCAATGGATAGCTCCTGAGCCAGCTGGGCGACAATTCGCTCTTGGATGGCACGGTCATTGCTGGTGTTCTTCTGCTCGCTGCTCACCGATCCATTGTGCCTCACTGGCTGCAAAGTTCAGATGATCGACTCGGTTGGCATTCAGCAGAAATTCAACATTAATGGTTAGGATTTAGTTCCATGGGGAAAGTTAAAGTTCGTAAGGCAGCAACACTGTTCGCCATCACATCGGTGGTGGTTCTCAGCGCCGGATGCTCCGTTGTCCAGGACACTGCGTCGAGCGCAGCCAATCAGCTCACGGATGCCGCTAGCAAGGAGATTGTTCGCCAGGCCTGCGCTCCAATACAGGATGGCACCATTGACTCCAGCGAGCTGCGTGTCTTGTCTTCTATCGTGAAATCAGTGGATGGCGGCGGACTGCCCGAAGAGATGGTCCAGGTACTTAACGACCTCGCTGATGCCGGCGACCAGGCTCCTGTCGCTTTGCAGGACCGGCTCAAGGAAGCTTGCGACAACGCTGCAGCTGAAAGCAACTGACTGAACCCTGGCCACTATGCCGGTGTTCTAGACTTTTCTCATGGTTGAGATTCCCACCAGCGGCAAAGTCAGACTCGATGCCTGGTTGTGGTCCGTGCGAATTTACAAAACACGATCCGCAGCGACGGCTGCGTGCCGCGCAGGTCACGTGCGTTTAAACGGCGACCCGGTCAAGGCTTCGCAGACTGTCGTTGCAGGTGACCGCGTCCGTGTGCGCAAAGATGGATTTGACCGTGACCTTGAAATCACGGGCCTGCTTTCCAAGCGCGTTTCAGCTCCCGTGGCCACCAAGTGCTACTTGGACCATACGCCGCCCCGAGAACGTGTCGTCATACCGCAGGTTCCGGTGCGCGAACGCGGCGCAGGGCGCCCCACCAAGAAGGATCGCCGCGAAATGGATCGCTTGCGCACTTCCTGGCAGGAGCCCGACACCGAGCTGTAGTTCCCCACAGCGCCCGCGTCTAGGATAATTCGATGGCTGGAACGTCAGCCTCGAAATCAAAGATTTGCGAGTAGAACGCCAACGAGCTTTCCAGCGCCCGCACAATATTTTCAGACTTTCTGAAGCCATGCTGTTCGCCTTCAAAAAGGATGTACGCATGAGCGATGCCTCGTTCGGCGAGCGCGTCAGCGACCACCTGCGACTGAGCTGGCGGAACCACTTTGTCTTCATCACCCTGCAGGAGCAAAACCGGGCAGGAGATCTTTGAAACGTGGTTGATCGGTGCACGCTTCTCGTAGAGATCCGCGGCCTGCGGATATGGGCCGACCAGGGAGAACATGTACTGGGATTCGAAGTCGTGGGTGTCTTGAACCAGACCTACCAAATCTGAGACGCCATACCGGCTGATGCCAGCGGTAAAAACATCCGAGAAGGTCAATGCGCACAGTACGGTCCATCCTCCGGCACTTCCGCCTTCGATGCCAATGCGTGCCGGGTCAGCAATCTTTTGTCCGACCAAGGCGTGGATTACGGCGACCGTATCGGAAACGTCCACAACACCCCAGGCTCCACGCAATCGGTTGCGGTATTCGCGGCCATATCCCGTCGAGCCACCGTAGTTCACGTCCACCACGCCAATGCCGCGCGAGGTGTAATAGGCCACCGCCGCGCTCAACGTCGCCGAGGCCTGGCTGGTTGGTCCGCCGTGGACAAAGGTGACGAAGGGTGGCAGTTCACCGTCCATCCCGGCCATGCCGTCTTGGGCTGGACGATAGAGCAATGCGTGCACCGACTGTCCGGCAAGGTTCTTGCATTGGAATTCTTCAACAGATGGCAGCATCCCTGCTTCTGGCAAGTTCTCCATGGACCGGGTCACCGCGTGGTGTTCCAAGGATTCGAGGTTGATCAGGGTGATCTCTTCGCCATGGGTCATCGATGAGGTTCCGGCCAACAGCCAGTCATCGTTGACGGCAAAAGGCCGGACACGGGTGAAGGGCAATTCAAGATCGTCTAATCCCCCGGTGTCCGAATGCACGCGGGCCAGGGATGTGGTTCCTGTTCCGTAGGAGCACAACAGGGTGTGTTGATTTTCGACCAGGTACCAGCTGGTCCCGACCTGCCATAAGGGTCCGGCGAATTCTGCCGGGCGGTCAACAAGGCGAGTGGTACGCGAAGAACCGTTCTGGTACACATAGGGGTTCCACCAGCCGCTGGCATCGGAAATGAATGCCAGCCGGTCATCGTCCAGCCATTCGGGCTGCATGACGGATTCTTCTGCTCCGCCGGCAATCACTTCGCTCTCCAGCACTCCGGTTTCGGAGAATCCAGCCAGGTGCAAATAGGTGGAATCCCAAGGCATGTTCGGATGCTCCCAGCTGATCCAGGACAGCTTCTGGCCATTGGGGCTGAGCCGCGGGGCAGCCACAAATCGTGCAGGTTCGCTCAGGATCCTGATATTGGAGAGCTCTCGAGCTGCACTGCCATCGAGCGGGATTTGCACGATATGGCGCACGGGCTCGCCGCGAAGGTCTTCCATGATGGCAAGGATGCTGCCCTCGGGGCCGCGGGTGAATTCTGCAAAGCGCAGTTGCGGGTCGCCCTCGACCGTGCTGGCCGGGGTCAACGGCGCCGGTTGATGCTCGCCAATGCCTACCGTGTACACGCGTTGGTCGGCAAAGTTGGAGAAGATGATCTTGCCGGCTCCCGATTCGTCCAGCATCCAGCTGGAGCCGCCATATTCGTGAACCCGTGAGCGGACGTTATACGGTGCATTGACCAGTTCTTTGCCGTGTTGTCCATCGGTGCCGTATTCCACCAGCGTGATCCGGCCGCCTTCTGCGGGGCGCCCTTCCTGGACTATGACGCGGTCTTTGAAGAAGCAGGCGCCGCCTAATGGTTTAGTCCCCGCTGCAACGTCTTGAGCCGTGATTGATGAGGGCCAGGATCCGAAAGGCAAGTGCATAGGCATATTCTTGATCCTAGCGATCTTTGGGTTGCAGAACGACCCTCCGAAAGTATGATTCTGACGAGCTGGGATAAAACGATGAGCAAATATGCCGTGTTCCTCCGGGGCGTGAATGTTGGCGGCGTCAAGGTGCTGATGAAGGACCTCGCGCTCCTGCTTCAGGACGGTGGGTTCAGCGATGTCAAGACGCTGCTGGCGAGCGGCAACGTGGTGCTCGCCTCCGACATCCCGGATCCGTTGATAATCCAAGGCCGGTGCAATGAACTTTTGCGCACGTACTACCAACGAGAAATCCCGACCCTGGTTTTCACCCAAAAGGAGATCGAGGACTTGGCTGGGCCATTCGGGCTGCCGTTGCCCGAACCCGTGGAGCAGCATCATGGTTATCTCACCTTGTGCCATAGCGCGCAGGATGCCCAGGAGCTGGGGCAGGCCATCCAGGCCCTGGATGATCCGCGCGGCTTCTTGGTCACGGGTCGTGCAGTGCAGTGGATCGCGTCCAAGGGAACCAGTACTACCGATCCAGTGGCGAAGCTGGTTCAGGCCCAGGCCAAGCTACGGGTTCTGACTACCCGGAACCACAACACCCTGGTCAGGATCGCTAAGATTCTTTGCTGATCGGCACTTCGGGTAATAATTGGTCATTGACCACACGTCGCCGACCCCGCTTGAGGCACTGGAATGTACATCCTGATTGAACTCGTCGGTATTTTCTTCTTTGCCGTGGCAGGATCCTTGATGGCCGCCCGCAGGGGATTCGATATTTTGGGATCGGCCTTCCTCGGCGGAGTGTGCGGCTTGGGCGGAGGGCTGGTCCGCGACGTGATTCTCAATCAGTCGCCGGCAACCTTTGAACACCCGATCTATTTTGTACCTCCGGTCTTGGCCGCGCTGTGCGTCTATGCGTTCACGCCCGCCGTTCAGAAGCTGCACCGCCTGGTTCAGCTTTTTGACGCTGCCGGGCTGGGACTGTTTTGCGTGACCGGGACGTTGAAGGCCCTGGAGCATCAGTTCAATCCGGTGACGGCAGTGTTGCTGGGCGTGATCACCAGCGTTGGCGGTGGACTGCTGCGAGACGTCATTTCCAATGTGACTCCAGACCTCTTCAACCCGCGCGATATCTACGCGCTGGCTGCCATGGTGGGATCTGGGCTCACCGCCATCGCGTGGCATCTGGGATTCATGAGCGTTCCGGTGGGTGCAGCGATCGCGGCGTTGGCCTTCCTCATTCGTGTGGCGTCATTGCGTTTTGGCTGGTCGGTTCCGCTGGCTGCCGGCCACTGGCACCGTGCCCATCAGAATCCTCCGGCGCCGGATGGTCCCCAGCGGCACTTCTAGGGGGCAGCTGCGGATGCTTCTGGCTTCTCAGTCGATGCGCTCGAGCTTTCCCAGATCTTCGGTGCTCGGCGAATCGTCCTCGATAGTGCGTGGCGGGTTGATGATCACCGCGCCGATGAGCATCACAACCACACAGCCAGCGAGCATTGAGAATGCGGCACCCCATGAATCCGTGGCCTTTTGCACCAGGCCAAAGAGCATCGGCACGATGGCCGCCCCGGCGTAGCCCAGGCCCTGGGCAAAGCCCGAGAGCACGCCCGAACCGTAGGTGGTGCGCGAACGCAGGTTCATCATCAGCAAGGCAATGGCAAACGTTCCCTGGCCCAGTCCGGCAGCGCAAACCCACAGCGCAGTGTTATGGGTTGGCGACAGGAAGATGCCCAGGTGTCCGATGATCCAGCAGG
>Ga0302349_1001438_pt1 | contig 18429 bp, 14 predicted proteins | sample PhyAR1_FD_202176 | JGI IMG/M metagenome (GOLD analysis project Ga0302349, IMG submission 202176) | Leaf surface microbial communities from alfalfa plants in UC Gill Tract Community Farm, Albany, California, United States - DLSL A.R1... | ecosystem: Host-associated > Plants > Phyllosphere >...
TCGAATCAGGTAACGCCCTTCGTTTATCTTATCGCTCCCCTTTACGTTTGCGCTATTACGCGCCCGTTCGCGGCGTGAGGGTAATGCGCCAAGGCTGCTTTGCTGCGTTTTATCAGCGCAAATCTTTACTTAACAGACGAATTTCGGCATTATCTTGCCGGTTCAAAAATTTTGGTAGTGATACCCCCGAGGACTAGATGGCCAAAGAAGACAATATTGAAATGCAGGGTACCGTTCTTGAAACGTTACCTAATACTATGTTCCGCGTAGAACTGGAAAACGGTCACGTGGTAACTGCGCATATCTCCGGTAAAATGCGTAAAAACTATATCCGCATTCTGACGGGCGACAAAGTGACTGTTGAGTTGACCCCGTACGACCTGAGCAAAGGCCGCATTGTCTTCCGTAGTCGCTAATTACGCCATCGCTGGCGCATAAATATGAAAGGCCGGGCATTCCCGGTCTTTTTTATTTCCCTGACAGGGAATACCGCGCATAAAAAAACCGGGCTTTTGCCCGGTTTTTTATTATCGCGAGATTAATGTGCCGTTTCAGCTTTGTGCTTTTGCGCACTCTGGAAGCCGTAAGTCAGCTCATTTTTCTCTTTATCCAGCGCCACGGTTACCTGGCCACCATCAACCAGTGAACCGAACAGCAGTTCATTGGCGAGCGGTTTTTTCAGGTTATCCTGGATGACACGCGCCATAGGACGTGCGCCCATCGCCCGGTCATAGCCTTTCTCTGCCAGCCAGTCACGTGCTTCCTGACTGACTTCCAGCGAGACGCCTTTCTGATCCAACTGGACCTGAAGCTCGACGATAAACTTATCGACCACCTGATGAATCACCTCAGTGGAGAGATGATCGAACCAGATAATGTTGTCGAGACGGTTACGGAATTCCGGCGTAAAGATCTTCTTGATCTCACCCATCGCATCGGTGCTGTTATCCTGATGGATAAGGCCGATGGATTTGCGCTCGGTTTCACGCACACCGGCGTTGGTGGTCATCACCATCACCACATTACGGAAATCCGCTTTACGTCCGTTGTTATCGGTCAGCGTACCGTTGTCCATCACCTGCAGCAGCAGGTTAAAGACATCCGGGTGCGCTTTTTCGATTTCATCGAGCAGCAGTACCGCATGGGGATGCTTGATCACCGCGTCCGTTAACAGGCCACCCTGATCGAAGCCAACATATCCCGGAGGCGCACCGATCAGACGGCTTACCGTGTGGCGTTCCATATATTCGGACATATCAAAACGCAGCAGTTCAATGCCCAGCGCTTTCGACAACTGCACTGTCACTTCGGTTTTCCCCACCCCGGTCGGCCCGGCAAACAGGAATGACCCTACTGGTTTGTGATCCTGCCCAAGTCCCGCGCGGCTCATCTTAATGGCTTCGGTTAAGGCCTCAATGGCTTTATCCTGACCAAAGACCAGCATTTTCAGGCGATCGCCGAGGCTTCTCAGCGTATCGCGGTCACTTTGCGAAACGCTCTTCTCAGGCACACGCGCAATGCGGGCTACGACCGATTCAATATCCGCCACGTTAATGGTTTTCTTACGCTTGCTGATCGGCATCAGACGCGCACGTGCGCCTGCTTCGTCGATCACATCAATCGCTTTATCCGGTAAATGGCGATCGTTAATGTATTTCACCGCCAGCTCAACCGCCGCACGCACCGCTTTCGCGGTATAGCGCACATCGTGATGCGCTTCGTACTTCGGTTTCAGGCCGTTAATGATCTGCACCGTTTCTTCAACAGACGGTTCCGTCACGTCGATTTTCTGGAAGCGACGCGCCAGCGCACGATCTTTTTCAAAGATATTGCTGAACTCCTGGTATGTCGTGGAACCCATTACGCGGATCTTGCCGCTGGAGAGCAGCGGTTTAATCAGGTTTGCTGCATCCACCTGACCGCCGGACGCCGCGCCCGCACCGATAATGGTGTGGATTTCATCAATGAACAGAATGCTGTTGGTATCCTGCTCAAGCTGTTTAAGCAGCGCCTTAAAGCGTTTTTCGAAATCGCCGCGGTATTTCGTTCCCGCCAGCAGCGAGCCAATATCCAGCGAATAGACGGTGCAGTCGGCCATGATTTCCGGCACGTCGCCCTGCACGATACGCCAGGCGAGGCCTTCGGCAATGGCCGTTTTACCAACACCGGATTCCCCCACCAGCAGCGGGTTATTTTTACGGCGACGGCACAGTACCTGGATCGCGCGCTCAAGCTCTTTATCGCGACCGATCAGCGGGTCAATCCCGCCGACGCGAGCAAGCTGATTAAGGTTGGTGGTGAAGTTTTCCATACGTTCCTCCCCGCCTGCTTGCTCTTCTGTATTAGGTTGGTTACCCGGTTCGGACGCCTGGCCTGGCTCATCTTTGCGCGTACCGTGAGAAATAAAATTCACCACATCAAGACGGCTGACTTCATGTTTGCGCAGCAGATAGGCCGCCTGCGACTCCTGTTCGCTAAAGATAGCGACCAGCACGTTCGCCCCGGTCACTTCACTGCGGCCCGACGACTGAACGTGGAAAACCGCACGCTGAAGGACTCGCTGGAAGCTGAGCGTCGGTTGCGTATCACGCTCTTCTTCGCTTAAAGGCAGTACGGGTGTGGTTTGTTCGATGAAGGCTTCGAGTTCCTGACGCAGCGCGACCAGATCCACGGAGCACGCTTCAAGCGCTTCGCGAGCTGATGGGTTACTGAGCAAAGCCAGTAACAAGTGCTCTACGGTCATAAACTCATGTCGGTGCTCGCGCGCTCTGGCGAAAGCCATGTTTAAACTGAGTTCCAGTTCCTGGTTGAGCATTGGGCACCCCCTCAATAGTTTGCCTTAATCAGGCGAGTTCCTGCGTACACAGCAACGGATGTTCATTTTCCTGGGCATACTTATTCACCATCGCCACCTTCGTTTCTGCAACTTCTGCAGTAAACACACCGCAGATGGCTTTCCCATGATAGTGAACTGTGAGCATCAATTGCGTTGCGCGCTCTACATCATAAGAAAAGAACTTTTGTAGCACGTCAATAACAAATTCCATCGGCGTGTAATCATCGTTCATTAACATAACTTTATACATAGATGGCGGTTTTAGCGCGTCGCGCAGTTTATCGGCCGCCAGTTGGTCAAAATCTAACCACGTATTACTCTTGCCCATCGCTCGTCTTCATCGTCGGTTGAAGTTCCAACGGCGTGCACACCGTTGTTAACTTGAATTGAGATGCACTTTGAATCTACATCATAAGTGAGATAACTATCATCTATCGTTGCCATCCGCGATGGCCGTCACAAACCACTTCAATTGCGTTAACTGCTTCAAAATTTTGACTGAATCATGCGCCCCGGATGTGCCAAACGCTTGACGCAAAGTCTGATTTATCTAAATTGTACAGTCGGGAGTTGGCGAGGTTTTATACAACCCCCCAGACTCTGCCACCGGTTCATTCCATCTTACTTGAATAAGATTTACGAAGGATGTCGAAGCATGGAAACGGGTACTGTTAAGTGGTTCAACAACGCTAAAGGGTTTGGCTTTATCTGCCCTGAAGGCGGCGGCGAAGATATCTTCGCACATTATTCCACCATCCAGATGGATGGTTACAGAACGCTCAAAGCCGGGCAGGTCGTCCGGTTTGATGTACACCAGGGGCCAAAAGGCAATCACGCCAGCGTCATCGTCCCGCTTGAAGCTGAAGCCACTGTCGAAGCTGTCGCTTAGCGCTTAAGTTATTGTGTACATCCTGTCACTAAAATGCCAGCCAGCGGCTGGCATTTTTCTTTGCTTTACGCAGAAATCATTCACGGGCCAGCGCGTCAACCGGATCAAGCCGGGCAGCATTACGGGCTGGCAGCCAGCCAAACAGCACGCCGGTAAAGGTTGAGCAGAGAAACGCCGTCAACAGCGCGACCGGTGAAAAACCGATTTCCCAGCCGGGAAGCACCAGTTGCAGCGCCAGCGCAATCAGCATGGAGAGTGTCACGCCCAGCGCCCCGCCCACCAGACAGACCAGCACCGCCTCGATTAAAAATTGCGACAGCACATCGCGGGCCCTGGCCCCGACCGCCATGCGGATACCAATTTCACGCGTCCGCTCGGTCACCGACACCAGCATGATATTCATCACGCCAATGCCCCCCACCAGCAACGAAATCACCGCCACCAGCGTCAGGAACAGCTGAAGAGTACGTGTGGTCTTTTCGGCAGTTTTCAAGACGCCGTCCATATTCCAGGTGAAAAAATCTTTCTTGCCGTGCCGCAGCGAAAGCAGTCGTGTGAGTTGCAGTTCCGCGCTGTCGCTGCTGTAGCCTTCGTTCACCCGCACCGTTATTGAGTTCAGCCACGACTGACCCATAATGCGCCCGGACATGGTGGAGTACGGCAGCCAGACGCGCAGGATTTTGCTGCTGCCGAACATGCTTTGTTTTTCCTGTGCCACGCCGATCACGGTGGCAGGCATATTGCCCACCAGAATTACCTCACCCACTACCCGCGCTTTGTTGGGGAACAGTTGCCTGCGGGTATTCGCGTCGAGCACAACCACCTGAGCGCGCCCTTTTAGCTGCTCGTCGTTAAAGGTGGCCCCTTCGCTGAACGTCATGCCGTAGACGTTAAAATACTGGCCGCTGACCCCGTTGGCGCTCGCCGCCACGTCTGTTCCGCCGTAGCGTAAGCGCAAATTTTGCGAGACCGCAGGTGTTGCCGAACTGACCCACGGCTGTTTCTGGATGGCAATCAGATCGTCATATTTCAGCGCCTGCTGATATTGCGGATCGTCATCACCAAAATCCTTGCCGGGATAGATATCGATGGTATTGGTGCCAATCGATCGGATATCCGCCAGCACCAGTTGCTTGGCGGCATCGCCGACCACCACAATCGACACCACCGACGCAATGCCGATAATAATGCCGAGCATGGTCAACAGGGTGCGCATTTTATTCGCCGCCATCGCCCGCCAGGCCATGATCAGCGCTTCACGAAAACCGCTGCTGAACTGTTGCCAGCCGCTTTCTGCGGTGGCTTTCACCTGCGGTTTTGGCCCGCGTGGTGTTTTCGCTACCGGCGGCGGATTACTGATGATTTCCCCGTCGCGGATCTCAATAATGCGTTCCGCCTGCGCCGCCACCAGCGGATCGTGCGTCACGATGATCACCGTGTGGCCCTGATCGCGGAGCTGGTGAAGGATCGACATCACTTCAACCCCGGAATGGCTGTCCAGTGCCCCGGTCGGTTCATCGGCGAGGATCACCTGCCCGCCGTTCATCAGCGCACGGGCGATACTGACGCGCTGCTGCTGACCGCCAGAAAGCTGCGCCGGAGAATAGGTTTCGCGATCGGCAAGTCCCAGCCGTTGCAGTAACGACCGCGCCCTTTCCAGCCGCGCTTTACGCCCGGTGCCCGCATACACGGCGGGGACTTCGACGTTCTGCGCCGCGGTCAGGTGTGAGAGCAGATGATAGCGCTGGAAGATAAAGCCAAAATGTTCGCGGCGAAGCCTCGCCAGCGCATCGCCGTCAAGGGTCGCGACGTCGGTGCCCGCCACCCGATACTGCCCGGAGGTGGCTTTATCGAGGCAGCCGAGGATATTCATGAGTGTGGATTTGCCTGAGCCGGACGCGCCAACAATCGCCACCATTTCGCCCGCGTCGATGCTGAGTGAAATCCCTTTTAGCACGTCCACCTGCCCGTCGCCGGACGGATAGCTGCGATGAATATCGCGCAGCTCAAGCAGCGCCGTCATGGCGTCACTCCAGGCACTAACGGACCGGTAACCACTTCGTCACCCGCTTCAAGCCCTTTGGTGACTTCCACATCGGTGTCATTCCGCGCGCCGATAGTCACTTCACGCTCGCGGGTTTCCCCGTTACGCAGCAGGGTCACTTTATAGCGGTTATCGCCAATCGGATCGCCCAGCGCCGCCAGCGGGATCGTCAGCACATTACTCACACCGGCAAGCTGGATGTGCACCTGCGCGGTCATCTCCAGGCGCAGCACGCCTTTCGGGTTCGGCACTTCAAAACGCGCATGATAAAAAATGGCGTCGTTTACTTTTTCCGGCGTCGGCAGGATATCTTTCAGGGTGCCTTCATAGCGGGTGAGCGGATCGCCCAGCACGGTAAACCAGGCTTTTTGCCCCGGTTTCAAATGGATCACATCCGCTTCCGAAACCTGAGCTTTCACCAGCATGGTACTCATGTCCGCCAGGGTCAGAATATTTGGTGCCTGCTGCGCGGCGATCACCGTCTGCCCTTGCAGGGTGGTGATTTCAGTGACCTCTCCGGCCATCGGCGCGACTATCCGCGTGTAATCCAGGTTAGTTTTTGCGGTGTCCAGCGTCGCCTGATTGCGTTTGATTTGCGCATCAATAGTGCCAATCTGCGCCTCTTTTACCGCCAGTTCGGTAATGGCTTTATCCAGATCCTGCCGTGAAATAGCCTGCGTTTTTGCCAGTTGCTGCTGACGTGTCAGCGTCACCTGCGCCAGCCGTTTTTCGGCATCCGCCTGACGTCGCTGCGCCCGCAACTCCATCAGCGTAGCTTCCACCTCTTTAATCTGGTTTTGCGCCTGTTCAGGATCGATAACGCCCAATAGCTGATCTTTTTTGACTTTGTCGCCGATGCTCACCGACAGCGTTCTAAGCTGCCCGCTCACCTGCGCACCTACGTCCACTTTACGCAACGCATCCAGTTTGCCCGTAGCCAGCACGCTTTGCTGTAAATCGCCCGGCCGGACAATCAGCGTCTGATACTGGGGCAGCGGCGCGTTAAGCTGACGCCACAGCCAGAATCCGGCAATCAGCACGACTACGGCCAGCAGCAAAACCACAGTTTTGCGTTTTCCCTTAAAGGTCATAAAAATTCCACTTATTGAGCTGACGACAATTCGTGTCGATTCTACCTAAACCTCGTCTCAACGAAACCCTACCTTTATTTTATCGTGGCTTTCCATTGAGGTGGCGTTAAGCCTGCGCTTGTTGAAATGAACAAAACGTCAACATGCGCAGGTTTATCATGTCTTCAGTTACCGACACACCGCACTCCGCTTTACCGCAACCCGCATCGGGCTGGCAACTTTTTCAGCACCTGGTTTCAGGCGCGCTCACCCCAGGACTTGCCTGGCAAAACCCGGCATACCGGCGCAAATTTATGCTGCGCTCGCTGCTCACCCCGCTCAGTACCGCAAAATGGATGACGACACTCGCCCGGCAGCCGCGTCTGTTGCAGTTACTGTATGCTCAGCCAGGCCTCCCCTGCCGTCTGCACCGCCCGTGGCTGTCGGTGAACACCGATCGCCAGACGGCCATTGCCGCGCTGGACTGGCACTACCAGCGCCTGACGCAGCAACTCCCCGCGGCGGTGCTCAACGGCTACCTCTCCCGCCAGGGCGCGGAATTAGCGCAGCTCACGGGCAAAGACGAGCAGGTATACCGTATTCGTCTGCGTGCCGAAGCCATGCAGGATAAAGAGGGTGAAGCCACGCTGATTTTTTGCGATCCGCAGCAAACCGTGCTGGCAGAACTGACCTTCACGCTGTGTCACTACCAGGGCCGTAACACGCTTTATATTGGCGGGTTGCAGGGAGCGAAAGCCCATGTCGATCATCAACGGATTCAGGAGGCGACCAAAGCCTGTCACGGGTTGTTCCCGAAACGCCTGCTGGTGGAAGCGGCGATGGCGCTGGGTACACAGCTCGCCGTGCAGCACATTGTGGCGGTCAGCAACAGCACCCATATCTATAAAAGCCTGCGCTATCGCAAGAAAAAACAGGGCAAACTGCACGCTGATTACGACGGCTTCTGGCTTTCGCTGGGCGGCGGGCACGACGCGAACGGGAATTTCGCCCTGCCGCTCACCCTGCCACGCAAGCTGATGGAAGAGATTGCCAGCAAAAAACGCGCGGAATACCGCCGCCGTTACGCCTTACAGGATAGCCTGCAAAGCCAGATTGTCGACGCGCTAAGTTAATCTGCCCGCCCGCGCGCCAGCCACAGCACGCGGGAGAACATATTGCGCAGCAGCGGCGGCACCGCTTCCACGCCGCGCCGGGCAGCTTCCATCGCCACTTCAATCGCCAGATCCGGTTTTGACGAGCGATGAATGGCTTTGATAATCACCCGGCGCATGTTCATCGGAATGTTTTCCGGCAGTTGCGCCACCCGGTGATAAACCCCGGCAAAGCCCTGGCGATACATAAAATGCTCCATATCCAGCGCCGGCAGGGCGGTCAGATGATCGCGCTCGCTGACGCTGTCGTTATTCAGCAGGCTGCGGGCCGTCGCGGCATATTTCTTCCCTGCCTCGTCGCCGTCGACCAGCACATGCCATTCAATGCCCATCCGCCGGGCAAACTTAATCAGCGGTTTTAACCCCGACTGGGCGAATTCGATCACTTTCACCCCTTCCGCATCAAAGTGATGCCCGCACTGGCGCGCCAGTTCGTTGATCACCCAGGTTTCGGTTTCGCCTTCCACCAGCAGCCAGCAGCGGGCGAACAGCGACGAGGGGCGGTTGGCGCGAATGTGAAACGCGATGCGGCGGCTGTCTTCGGGATTCATTCCGCCCGGCCCCAGACGCCACGCGGCAACGCGCGACGACTCACGCACCAGCCGACAGACGTGCTCCATCGGGGTGAGCGACAGTAGTTCGCCGGAATTGGTGGTTGTCACCCGCTGAAGCGGCAACAGATTCAGCAGATGCCAGGCAACGGAGAGCATAATCGGGTGCAGGCGGGTTTCGGGATCTTCAATCAGCAGCAGCGGCCTGGCGTCTCTGTCGAGGCGGATAGTCCCTTTTGCCTGCAACAGCGTGGAAAACAGGCCGAGCAAAATCACCCGGTGACTGCGCCCGCCGGGCTTGTCGATCATGCGGTTAATGATGTCGAGATAACGCCAGCTACGCTGTTCATCGTGGGAGTGGCGGCGCATCAAACGGTGCCGCGCCTGGCTGCTGCTCTGCTCGGCAAAATAGTGCTCCAGCAGTTGTACCATCGCCGCGAGGCCGTGGCGGATCTGCCCGTCGGTAAGGTTTTGTGGCCGGGTGACCAGCTCGCGGGCGAGATAATCCAGCTGGCGGGCGGTGACTTCGACTTCCGGCACCTCCGGCACCGTACCATTACGAATACGCCGCATAAACCGCGCATCACGCAGGCGTAAAACCGGCATTAACCGCACCAGATGACGCGCCTGCTCGTCGATATCCTCTAGCGGCAGCGTATGCCCCTGGTCATCCAGAAAACCGCGCAGCGTCATCACGCTGTCGTCGTCCGCCAGTTCCCCTTCCAGGCGGTAGAAAATACGGTGCAGGCCATCGTCGCCGGGCACCCAGCAATCGCTCAGGGGCCGGTAGCGCCGGGCGTGACGGCGGCCTGGCTCCGTTTCACGGAAGGTCAAAATGATATGCAGATGGTGCTCCCGCCCGCGGATATCTCCCGGCGGGAACCAGAAATCGTCCCGGACAAAATGATAGAGATCAGGCTCAGGTGACAGTAACAGCGTCAGCGCATCCAGCAGGCTGGATTTACCCCAGGCATTTTCACCAATAAGCACATTATTTTGCTCAAGCATTAACGATAATCGGTTGATGCCGCGAAACCCGACAATTTCAACACGTTCCAGAATCATATGCCCTCCGGCCAGAAGTCTGCTCCATTGAATAAACAGTATAGCGGGACGGGAAAAAGTAAAATTTGCATAACCCGACAGATTATAAGGCTGACTGATTCCCCTGATATTTGGCTGTTTTTAGCCGCTTTACTCCCCCCGCGCGATTGGGTAGTGTGTCTGGCTGCCATCACATTTTATGCAAAGGATTTGGGCCGTTCATGTTTTCCGGACTGTTAATTATTCTTGTCCCACTTATCGTGGGATATCTTATTCCCCTGCACCATACTGCCGCGCTTAAACTGATTAACCGTTTATTAAGCTGGATTGTTTACGTCATTCTATTTTTTATGGGAATAAGCCTGGCGTTTCTGGATAATCTGGCGACCAATCTGCTGGCTATTTTTCATTATTCCGCCGTCAGTATTGTGGTTATTTTGCTGTGTAATATCGCGGCATTATTCTGGCTTGAACGCACCCTTCCCTGGCGACATAACCACCAGCAGGAAAAGCTGCCGTCGCGTATTGCGATGGCCCTCGAATCCCTGAAACTGTGCGGCGTGGTGATTATCGGTTTTGTTGTCGGTTTAAGCGGGCTGGCATTTTTACAGCACGCCAGCGAAGCCAGTGAATATACGCTGATCTTCCTGCTGTTCCTGATTGGTATTCAACTGCGTAATAACGGCATGACCTTAAAACAGATTGTACTTAATCGCCGGGGAATGATTGTGGCGGTGGTGGTGCTGGTCAGTTCGCTGGCGGGTGGCGTCATTAACGCTTTCGTTCTCGATCTGCCGCTGAAAGCGGGCCTGGCCATGGCCTCCGGTTTTGGCTGGTACTCCCTTTCCGGCATTTTGCTGACCGAATCTTATGGCCCGGTGATTGGCAGCGCCGCCTTCTTTAACGATTTAGGGCGCGAGCTTATCGCCATTATGCTGATCCCGGCGCTGGTTCGTCGCAGTCGTTCAACGGCGCTGGGACTGTGCGGAGCCACGTCGATGGACTTCACCCTGCCCGTTCTGCAACGTACCGGGGGACTCGAGATGGTCCCTGCGGCGATTGTCCACGGCTTTGTTTTGAGCCTGCTGGTGCCAATTCTGATGGCCTTTTTCTCCGCGTGATACTCCTTTGGCGGTAGGCTGCTACCGCCAAAGTTGCGCTAAATCAATCTCCCTGTAAGTTGTCTCAGAAATCCCTTTTCACCCATCCAGCCCCGACATAACCTTTAACATGTATTTCAAATATAACTTTAAAGGTGTGATCATGTTTTGTGTGCAATGTGAACAAACTATCCGTACCCCGGCTGGCAACGGCTGTTCATACGCGCAGGGGATGTGCGGTAAAACCGCCGAAACCTCTGACCTTCAGGATTTACTGATTGCGGCGCTGCAAGGCCTGTCCGCCTGGGCGGTAAAAGCACGCGATTACGACATTATCGATCATGATATTGATAACTTTGCCCCACGCGCCTTTTTCTCAACCTTAACCAACGTTAACTTCGATTCTCCGCGCATCGTGGGCTATGCCCGCGAAGCCATTGCTAAACGTGAAGCGTTAAAAGCGCTCTGCCTCAGCATCGATCCTGCCGCGTCGGTGGATAACCCGATGGCCGATCTGCAACTGGTCAGCGACGATCTGGGCGATCTGCAACGCCAGGCCGACGCCTTCACACCAAATAAAGATAAAGCCGACATCGGTGAAAACATTCTCGGTCTGCGCCTGCTGTGCCTGTACGGTCTGAAAGGGGCGGCGGCCTACATGGAGCACGCCCACGTGCTCGGCAAATACGACAACGCCATCTACGCCCAGTACCATAAAATCATGGCGTGGCTCGGCACCTGGCCTTCCGACATGAACGCGCTGCTTGAGTGTTCCATGGAAATCGGTCAGATGAACTTCAAAGTGATGAGCATCCTGGACGCGGGCGAAACCGAAACCTACGGCCACCCGACGCCAACCCAGGTCAACGTGAAAGCCGTTGCCGGGAAATGTATTTTGATTTCCGGTCATGATTTAAAAGATCTCTACAACCTGCTGCAACAAACCGAAGGCACCGGCGTTAACGTCTATACCCACGGCGAAATGCTGCCTGCGCACGGTTACCCGGAACTGCGCAAATTTAAACATCTGGTCGGTAACTACGGCAGCGGCTGGCAGAATCAGCAGGTAGAATTTGCCCGCTTCCCAGGCCCGATTGTGATGACCTCTAACTGCATCATCGACCCGACCGTGGGCGCGTATAACGACCGCATCTGGACGCGCAGCATTGTTGGCTGGCCGGGCGTAAGCCACCTCGAAGGCGACGATTTTGCCCCGATCATTGCGCAGGCGCAGGAGATGGGCGGCTTCCCGTTCAGCGAAATCGAACACCTGATCACCGTCGGCTTCGGTCGCCAGACGCTGCTTGGCGCGGCGGATACCCTGATCGACCTGGTCAGCCGTGAAAAACTGCGTCACATCTTCCTCGTCGGCGGCTGCGACGGCGCACGCGGCGAACGTAACTACTTCACCGATTTCGCCACCAGCGTGCCGGATGACTGCCTGATCCTGACCCTCGCCTGCGGTAAATACCGCTTTAATAAACTGGAGTTCGGCGACATCGAAGGCCTGCCGCGTCTGGTGGATGCCGGTCAGTGTAACGATGCCTACTCTGCGATCATCCTCGCCGTCACGCTGGCGGAAAAACTGGGCTGTGGCGTTAACGACCTGCCGCTGTCGCTGGTGCTTTCCTGGTTTGAACAGAAAGCGATTGTGATCCTGTTAACCCTGCTGTCGCTCGGCGTCACCAATATTGTGACCGGCCCGACCGCGCCTGGCTTCCTGACGCCGGATCTGCTGGCGGTGCTGAACGAGAAATTTGGTCTGCGTTCGGTGACCACCGTTGAGCAGGACATGCAGCAACTGCTGAGCGCGTAAGGAGAAAGAGTCATGACGATGCCCGTTTCACAATGCCCGTGGCGTATGCAGGTTCATCACATCCATCAGGAAACGCCGGATGTCTGGACGCTGTCGCTGTTGTGCCACGACTACTACCCGTACCGCGCGGGGCAATATGCGCTGGTCAGCATCAATAATTCAGCTGACACGCTGCGCGCCTATACCCTGTCGTCCACGCCGGGAGTGAGCGAATACATTACGCTGACTATCCGCCGCCTCGACGACGGCGTTGGTTCGCAGTGGCTGACCCGCGACGTCAAGCGCGGTGACTATCTGTGGCTCTCCGATGCGCAGGGGGAATTTACCTGCGATAACGAGCCAAACGATCGTCTGCTGCTGCTGGCGGCGGGTTGTGGCGTGACGCCGGTGATGTCGATGCGTCGCTGGCTGGCGAAGCATCGTCCTGACGCCGATGTACAGGTGATCTTCAACGTGCGTTCGCCCCAGGATGTGATTTTTGCCGGGGAGTGGCGGCAGTATCCGGTGACGCTGGTTGCTGAAAACAACGCCACGCACGGATTTGTTGCCGGTCGCCTGACCACCGATTTACTGAAATCCGTACCGGATCTGGCTTCGCGCACCGTCATGACCTGCGGCCCCGCGCCGTATATGGATCTGGTCGAAAAAGAAGTGAAAGCGCTCGGCGTGACCCGCTTCTTCAAAGAGCAGTTCTTTACCCCGGTCGCTGAAGCCGCCACCAGCGGGCTGAAAATCAGCAAACTGCAACCTGCGCGCGATTTCTATGCGCCAGTAGGCACCACGCTGCTGGAAGCGATGGAAAGCAACAAAGTCTATGTCAACGCGGCCTGTCGCGCGGGCGTGTGCGGAAGTTGTAAAACGCAGGTGATTTCCGGAGAGTACAGCGTCACCAGTAGCATGACGCTGACGGATGCGGAAGTGGCGCAAGGCTACGTGCTGGCCTGCTCGTGTCATCCGCAGAGTGATTTAGTTCTCGCGTAATAAAAAAGCCCGGCAATTGCCGGGCTTTTTACTTGGCTTAACGCCATTCCGTCGAAGGTGCCACCGAATAACGGCCCGCACCGAGCATCGCCACGGCGATCGCACCGGCAAAGAAATAAACAATACTTTCAATCGCCCAGGCTCCGGTCACATCCAGTGAGCCGGTTTTGCCCATTCCCACCATCAGCCATGCGACAACCATGGTAAAAGCAAGAACCAGCGCCGCCGGACGGGTCAGTACACCCAGAATAATCAGGATCGGACACAGCACCTCACCCACCAGCGTGCCATAGGCGATAAAACCCGGTAACCCTTTTGCCACTAACATGGCGCTAATCCCATCCACACCATCAAACAGTTTATGCAATCCGTGGAACAACATCAGACCACCCACAGTTAACCGCAGTAAAAATCTGCCGCCGTCTTCATGCGCCAACAACCTGTTAACTGTATTTAACATTGATTTAACCATTTGAAATGATTCCTGTTTTCATTATGTGGTTTCGAGATTATTCCTAATCCGGACGAAAATAAACCCCCATTTCAAACGTGGTTGTGAAAAGTGTGACGGCCATTTTCATCTACGCTTGTAAGCGAGATCACAGACAAGGAGATGGAGAACCATGAAACAAACCGTTGCCGCATATATTGCGAAAATGCTCGAACAGGCTGGCGTCAAACGCATCTGGGGCGTCACCGGGGATTCCCTTAACGGATTAAGCGACAGTCTGAACCGCATGGGGACGATTGACTGGATGCCGACGCGCCATGAAGAAGTCGCTGCCTTTGCCGCCGGTGCAGAAGCACAGCTTTCCGGCGAACTGGCGGTCTGCGCGGGCTCCTGCGGCCCCGGTAACCTGCACCTGATTAACGGCCTGTTTGACTGCCACCGCAATCACGTTCCGGTGCTTGCGATTGCCGCACACATTCCGTCGAGCGAAATCGGCAGCGGCTATTTTCAGGAGACGCACCCGCAGGAGTTGTTTCGTGAATGCAGCCACTATTGCGAGCTGGTTTCAAGCCCGGAGCAAATCCCTCAGGTGCTGGCGATCGCCATGCGTAAGGCCATTCTGAATCGCGGCGTGTCGGTGATCGTGCTGCCAGGCGACGTGGCGCTTCAGCCCGCGCCGGAAAGCGCCAGTACGCACTGGTATCCCGCCCCGCAACCGGTGGTCACTCCCACCGAAGCCGAACTGAAAAAGCTGGCGCAGTTGCTGCGCTATTCCAGCAATATCGCCCTGATGTGCGGCAGCGGCTGCGCCGGGGCGCACGATGCGCTGATCAAATTCGCCGGGACGCTGAAAGCGCCGATTATCCACGCTATGCGCGGTAAAGAGCACGTCGAATACGATAACCCGTATGATGTGGGGATGACCGGGCTTATCGGTTTTTCATCCGGCTTCCACGCCATGATGAACGCCGACACCCTGATCCTGCTCGGCACCCAGTTCCCCTACCGCGCGTTTTACCCGACCGACGCCAAAATTATTCAGATCGACATCAACCCGGCCAGCATCGGCGCGCACAGTAAAGTGGATATGGCGCTGATTGGCGATATCAACGCCACGCTCACCGCGCTGCTGCCGCTGCTTGAGGAGAAAACCGACCGCCGCTTCCTGGATAAAGCGCTCGACGATTACCGCGACGCGCGTAAAGGCCTCGACGAACTGGCGAAACCGAGTGATAAAGCCATTCACCCGCAATATCTGGCGCAGCAGATCAGTCAGTTTGCCGATGACGACGCCATTTTCACCTGCGATGTGGGCACGCCCACCGTCTGGGCCGCGCGTTACCTGAAAATGAACGGCAAACGCCGCCTGTTGGGATCGTTCAACCACGGTTCCATGGCCAACGCCATGCCGCAGGCGCTGGGTGCAAAAGCTACAGAACCGGACCGCCAGGTGGTGGCGATGTGCGGCGACGGCGGCTTCAGCATGTTAATGGGCGATTTTCTCTCCGTGGCGCAGATGAAACTGCCGATCAAAATCGTCGTCTTTAACAACAGCGTGCTGGGCTTCGTGGCCATGGAGATGAAAGCGGGCGGCTATCTCACCGACGGCACCGATCTGCATGAAACTAATTTTGCACGCATTGCGGAAGCCTGCGGGATCACCGGCATTCGCGTAGAGAAAGCCGCCGATGTGGACGACGCCCTGCAACGCGCGTTTGCCATCGACGGCCCGGTACTGGTGGACGTGGTGGTCGCCAAAGAAGAACTGGCGATCCCGCCGCAAATCAAGCTGGAACAGGCTAAAGGATTCAGCCTCTACATGCTGAGGGCGATCATTAACGGACGCGGCGATGAGGTCATGGAACTGGCGAAAACCAACTGGCTCAGGTAAAACAGAAGGCAAATCCTGATCAAAATAAGGAAATGCCGTGATCGACTTACGCAGTGATACCGTGACCCGTCCAGGGCGCGCCATGCTTCAATATATGATGGCCGCCCCGGTGGGTGACGACGTGTACGGGGATGACCCGACCGTTAATGAACTTCAGCGCTATGCCGCTGAACTTGCGGGCAAGGAAGCCGCGCTGTTTTTACCTACCGGCACCCAGGCAAACCTGGTCGCCCTCCTCAGCCACTGTGAGCGCGGCGAAGAGTATATCGTCGGTCAGGGCGCACATAATTATCTGTATGAAGCGGGTGGCGCAGCGGTATTAGGCAGCATTCAGCCGCAGCCGATTGACGCCAACCCGGACGGCTCCCTGCCGCTGGATAAAGTCGCCGCCAAAATCAAACCCGACGACATCCACTTCGCCCGCACCCGCCTGTTAAGCCTCGAAAATACCCATAACGGCAAAGTGCTGCCGCGCGAATATTTAAAAGAGGCCTGGGATTTCACCCGTGAAAAAGGCCTGGCGCTGCACGTCGATGGCGCGCGCATCTTTAACGCAGTGGTGGAATATGGCTGCGAGCTGAAAGAGATTACGCAATATTGCGATTCCTTCACCATCTGCCTGTCGAAAGGACTGGGAACGCCAGTGGGATCGCTGCTGGTTGGCAGTCACGATTACATCAGGCGCGCGAACCGCTGGCGGAAAATGACCGGCGGCGGCATGCGTCAGGCGGGCATTCTGGCCGCAGCGGGCCTGTACGCGCTGAAAAACAATGTGCAGCGTCTGAAAGAGGATCACGCGAACGCCGCATGGCTGGCGGCGGCACTGCGTGAGATCGGTGCGGATGTCTCCCGCCACGACACCAATATGCTGTTTGTGCGCGTTGGCGATGCCCATGCCGCTGAACTGGGTGAGTTTATGCGCGCGCGCAACGTGCTGCTGAACGCCTCGCCGGTGACGCGTCTGGTGATGCATCTCGACGTCAGCCGCGCGCAGCTTGAAGAAGTGGTCGCACACTGGCAGGCGTTTTTACGCCGCTAAGGAATCTCCGTGCCGCAACGCATTCTGGTACTCGGTGCCAGCGGGTATATCGGTCAGCATCTGGTCTGCGCCTTAAGTCAGCAGGGCCATCAGGTGCGGGCTGCGGCACGGCATATTTCCCGTCTGCAAAAGCGCCATCTGCCTGGCGTCACCTGCCACGCCGTCGATCTGAACTGGCCTGAGGCGCTGGCAGCGCTGCTGACCAATATCGATATTGTTTATTATCTGGTTCATGCCATGGGCGAAGGCGGTGATTTTGTCGCCCATGAGCGTCAGGTGGCGCTCAACGTGCGCGATGCGCTGCGCGACATGCCGGTCAAACAGATGATTTTTTTAAGCTCGCTTCAGGCTCCTGAAGACGAGCAGTCCGATCACCTGCGCGCCCGCCAGCTTACCGGCGATATTTTGCGTGACGCGGGAGTGCCGGTCACCGAGTTGCGCGCGGGAATTATTGTCGGCGCAGGCTCCGCCGCTTTCGAAGTGATGCGCGATATGGTCTATAACCTGCCGGTGCTGACTCCGCCCCGCTGGGTGCGCTCACGGACCACGCCCATCGCGCTGGAAAATCTGCTCTTTTATCTGGTGGAACTGCAACACCACCCGGCGTCGGGGCACCGCGTGCTGGAAGCCGCCGGGCCGGAGGTGCTGAGCTACCAGCAACAGTTCGATCGTTTTATGGCGGTCAGCGGGCGTCATCGTCCGCTCATTCCCGTTCCCCTTCCCACCCGCCTGATTTCGGTCTGGTTTTTACAGGTGATCACCTCTGTGCCACCGACCATCGCGAAAGCCTTGATCGAGGGTCTTAAACACGATCTGCTGGCTGACGATCGTGAATTGCGCGCCCTTATTCCGCAGACGCTGATCCCGTTTGACGACGCGGTGCGCCGGACGCTTGCGGAGGAAGCGGCGCTGGTCAATTCCAGTGACTGGGGTTATGACCCGCAGGCGTTTGCCCGCTGGCGACCGGAATACGGGTTTTATGCAAAACAGGCCGGGCACCGGGTACAGACTCCGGCAAGCGCGGACGCTCTTTGGGAGGTCATCAACCGCATCGGCGGCGAAGAGGGCTATTTCTTCGGCAATCTGCTGTGGAAAACCCGCGCGGCGCTCGATCGGCTGGTCGGGCATAAACTGGCTAAAGGGCGGCCCGACGCACCCCATCTCGCGACGGGCGATACCGTTGATAGCTGGAAGGTGATTGTCGTTGAGCCACAATCCCAGCTCACGCTGCTGTTCGGCATGAAAGCGCCAGGACTGGGACGGCTCAGTTTTACCATTGAGGACAGAGGCACGCACCGGGAGCTGGACGTCCGCGCCTGGTGGCATCCGCACGGGATGCCGGGGCTGTTTTACTGGCTGTTAATGATGCCCGCCCATCTGTTTATTTTCCGCGGCATGGCAGAACGCATTGCGCGGCTTGCCGAACAAAAACCGTAAAAGTCTGCATTCAGGTAATAATCTTTTATATTCCCCATTGCACAGCGGCGATTTTCACGAAAGAATGCCGCGAAATTCTTTAAACACAGTGGATTGTTATGAAGGTTC
>Ga0302349_1001445_pt1 | contig 18337 bp, 16 predicted proteins | sample PhyAR1_FD_202176 | JGI IMG/M metagenome (GOLD analysis project Ga0302349, IMG submission 202176) | Leaf surface microbial communities from alfalfa plants in UC Gill Tract Community Farm, Albany, California, United States - DLSL A.R1... | ecosystem: Host-associated > Plants > Phyllosphere >...
CACCGACAGCGTGCCGACGCTGGCGCAGATGACGGACAAAGCCATTGAGCTGTTAAGCAAGAATCAGAAAGGGTTCTTCTTACAGGTGGAAGGCGCGTCTATCGATAAACAGGATCATGCGGCCAATCCGTGCGGTCAGATCGGTGAGACGGTCGATCTGGATGAAGCGGTCCAGAAAGCGCTGGCGTTTGCGAAGAAAGATGGCAATACGCTGGTGATCGTCACCGCCGATCACGCCCATGCCAGCCAGATCATCGCCCCGGACAGCAAAGCGCCTGGCCTGAGCCAGAGCCTGAATACCAAAGACGGCGCGGTCATGGCGATGACCTACGGCAACTCAGAAGAAGAGTCGATGGAGCATACCGGCGCACAGTTACGCATCGCGGCCTATGGCCCGCACGCCGCTAACGTGGTCGGGTTAACCGATCAGACGGATCTGTTCTTCACCATGAAGAATGCGTTAGGGCTGCAATAATCGCTGCCCGGCGGCGTAAATCTGCGCCGTCGGGTGGTTTTTTAGCCGAAATTTACCATGCTTAAGGTGAAACTCTCACTGAGGGATGGTGATATGAAAATAACATTACTGGTTACCCTTCTGTTTGGCATGGTGTTTATGGTGGCGGTCAGCGCCGCTGAAAAAACACTCACTCCCCAGCAACAACGCATGACGATATGCAACCAGCAGGCGACTGCGCAAACGCTCGGCGGTGACGCCCGCAAAACTTATATGAGCGATTGTCTGAAGAACACCAAAACCGAACCGGGGCAGAAAAGCCTCTCTCCTCAGCAACAAAAGATGCGCGAATGTAATTCACAGGCGACCCAGCAATCCCTGAAAGGGGAGGACCGCAGTAAATTTATGAGCGCCTGCCTGACGAAAAAGGATTAGTCCTTAAGGGTGAGCTGCCGTTCCGGCTCACCCGAAATATCATACTTTCCTGCCTTGATCCCTTTCTATAATTTTTGGAAATGTTTCAGAATGTTCCCAAAAATGATGAATGATAATAATTTTTATACCTCACCGCAGACATTGCATCATAACGACCCCTTACTGAGTCAGGACGATCACTTTCGGACGGGACAGCATTTCGCAAGAAGGGCGCGACTGCCGCGTATGGCAGGCCTGGCGGGACTCTTTTTACCCATGTCGGGAGTCATGGTGTCGCAGCCCATCAACGGGGGCTGGTGGCTGGCGCTGCTGTTCTGGTCATTCGTCTGGCCGCATCTGGCCTGGCAGCGGGCAAACCGGTCCAGCGACCCGCTGACCTGCGAACTGAACAATCTGAAAGCGGATGCCATTTTCGCCGGAATATGGATTGGTATTATCGGGGTGAATATTATGCCCTCCGCTGTGCTGGCGATGATGATTGGCGTCAACCTGATGGGAGCGGGCGGGCCAAAGCTGTGCTGGGCGGGGATTGTTCTGCTGGTCGGCACATCGCTGGCTACCCTGCAAATCAGCGGCATCTCGATGCTGTTAACCAGCGCGCCGCTGGAGTGGTGGCTTTCACTGCCCTTTATTCTGATCTACCCCGTCGTTTTTGCCTGGGTGAGTTACGGCACCGCCACCCGACTGGCGGAGCAAAAACGGCGTTTGCAAGTGATGAGCACCTGTGACGGGATGACCGGCGTTTATAACCGCCGCCACTGGGAAACCCTGCTGCGCGACGAATACGAAAATTGCCGCCGCCATCAACAGGTCTCCGCCGTCATGCTGATCGACCTCGACCATTTTAAAACTATCAACGATACCTACGGGCACGATGTCGGCGACGAAGCCCTCATCGCGCTGACGCGCCATCTGCAACTGACACTGCGCAGCAGCGATGTGATAGGGCGCTTCGGTGGCGATGAGTTTGCGGTGATCATGCGCGGCGCGACGGCGGAGAGCGCGATTGCGGCGATGAGCCGGGTTCACGCCAGACTTGCGACCTACAGAATGCCCTGCGCACCGCAGGTGGCTTTGCACATCAGCGTCGGCGTCGCGCCGTTAACCGATGAAATGGGGCATTATAGCGAATGGCTGAAAGCGGCAGATGTGGCGCTGTATAAAGCGAAAAACGCCGGGCGCAACCGCACCGAAGTGGCGGCCTGACACCCGGCCAGATCGTCAGGCCTTACTTAACGCGTCGGATTTTTCCATGCATTTCGCCATGGCTTCCATAATCGCCGAGCGGAATCCGCGTGCCTCAAGCTCCCGCACGGCTTCGATCGTGGTGCCGCCTGGCGAGCAGACCATGTCTTTTAACTCACCCGGATGTTTACCGGTTTCCAGCACCATTTTTGCCGATCCCATCACTGCCTGTGCAGCGAATTTATAAGCCTGTGCGCGCGGCATTCCGCCCTGCACGGCGGCATCTGCCATCGCTTCAATAAACATAAATACATACGCCGGTGCCGAGCCGCTGACGCCGACTACCGGATGGATCATCGCTTCTGCCACCACTTCCGCTTCGCCAAAGCTGCGGAAAATCGCCAGCACATCGGCAATATCTTCATCCGTCACCAGCGCATTGGGCGTCACCGAGGTCATGCCTGCATTCACCAGCGCCGGGGTGTTGGGCATGGTGCGCACAATTTTACGGTCATGACCGAGGGCGCGGGCCAGTTGATCGAGCGTGACGCCCGCCGCGATAGACACCACCAGCGTCTCTTTATTCAGGCTGGACGTGATTTCGCTGAGCACTTTGATCATGGTGTTTGGTTTTACTGCGCCAAACACAATATCGGCTTCCTGGGCCACTTCCTGCGCACTTTGCGCGGCATTGATCCCGAACTGGTCGCGTAACGCAGCGACTTTTTCAGGTGAGGGCGTGTAGACCCAAATCTGGCCCGGCTGCACCTGGCCGCTGGCGATCATCCCGCCAAGGATAGCTTTGCCCATGTTACCGCAGCCGATAAAACCGATTTTTTTTTCCATTATGTCGCTCCCTGGTTTGTCAGTGATGAGGGGAAGAATAGCTTATCGTGGATCCCTGCCCAGGGCTAAGGCTTCCGCATACTCTTTGCGGGCGCGGGCAATTCAGGCGAGAATAGCCCCAACAGCCTGTCAGGAGTGCTTATGGTTATCTGGGTGGACGCCGATGCGTGTCCGAATGTGATTAAAGAAATTTTGTTTCGCGCCGCCGAGCGCACGCAAACACCGCTTACGCTGGTGGCCAATCAGACGCTGCGCGTGCCGCCTTCACGCTTTATCCGCACGCTGCGGGTGGAAGCGGGATTTGACGTGGCAGATAACGAAATCGTGCGCCTGTGCAATCCCGGCGATCTGGTGATCACGGCGGACATCCCGCTGGCCGCTGAAGTTATTGCCAAAGGGGGGGCGGCGCTTAATCCGCGCGGCGAACGCTATACCGAAGCCACCATTCGCGAGCGCTTAACGATGCGCGATTTTATGGATACTCTACGCGCCAGCGGCGTCCAGACCGGCGGGCCGGACTCGCTGACTCAACGCGACAGGCAACACTTTGCCGCCGAGCTGGATAAATGGCTGCTTGATGTAAAGCGTCGGCAGTCCTGATCGTCCGGGCTTGTCAACGGGCAGTGCTTTACAGTAAGGTAAGCCAGGTCGCAAATGCCATTTTATCTTTACACTTACCAGCACATTACGTCTTGCTGAATTCAGTTGCCACGCCGTGTCTTCATAAATCTGTAACGATTTATTGACGGCACGCGCGCCTGTTTAAGGGTATTATCATTTTCATATTATCGCGTCGCGCTATTGCTATTAAGGGGATCACCAGGTCATGACGTTACCCATCTTTTTAATTGGGGCCCGCAGCTGCGGAAAATCCACCATCGGCGTGGCGCTTGCACAGATCCGGGATAGCCAGTTCATTGATACTGACGTCGCTTTGCAGGCGCAGGCCCAAATGACCGTGGCAGATATCGTCGAACAGGAAGGCTGGGCGGGTTTTCGCGCCCGTGAAACCGCCACGTTGCAGCGTGTGGCGTCACCCGGCACGGTAGTGGCGACCGGCGGCGGCATCATCCTGAGTGAAGAAAACCGGCAGTTTATGCGTGAGAAGGGCATCGTGATTTATCTCTACGCCCCGGCCTCCGTGCTGGCTGAGCGCCTGGAAGCGGTGCCGAAAGCAACGCAGCGCCCGACGCTTACCGGCAAACCCATCAGCGAAGAGATTGGCGATGTACTGGCAGAACGTGACGCGCTGTACCGGGAAACGGCCCATCACATTGTCGATGCGGCGCAACCGGTAGAAAACGTGATCGAAGCGATACAGGCGGCCCTGCTGCTGGCGCGCGCAAGCTAAGGCCTGGCTATACTCATAGTTCTGCTGATGAAAAAGGAAGCGCTATGCCGACGAAACCGCCTTATCCCCGTGAAGCACGCATTGTTACCATTGAGAAAGGAAACCAGGATCAGACGGTGACCTGGTATCAGCTCCGGGCCGATCACCCTAAGCCAGACTCGCTAATCAGTGAACACAAAACCGAGCAGGAAGCGCTCGATGCCAAACGGCGCTATGAGGATCCTGAAAAATCCTGATTCAGCGTCCCCCCGCCTGGCCGTGAAATATTTTGGCCGGCGGGGAAACCACATGTTTTCACCCAAAAGTATGTTTCTGAAATGTTAACCTCGAACAATTTCAACGATGTCGCCCCGCGACGCAAATCTTTACATTTCGCAGCAACCATCTGCTGCTACGCTTTTGCAATGATAATTTAAGCCCCCCTCGCGTTGTCAGGGCACGCAGGTGTCAATGTCAAAGAACAGAAGTGAAGAAAGGCGGAAAGAACAATGAGTGCAACTTTGGCTATCCTCACGATCGGTGTGATACCCATTTCTGCAGTGCTACCGCTCTTAACCGAGCACATCGACGAACAGCAGATCACCCATGTCAGTCTGTTAGGCAACATGGAGCCGGATGATGTCCTGGCCGAATACGGTTCGCAGGCGGGTGAAGCTGAAATTTATGTCCTGCTCAAAGACAGCAACGTTGTGGCGGTTTCCCGCGCAAAGGTCGAGCGTGATTTACAAAGTACGATTGAAGTCATGGATAATCAGGGCTTCGACGTCATCATGCTGATGTCTAATGAGAAATTTATGGGTCTGATGGCTTACAACGCGATTCTGCTCGAACCGCAGCGCATTATTCCGCCGCTTATTGCGTCTATTGTGGATGGTCATCAGGTTGGTGTGATCGTGCCGATGCGCGAGTTGCTCAGTGTGCAAGAGCAGAAGTGGCAGGGGCTGCAAAATCCGCCGTACTACGCGCTGGCAAATCCATTAAGCCACTCCGCTGACGAACTGGTCGACGCGGGTAAAACGCTGATGGCGCAGGGTGCCGATGTACTGGTGCTGGATTGCCTCGGTTTTCACCAGAAGCACCGCGATTTACTGCAAAAATCCCTTGATGTGCCGGTCCTCCTTTCTAACGTTCTGCTTGCCCGTCTGGCCTCTGAGCTTCTGGTGTAGCGATTTTGCGTGACAGGCGCAAAGCCTGGCCCCTATAGTGGTTTTCCATATTCTTTTTCAATAAGGGCCAGTACATGCTTTCAAGTAATGAATACTTTTCCGGTAAAGTGAAATCCATTGGTTTTACCAGCAGCAGCACTGGCCGCGCCAGCGTCGGCGTGATGGCGGAAGGGGAATATACTTTCGGTACCGCGCAGCCAGAAGAGATGACCGTGGTGAGCGGCGCGCTTCGCGTGTTGTTACCAGGGGAAACCGAGTGGACGACCTACACCGCCGGAGCGGTATTTAACGTGCCTGGTCAGAGTGAATTCCATTTGCAGGTGGCGGAGCCAAGTTCGTATCTTTGCCGGTATCTGTGATTTTTACCCTCACCCTAACCCTCTCCCTGAGGGAGAGGGAACTAAAACCACCCTCTCCACAGATCGAGCGCGGGCTTGCTTTTCACCCTCTCCCTGAGGGAGAGGGCCGGGGTGAGGGTAAAAGATTAACGCTGCGCTTCCCCGCCCAGCCCTTCCACTAAATTCTCAATCAGCGCGGACAGCTCGCCCGTCATCAAAATAAAGTCAGCATCGAAACGCTGCGCATAGTTTTCCCGCTCAATATCTTCATTCTGATCGCGCAGTTCGTCGCTGAACTTCAGGCGCTTCAGCGAGCCATCATCGCACATCATGAACTGAATGCGTTGCTGCCAGTCGAGCGCCAGTTTGGTGACCACTTTCCCGGCTTCGATATGCACGGCGATTTCGTCGCTCACCAGTTCCTGCTTTTTACAGCGGATCACGCCGCCGTCTTCGAGCAAGGCTTTCAGCTCGGCTTCATCCTGCAACTGGAAGCCCTGCGCTGCGCCACCGGAGCGCACCCACTCGGTGAGCGTCAGTTCAATCGGGGTTTCCAGCGTCAGCGGCACCACCGGCAACGAACCCAGGCTTTTACGCAGCAGCGCCAGCGTGTCTTCCGCTTTCTTCGCGCTGGCGCAATCGACCATAATCAGGCCGTTCACGGTATCGATCCACATCATCGTCTGGCTGTAGCGGCTGAACGCGCGCGGCAGCAGCGAATGCAATACTTCGTCTTTCAGCGAATCTTTTTCGGTTTTTTTCAGCTTGCGGCCCTGATCGGCTTCCAGCTTAGAAATTTTGGCTTCCAGCGCCTGCTTAATCACCGGCGTGGGCAGAATTTTTTCTTCTTTACGCGCGCAAATGATGATTTGGCCATTGTTAGCGTGGGTCAGGGCGTCACTGTGTGAACCCATCGGCGGTACCCAACCGGTTTTTGCCATATCCTGGCTACCGCAGGGGGTAAAAGTAAGCTCTGCTAATTGTTTTTCCAGCTCTTCAACGCGCAATGAAACGTCGCGGCTGAGACGGTAAACCATCAAATTTTTGAACCACAGCATGATATTTTCCACGGCCTTGTCGTTAAATCAGCGGGCATGATAACGAATTGTCACCCCGCTTGCATTGCTAATCCCAGGCGTGGGTTCTACTCTCATGAGATTCACCCGGCATAAGGAGATTTCTGTGCGTATTGGAATAGATTTAGGCGGCACAAAAACGGAAGTGATTGCACTTAGCGACAGCGGCGAACAGCTTTTTCGCCACCGTTTGCCGACGCCAAAAAATGACTATCAGCAGACGGTAGAAACCATCGCCACGCTGGTGGAAATGGCAGAAAAGGAGACCGGGCAGCGCGGCACGGTCGGTATGGGGATCCCCGGTTCTATCTCGCCTTATACGGGCGTGGTCAAAAATGCAAACTCCACCTGGCTTAACGGTCAGGCGTTCGACAAAGATGTGAGCAAGCGCCTTAACCGCGAAGTGCGGCTGGCAAACGACGCCAACTGTCTGGCGGTGTCAGAAGCCGTAGACGGTGCGGCTGCGGGCGCACAGACCGTCTTTGCGGTGATCCTCGGCACTGGCTGCGGTTCCGGCATTGCGCTTAACGGTCACTCGCACATTGGCGGCAACGGCACAGCGGGCGAGTGGGGCCACAATCCGCTGCCGTGGATGGATGAAGACGAGCTTCGCTACCGCGCCGAAGTGCCGTGCTACTGCGGCAAACAGGGCTGTATCGAAACCTTTATCTCCGGCACCGGCTTTGCCACCGACTACCATCGGCTGAGCGGTCACCCGCTTAAGGGCAGCGAAATTATCCGTCTGGTGGACGAGCAGGACGCCATCGCGGAACTGGCATTAAGCCGCTACGAAATGCGGCTGGCGAAGTCGCTGGCACACGTGGTGAACATCCTCGATCCCGATGTGATCGTGCTTGGCGGCGGGATGAGCAACGTCGACAGGCTCTACAAAACCGTACCGCAAATGGTCAAAAACTGGGTCTTCGGTGGAGAGTGCGAAACGCCGATCCGCAAAGCGGTACACGGCGATTCCAGCGGTGTGCGCGGCGCGGCCTGGCTCTGGCCGCAAACCTGAAGAAACTATCGCGCACCCTCTGCGGTGCGCGACATTACCTGCCGGTAGAGCAGTAGTGACGACATGGCCGACAGCGACAGCAGCGCGGCAGGCAGCGCCACATAATTCCAGTCAAACCCGGCCGTCAGCATTAATCCCCCACAAAACGCACCCACCGCGCTCCCGAGATTAAAGGCGATTTGCCCGCCCGCCGCGCCCAGCATTTCACCGCCTTTGGCATTTTGCAGCAGCAGGATTTGCAGCGGGGCCGAGAGCGCAAATAATCCCGCGCAGCTAATAAAGGCGAACGTTAATGCTGCCGCTTTATTCCACGCCAGCAGGAAGATCATCATCAGCGCCAGCACAATCACAAAGTCGGTAATAATGGCGATGCGTAGCGGCGTAAACCAGCGTGATAATTTGCCGCTTAAGATGTTGCCTAACACCATTCCCAGACCGACCAGCATCATAATGAACGGCATCGCGTTTTCAGAAAAACCGGTAACGTACATCATTTGCGGTTTGATATAGCTAAACCACGCAAATACGCCCGCATTACCAAACATAGTGGCGGCAAAAATACACCACGGCGCAGAGGATTTAAGAAAATGAAATTGCTCGCTAAGCCGGGTTGTGGCTTCATCGCGCAGATCGGGCACCCAAAATATAATCGACACGATCACCGCGAGATTAAAGACCGCTATCAGCAGAAAGGTGTAGCGCCAGCTAAATTCATGGCTTAAGTACGTGCCTACGGGAATACCGATCAGGTTGGCTATGGTCATGCCGGAAATCATCCCCGCCACCGCTGCCGTTACCTTTCCGGGGCTGGCAACTTTGGTGAGAATGATCGCCCCCACGCCAAAAAATGCCCCGTGCGGAAATCCGGATACCAGCCTGCCGAGTGCGAGCATGAAATAAGAGGACGACAGGGTGAACAGCGCATTGCCGATAACGCAGAGCATCACCAGAAATAACAGCACATGTTTGAGCGAAAACCGACTGGAAAAGATCGCCACGATCGGCGCGCCTATTACCACGCCTAACGCATAATAGGAGATCATATGCCCGGCGGCAGGAATGGAAATACCCACATCCGTGGCCAGCTCGGTTAATACACCCATAATGCCAAATTCGGCCATTCCCAGGCCGAATGTTCCCAGCGCCAGCGAAATAATGACTTTTTTCACACTGCCTTTCACGCGTAATTATCCTTTAATCCACGGCAAACGATCTATCGAGCTTGCTGTAACCCAGCCCGTTTATTTTTTTCACTTTGATTTGCACCGGAATGCGCTCTTTCATCGCTTCGACATGGCTAATTACGCCGATGGTTTTGCCGGTGGCATTGAGCGCATCAAGGGCGTCCAGCGCGGTATCCAGCGTTTCGCTGTCGAGCGTGCCGAAGCCTTCATCAAGGAACAGCGAGTCGATGCGCGTTTTATGGCTGACCAGATCGGAGAGCGCCAGCGCCAGCGCGAGACTGACGAGGAAACTTTCCCCGCCGGAGAGCGTGCGCGTGTCGCGCACCGCATCGGCCTGCCAGGTATCCATGACTTCTAACTCCAGCGCTTCGCTGGCTTTACGCTTGAGCAGATAGCGCCCGTGCAGGCGGGTCAACTGGTTATTCGCCAGCCACACCAGGTTATCGAGCGTCAGGCCCTGGGCAAATTTGCGGAATTTATCGCCTTCTTTTGAGCCAATCAGCGCGTTGAGATAACTCCAGTCCTCCACGTGCGCGCTCGCCTGCTCAATGGCGGCAAGCAGCGAAAGCTGATGCTGGCGGTTATCGGCATCCGCCCGAAGCTGCTGGCGGATCTCGCCCTGACGGGTGGTGTTATCTCGCAACGCCTGCGTGCGTTCGGCAATCTGTGCTGCCAGCACGTCAATACTGGTTTCTTCTGCCAGCGCCACCGGGCGGGTGGCCTGATGCTGTGCGAGCGCTGATTCCGCCTGCGCCAGCAATACGGTTTGCTGCTGCTGTTCGCGTGCCAGTTGATCCCGACGCTGCTCCAGCGCCACGCGCTCCGCTTCCTCTAATAGCGCATTCAGGAAGGCGTTTTCATCGGCAAACGGACTGGCGGCGAGCGCCTCGGCAAACTGCGCGCGGGCGGCGGCAAGTTCGCTTGCCAGCAACTGCAGTTGATCGACAAGCTGGCTGAGCTGGCCTTCAAGGGTGCTGCATTCGCCGTGCAGCCGCTGCCAGTGGCTGAGCGCCATCGCCTGCTCGCTATCGGGCAGCGCGGGCGGGGTTGTGCCGTCATCCGGCAGCGTGGACAACATCGCGTCCAGCGCGGCGAGCTGTTCACGCAACGCGGGCAATTTGTCCTGCTGCGCCTGCCACTGCCGGGATTCATCCAGGCGCGCGGCAAGCCAGTTCTGCTCCTCGCTTTGCGCCGGTCGCGCAAGACTCATCGCTGCAAGCGCCGCGTTGAGCGCCGCATCCTGGCGGGCGATCTCAGCGCTCAGGGTCGCGTAACGCTGCTGTTCCTGTTGCAGCGCATCGGTCAGCGTCAGACGTTCACTTAACTGCCGCAACTGTTGTTCGCGCTGCTCCTCGGCCTCCAGCCAGCCGGTCACGTCATCCTGCGGGGCCAGCGCGATGTTCAGTTGCGCGCAGCATGACTGCCAGCGGGCGGTAACGGAGGTTTCTTCCTGTTGCAGGGCGTCGATTGCCGCCACGGTTTTTTCCCGGTGCAGGCGCTGGACATCTAACTGGCCTTTGAGGGCCGAACCCTCTTTGCCCAGCGTATCGACTTCACCTTTTAAGGTGGTCAGCCGCTGCTGATTGATACCGGGCTCTAATGTCTGATACGCCGCCACCGCCGGGTGCTCCGTGGAGCCACAGAGAGGACAGGGCGTATGGGGCTGTAAGCGCGAGCGTTCCGCTTCCAGACTGTGAATAATTTTTTCCTGCTCGACCAGCACCTCCAGATCGGCGGCGTGCTGGCGTTTATCTTTGTACTGCTGGCGTTTCAGGGCGAGTTCTTCCTCGCGCCGGGCGATCTCTTTATCCATCTCCGTCAGTTCGTTCTGCTGGCGGGATTTGCGCTGTGCCAGGGCCGCAAACTGCGGCAGAAGCGTTGCCAGCGTCTGACGCGCGGTGCGGGCGGCAGTAAGCTCACGTAAATGAGTGCTTACTTCGTCCTGCGTCAGCGTAAGCGTTACCGGAGGCAGCGCCGCGAGCTTTTGCTGGCTGGCATCAATGGCTTTTTGCACCTCGGCGCGGTTTTTCTCATCGCGCCGTTGCTGCTCGAACGTCAGTCGCCAGCCCGCCAGTTCTGCGCTCCACAGGCGATAGCGGTCGTGATCGGCCAGCCACTGCCGGGTCTGCTCAACCTCTGTATTCACGCTCTGCGCCTGCTGTGCGGCCAGTCGGCGGGTTTGCTGACGACGCAGCCGGGCGGCATGTAAGCGAGTATTCACACTCTCTTGCTGGAGGAGCGCGTGCTGGTGCGCCTGCTGTTTATCCTGCACGCGCTGCCAGTGCGGGCGCAGTTTTTCCGCAGGCAGCGCGCGGGTGAGTTTTTCTAACTGCGGAGCCGCCGCGTCGGAGGCCTGCACCGTAAGCGCCAGCGCCTGCTGCGTTTTCTGCTGCTCGTGAGTCAGGCGTTGTAACTGCGACAGCCACTGGTGCTGCTGCTGAAATTGCGTCTGCTCGTCCTGGAGAATTTTTTCAGCGTCAGTGAGCGCCTGCAAACCTGCGGTGAGCGTCTGGATCTGCTCGTCACTCAGTAACTGCACGGCCCCGGCCTGCGCCTGAAGTTTCTCCAGTTCACTGCGCTCCGCTTTATGTTTTTCAAATACCTGGGCTGAGATTTGCCCGTAGATTTCGGTGCCGGTCAGTTCTTCGAGCAGTTCGGCGCGCTCGCGCGGCTTGGCGTTGAGAAACGCCGCAAACTGACCCTGCGACAGCAGCATCGAGCGGGTGAAACGGTCGTAGTCCAGCCCGGTGAGGGTGGCGGTCAGTTCCAGCTTGTCATTCACTTTATCGGCGAGGATTTTGCCGTCTTCGCACTGGGCCAGCTCCACGCGCGGGGCCTGTAAATTGCCGTCGGCCTGATTGCGGGCGCGGTTCTGGCTCCAGAAGGCGCGATAGGCCACGCCTTTCACCTCAAACTCGACTTCCGCCAGACATTCGGCGGTGTCGCGGGTCATCAGATCGTTTTGTGACTGGGACACTTTACTCAGACGCGGCGTTTCGTGGTACAGCGCGAGGCAAATGGCGTCCAGCAGGGTGGTTTTCCCGGCCCCCGTCGGCCCGGTAATGGCGAACAGACCATTACTGGCAAACGGCTCCTGGGTGAAATCGATTTTCCATTCGCCTTTCAGCGAGTTGATATTTTTCAGGCGCAGACTGAGGATTTTCATGCGTCGTTCTCCTCCTGGAGATCGTGAACCGTCTGCTTAAACAGCGTCTGTAAGCGTTGCTGTTGGGCGTCGTCGAGTTCTTCCAGCGCCAGGCGGCGCTCAAACACCTCTTCCACCCGCAGTTCGCTCAGGGTTTCGCGGATTTCACCGTTCATGATCCGCTCGCGCTGTTCACGGCTGCGGCGCACCAGCAACACTTCAACGGGCAGGCCTTCCGTCAGCACCTGAATTTTACGCTGCGCATCGGTGAGGTATTCGTCGGTGGCGATTTCAATATCGAGCCACACCGGGGGCGTGACCGGGGAGTCGCGCCACTGTTCAAGCTGCTGCGCGATGCCCGCCAGATCGCCTTTAACCACCGCCAGTTGCTGCGTGACCGGCACCGGCAGGGCGGTGATCTCGTCCAGTTTTCCGTCGCGGAAGGTCACCAGATTGACGCACTTCTGCTTGCCGGTTTCATCAAAACTTAACGCAATAGGGGAGCCACAGTAGCGGATATGCGTCTGCCCGTTGATTACCTGCGCGCGGTGAATGTGTCCGAGCGCCAGATAATCCACCGCCGGGAAATTTTGCGCCGGGAACGCGTCGAGCGTGCCGATATAAATGTCACGCACCGCGTCACTTTTACTGGCCCCGACGGTGGTAAGGTGGCCGCTGGCAATAATCGGCAACGGCTGATCACCACGCAAATCAAGGGCGGCCTGATATTGATGCTGATAATAGTCGGTGATGGTTTTCAGTAAATGCTGCTGCTTTTCGCCGCCGGATTGTCCCGGCAGGCTTTTGACGATATCGCGCGGGCGCAAAAACGGCACCGGGCAGAAGACCGCGCCCGGTGTGCCGTCGCGCAGCGGAAGATAATGCGGTGCACACCCTGCGGCGGCGACCACCGTGGTATTCAGAAACGCCAGGATCTCGCGCGATTCATTCAGGGTGGCAACGGAGTCATGGTTGCCCGCCAGCACCACCAGATGACAGCCGGTTTGTTGCAGGTTAACGACAAAGCGGTTGTACAGTTCGCGGGCGTAGCTCGGCGGTGAGCCGGTATCGAAAATATCACCCGCCACCACAATGACATCCACCTGCTGTTCCTGCGCCGTGGCAAGTAGCCAGTCGAGAAAAGCGGCGTGTTCAGGCGCGCGGCTTTTGCTGTAAAAGTTTTGTCCGAGGTGCCAGTCAGAGGTGTGGAGGAGGCGCATAGTAATTCCGTGGCAAAAAAGCGTGAGGCCGATTATAAACATTACGCCGTGTGATGATAGTTTCGCCGCCTTTTTTCGGGTGTCATAAAACAACGGTTTGCGTCATCTGGCGGTCATCATTTTCATAAATCTGTCATAAATCTGACGCATAATGACGCCGCAACATATACTTATGACTTAATAAAAACAGGGCAAATTATGGCAAGACGCATCCTGGTCGTGGAAGATGAAGCGCCAATTCGTGAGATGGTGTGCTTTGTTCTGGAGCAAAACGGCTTTCAGCCTGTCGAAGCGGAAGATTATGACAGCGCCGTGAACCAACTTAATGAACCCTGGCCGGATCTGGTGTTGCTCGACTGGATGTTGCCCGGCGGCTCTGGCATTCAGTTTATTAAGCACTTAAAGCGCGAAGCCCTGACCCGCGACATTCCGGTCATGATGCTGACGGCGCGCGGTGAGGAAGAGGACCGGGTGCGCGGTCTGGAAACGGGCGCGGATGACTACATCACCAAACCGTTTTCGCCGAAAGAGCTGGTGGCGCGAATCAAAGCCGTGATGCGCCGGATTTCACCGATGGCGGTGGAAGAAGTCATTGAAATGCAGGGCCTGAGCCTTGACCCCACCTCACATCGCGTCATGACCGGGGAAAATCCGCTGGACATGGGGCCGACCGAATTCAAACTTTTGCACTTCTTTATGACGCACCCGGAACGCGTTTACAGCCGTGAACAACTGCTTAACCACGTCTGGGGAACCAATGTTTACGTTGAAGACCGCACCGTAGACGTGCATATTCGTCGTCTTCGTAAAGCGCTGGAACACAGCGGCCACGACCGGATGGTACAAACCGTTCGCGGCACGGGTTATCGTTTCTCGACCCGTTTCTAAAATTTGACAGGAGTGTGACGCGTGCTGGAACGGCTGTCATGGAAAAGGCTGGTTTTCGAGCTACTGATGTGCTGCATCCCTGCCTTTGTGCTCGGTGCCGTTTTTGGTTATCTGCCGTGGTTTTTGCTGGCGGCAGTTACCGGGTTACTGATCTGGCATTTCTGGAATTTACTGCAACTCTCCTGGTGGCTGTGGGTTGATCGCAGCATGACGCCGCCGCCCGGCCACGGAAGCTGGGAACCGCTGCTCTACGGGCTGCACCAGATGCAACTGCGTAATAAAAAGCGCCGTCGTGAACTGGGCAGCCTGATCAAGCGTTTTCGTAGCGGCGCAGAATCGTTACCCGATGCGGTCGTTCTTACCACCGAAGAGGGTGCGATTTTCTGGTGTAACGGCCTGGCTCAGCAACTGCTGGGATTGCGCTGGCCCGACGATAACGGGCAGAACATCTTAAACCTGCTGCGCTACCCGGAATTTGCCCAGTATCTGAAGCGTCACGATTTTGTGAAGCCGCTCAATCTGGTGCTCAACAGCGGACGGCATCTGGAAATCCGCGTCATGCCCTACAGTGAAAAGCAGATGCTGATGGTGGCGCGCGACGTCACGCAGATGCACCAGCTTGAAGGCGCACGCCGCAACTTCTTCGCCAACGTCAGCCACGAACTGCGCACCCCGCTGACCGTGTTGCAGGGGTATCTGGAGATGATGCAGGAGCAGACGCTGGAAGGCGGGCAGCGCGACAAAGCACTGCATACCATGCGCGAGCAGACCTCACGCATGGAAGGGCTGGTGCGCCAGTTGCTGACCTTGTCAAAAATTGAAGCCTCACCGGTACAACTGAAAAATGAAATCATTGATGTGCCGATGATGCTGCGGGTAGTGGAGCGGGAAGCGCAAACCCTGAGCCAGAACCGGCATCAGATCGCCTTTGAAGTGGACAGCGCGCTGAAGGTGATGGGCAATGAAGATCAGATGCGCAGCGCTATTTCGAATCTGGTCTACAACGCGGTTAACCATACGCCGGAAGGCACGCAGATTACGGTGAGCTGGCAGCGGGTGGCCCACGGCGCGCAGTTTTGCGTGACCGACAGCGGGCCGGGCATTTCTGCTGAGCATATCCCGCGCCTCACGGAGCGTTTTTACCGCGTCGATAAAGCCCGCTCGCGGCAAACCGGCGGCAGCGGTCTGGGGCTGGCGATTGTGAAACATGCGGTGAATCATCACGACAGCCGCCTCGAAATCGACAGTACGCCCGGCAAAGGCACCCGTTTTAGCTTCACCCTCCCGGAGCGTTTAATTGCCAGAAATGGCGATTAGTCCCCGCTCTGTCAGCATATCTTTCCACAGGCCAGCATAAACTGGCCTGTTTGCTTTGCAGTCAACGCAGATAAACCTGATTTTCATACGTGTGATGCTTTTTTGTTCGCATGATAAGCCATGTGTTTTTCTTATAATTAGGGCTTTATGCTGCTTTTAATTTCGCAGGCAATATAAGCATCTGGTTTTAGGATCCCGCCTTGCCTTTAAACGTTATAAGCGTTTAAATTGCGCCCCAGATATTGTCAGACCGACTGTATTTGCGTGGTAAATCGAAAAACTATTCTTCGCCACGTCGTGCGGGAAGCATATCCCGCTGGAATAACATGATATTGCTGCCGTATTGTCCCGCTGGGGCTGGCGGAAAATTCATCACTTTCAACACCACATCCACAGGCATCAAACGTTTATGACCCATCGTTTAAAACCACGCGACATCATGGCACTGGGCTTTATGACCTTCGCCCTGTTTGTTGGCGCAGGGAACATTATTTTTCCACCCATGGTCGGCCTGCAGGCCGGTGAACACGTCTGGACTGCGGCAGTCGGCTTTCTGATTACCGCCGTTGGTCTGCCGGTACTAACCGTTGTTGCGCTGGCCAAAGTGGGCGGCGGCATCGACAGCCTGAGCACGCCGATTGGTAAAGCCGCCGGGGTACTGCTGGCAACCGTATGTTATCTCGCCGTAGGGCCGTTATTCGCGATCCCGCGTACCACGACCGTTTCTTTCGAAGTGGGGATTGCCCCGCTGACCGGCGACGGCGCAATGCCGCTTCTGATCTACAGCCTGATCTATTTCGCGCTGGTGATCCTGGTGTCGCTCTACCCGGGCAAACTGCTGGATACGGTGGGGAATTTCCTCGCGCCGATGAAAATCATCGCCCTGACCGTGCTCTCCGTGGCCGCGCTGGTCTGGCCGGCGGGTCCTATCAGCGACGCGATGGACGCCTACAAAAACGCGGCCTTCTCCAACGGCTTTGTGAACGGCTATCTGACTATGGATACGCTGGGCGCGATGGTCTTCGGCATCGTGATTGTTAACGCCGCCCGTTCACGCGGTGTTTCCGACGCCCGCCTGCTGACGCGCTACACCATCTGGGCCGGTCTGATTGCCGGTGTGGGCCTGACGCTGCTCTATCTGGCGCTGTTCCGCCTGGGTTCTGACAGCGGGACGCTGGTTGAGCAGTCTGCTAACGGCGCGGCAATTCTTCATGCTTACGTCCAGCACACCTTTGGTGGTGCAGGCAGCCTGCTGCTGGCGGCGCTGATTTTCCTGGCCTGTCTGGTGACGGCGGTTGGCCTGACCTGCGCCTGTGCCGAGTTCTTTGCGCAGTACCTGCCGTTCTCGTACCGCACGCTGGCGTTTATACTGGGGGGCTTCTCGATGCTGGTATCCAATCTGGGCTTAAGCCATCTGATCCAGATTTCTATTCCGGTACTGACGGCTATCTACCCGCCGTGTATCGCACTGGTTGTACTCAGTTTCACTCGCTCATGGTGGCATAATTCGTCGCGCATCATCGCCCCTGCCATGTTCATCAGCCTGGTGTTTGGCATCCTCGACGGCATCAAAGCCTCCGCGTTTGCTGACATGTTACCGGCCTGGACGCAGCGTTTACCGCTGGCGGAACAGGGTCTGGCGTGGCTGATGCCAACCGTGGTGATGGTGGTTCTGGCAGTGGTCTGGGATCGCACCGCAGGACGTCAGGTGACTTCCAGCGCACATTAATCAAGGGTTGCAAATTTAACCACGGGCCTTAACATCCCGTGGTTTTTTATTTTTAGCGACGGCACAGGAAAGAATGGAAAGTACGAACAAGCTAAAGCGGGGCTTAAGCACCCGGCATATCCGCTTTATGGCGCTGGGCTCGGCAATTGGTACGGGCCTTTTCTATGGTTCAGCCGACGCCATTAAAATGGCCGGGCCGAGCGTGCTGCTGGCCTATATTATTGGCGGCGTGGCGGCCTATATCATCATGCGCGCACTGGGCGAGATGTCCGTGCACAACCCTTCCGCCAGCTCGTTTTCACGCTATGCGCAGGAAAACCTCGGCCCGCTCGCGGGGTATATCACCGGCTGGACCTACTGTTTTGAAATCCTGATCGTCGCCATCGCTGACGTCACCGCCTTCGGCATTTATATGGGCGTCTGGTTCCCGGATGTGCCGCAATGGATCTGGGTGCTGAGCGTGGTGATGATCATCAGCGCCGTCAACCTGATGAGCGTGAAGGTCTTTGGCGAACTGGAGTTCTGGTTCTCCTTCTTTAAAGTCGCCACCATTATCATCATGATCGTGGCGGGTATCGGCATTATATTCTGGGGAATTGGCAACGGCGGCCAGCCGACGGGCATCCATAACCTGTGGAGCAACGGCGGCTTCTTCAGCAACGGCTGGATCGGCATGGTGATGTCGCTGCAAATGGTGATGTTTGCCTACGGCGGCATCGAAATTATCGGCATTACCGCTGGCGAAGCGAAAGATCCGGCGAAATCCATTCCGCGCGCCATTAACTCAGTGCCGATGCGTATTCTGGTGTTTTACGTCGGTACCCTGTTTGTGATCATGTCGATTTACCCGTGGAATCAGGTCGGCACCCAGGGCAGCCCGTTTGTGCTGACCTTCGAGCACCTCGGCATTACCTTTGCTGCCAGCATCCTCAACTTCGTGGTGCTGACCGCGTCGCTGTCGGCAATCAACAGCGACGTCTTCGGCGTA
>Ga0302349_1001446_pt1 | contig 18325 bp, 13 predicted proteins | sample PhyAR1_FD_202176 | JGI IMG/M metagenome (GOLD analysis project Ga0302349, IMG submission 202176) | Leaf surface microbial communities from alfalfa plants in UC Gill Tract Community Farm, Albany, California, United States - DLSL A.R1... | ecosystem: Host-associated > Plants > Phyllosphere >...
GGAGCCGGAGCCTCCGCCGCGGATCGCCTCGATGAGGTCGTTCTTGCGCAGCCGGCGCACGTTCTTGATGCCCATGGAGGCGGCGATGGCCTGCAGCTCCGGGAGCTTCTTCGCCGCGAGCGAGGTGTTCTCGCCCGAGGCGGCGGTGGTGTCGTTCACCCAGGTTCCTTCCTGTGGAGCCGATGATCTCGGCTCGTCGTGCCCGGCATGCGGCCGGGAGCGCTGTGACGGATCCCGGATCGCCAGGGGCCGCTCTCGGCCCGCTGCGCGGTGATCAGGGGATCGTTGTCCGGCGGAGGGAGCACGCCGCGAGGAGCGGCGGGCGGGTTCCACGTCCGTCGAGAAGATGGTTCTGGTGCGTCGGCGTCCCGTGACCGGATGCGGACTGTCGCACGCGGTCGATGCGGGGTGCGGGCGCGGAGAGCCGTGGTCCGGGGACCGGGCTCATGCACCGGAGCACTGCGCTGCGAGGTGGGGTTCGTCGTTGCGGCGCCGGTCCCGGATCCGGGAGAGGTCGTCGCAGTGGCGTTCTCCGCCTGGACGCGCCCTCAACCTACCACAGCGGACGCCGCGCCCGTGGTGTCCAGGCCGACACGTGCCAGGCGCCACTGCTCGGGCCGATCCACCACGCGGCGCACCAGCGAGGAGAGGCGGTCGTGGTCCCCCGCGAGGACGAGCACCGTCGGCCCCGCCCCGGAGATCACCGCCGGGAAGCCCTCGGACCGCAGCACCCGCATGAGCTCCACGCTCTGCGGCATGCCCGGGGCCCGCTGCTCCTGGTGGAGGCGGTCCTCGGTGGCGGGCAGCAGCAGCGAGGGGTCCGTGGCCAGGGCGTGCACCAGCAGGGCCGCGCGCCCCGCGGTGAAGGCCGCATCGGCGTGCGGGACCTCGGCCGGCAGCAGGGAGCGGGCCTTCGCGGTCGACAGGGTCGCCTCGGGGCGCAGCACGATCGGGTCCAGGGCGCCCTCGGCGAGGGCGAGGCGCACGGTGCGGGGGACGTCCTGCTGCATCCAGGAGAGGGTGACGCCGCCCAGCAGGGCCGGAGCGGCATTGTCGGGGTGGCCCTCGATCGCGGTCGCGAGGGACAGCACCGCCTGGTCGTCCAGGCCCTCGGGGTCCGCGATGAGCCCGCGGGCCAGCAGCAGGCCGGCGACCGCGGCCGCGGCGCTCGAGCCCATCCCCCGGCCGTGCGGGATGCGGTTGCGGGTGCGCAGGCGCACGCCGACCTGGGGGGCGCCCGCATGGTCCAGGCCGATGCGCAGGGCCCGCACCACGAGGTGGTCCTCGGTGCGCGGGACGTCCTGGGCGCCCTCGCCGCTGACCTCGATCTCGAGGCCGCCGGCGACGGCCTCGACCTCGAGGTCGTCATGCAGTCCCAGCGCGAGGCCCATCGCGTCGAAGCCCGGCCCGAGGTTTGCGCTCGTGGCCGGGACGCGGACCGCCGCGCTCCGGCGGCCGATCCTCACAGGCCCATCGCCTCCGCGGCGGCGTTGACGTCCGCCTCGACGACGGTCGGGGTGAGATCGCGGCGCGAGAGCGCGGTGTCGATGTCCTTGAGCCCGTTGCCGGTGACGGTGATCGCGATCCGCGCCCCGGCGGGGACGAGGCCGCGGACGGACTGCTGCAGCAGCCCGGCGACGCCGGCGGCGGAGGCCGGCTCCACGAAGATGCCGACCTCTCCGGCCAGGATCTCCTGGGCGTCGAGGATCTGCTCGTCGGAGACCGCGCCGATCAGGCCGCCGGAGTCGTCGCGGGCGGCGACGGCGAGGTCCCAGGAAGCGGGGGCGCCGATTCGGATGGCGGTCGCGATCGTCTCCGGGTTCGCGATCGGCCGGCCGGCCGTGAACGGTGCGGCGCCCTCGGCCTGGAAGCCCCACATCTGCGGGACGGAGGAGGTGATGCCCTTGTCGCGGTACTCCTGGTAGCCCATCCAGTAGGCGGAGATGTTGCCCGCGTTGCCGACGGGCAGGATGTGCACGTCCGGGGCGCCTCCGAGCGCATCGGCGATCTCGAAGGCGGCGGTCTTCTGGCCCTGCAGGCGGTACGGGTTCACGGAGTTCACGAGCTCGACGGGGTACTGGGCGTCGAGCTTGCGCGCGATCTCGAGGCAGTCGTCGAAGTTGCCGTCGATCTGGACCAGCTGGGCCCCGTGGACGACGGCCTGGGCGAGCTTGCCCGCGGCGATCTTGCCCTGCGGCAGCAGCACCACGCAGCCGATCCCGGCGCGGGTGGCGTAGGCGGCGGCGGAGGCGGAGGTGTTGCCGGTGGAGGCGCACACGACCTTCTGGGCGCCGTCGCTGACCGCGCGGCTCATCGCCGAGACCATGCCGCGGTCCTTGAAGGAGCCGGTCGGGTTCATGCCCTCGACCTTGATGTGCACCTCGGCGCCGACGGTCTGCGAGAGCGTCGGGGAGTGCACCAGCGGCGTGCCGCCCTCCCCCAGCGAGAGCAGGGTGTCGTCGTCCCCGAACGGGAGGTGCTCGCGGTACTCGGCGATCACGCCGCGCCACTGATGTGCCATATGGATCATTCCCCTTCGAGGCGGAGGACGGAGTCGATGCTCTGGACCGCCGGCCGGGCGGAGAGCTCGTCGAGGGCGGCCGTGGTGGACTGCTCGCGGGCCCGATGGGTGGAGATGCCGATCACGGCCCGCTCCCCCGTGCCCTCGCCCTCCGGGAGCGGCTGCTGATGGATGGTGGAGATGGAGATGCCGTGCGAGGACAGGCACCCGGCGACGTCCGCGAGGACGCCGGGGCGATCCTCCACGGTCAGCGCCAGGTAGAACCGGGTGCGCAGGTCGCCGATCCCGGCGATGGGCAGCTCCGCGTAGTTCGACTCGCGCGGGCCGTAGCCGCCGTGCACGCGCTGCCGCGCGACGCCGACCACGTCGCCCAGCACCGCGGAGGCGGTGGGGGTGCCCCCGGCGCCCTGGCCGTAGAACATGAGCGATCCGGCGGCCTCCGCCTCGACGAACACCGCGTTGTACGCCTCGGAGACCGAGGCCAGCGGGTGGGAGTCGGGGATCATCGCGGGGTACACGCGCGCGGAGACCCGCTCCTCGTCGCCGTCCACGATCCGCTCGACGATGCTCAGCAGCTTGATGGTGCGCCCCATGCGGCGGGCCGCCGCGATGTCCTCGGCGGTGACCTCGGTGATGCCCTCGCGGTGCACGTCGCCGAGACCCACCCGGGTGTGGAAGGCGAGGGAGGCCAGGATCGAGGCCTTCGCGGCGGCGTCGTAGCCCTCGACGTCGGCCGTGGGATCGGCCTCGGCGTAGCCGAGCTCCTGGGCGCGGGCGACGACCTCGGCCTGGTCCGCGCCGGTGCGCGTCATGGCGTCCAGGACGAAGTTGGTGGTGCCGTTGACGATGCCCATCACGCGCTGGATGCGGTCCCCGGCGAGGGACTCGCGGATCGGCCGGACCAGCGGGATCGCGCCGGCGACGGCGGCCTCGAAGCTGAGGTCCACGCCGTGGCGGTCCGCGGCCTCGTAGAGGGTGGCGCCGTCCTGCGCGAGCAGCGCCTTGTTGGCGGTGACGACGCTCGCCCCGGACTCCAGGGCCGAGAGGATGAGGCTGCGCGCCCGCTCGATGCCGCCCATCACCTCGATGACGAGATCGGCCTGCGTGACCAGGGACTCGGCATCGGTGGTCAGCAGGGACGGGTCCACGTGCTCGCCGCGGTCGCGGTCGAGATCGCGCACGGCCACACCGATCACCTCGAGGCGGGCCCCGATGCGATGCGTGAGGTCCTCGCCGTGGATCCGCATCAGCCGCAGCACCTCGGAGCCGACGGTGCCGGCGCCCAGGAGCGCCACGCGCAGGGTCGGGCGGGGGTCGTCACCGGGATGGGGGGCGGGGGCCGCAGACGTCATTCGGGGGTCCTTCCGGGCAGGCGGTCGGGGCGACGGGGCACCGTGAACTCTAACGGAGCAGGCATGAACAGGTTGCCCCGTGTGAACGTGTGGGACGGGGTCAGCCGATGTCCAGGGCGAGCAGGTCGTCCTCGGTCTCGCGGCGCACGATGGTGCGCACCGTCCCGTCCTTGACGGCGACCACGGCCGGACGCGGCACGTGGTTGTAGTTCGAGGCGAGGGAATAGCAGTACGCACCGGTCACCGGCACCGAGACGAGGTCCCCGCGCCGCACGTCGGCGGGGAGGTACTCGTCCTTGACGACGATGTCGCCGCTCTCGCAGTGCTTGCCGACCACGCGCACGACGGCCGGGGCGGCATCGGAGGTGCGCCCCGAGAGCAGGCAGGAGTAGTCCGCGTCGTACAGGGCGGTGCGCACGTTGTCGCTCATGCCGCCGTCGACGGAGACGTACACGCGGTGGTGCGGGCCGCCGAGGTGGACGTCCTTGACGGTGCCGACCGTGTAGAGGGTCTGGGTGGAGGGACCGGCGATGGCGCGGCCGGGCTCGAAGGCCACATGCGGCACGGGGAGGTCCAGCTCGTGGCACTGCTTCTCGACGATCCCCGCGATGCCGTCGGCGAGGGCCTCCGCCGGGGACGGCGTGTGCTGGGAGTTGTACATGACGCCGAAGCCGCCGCCGAGGTCGAGGTGATCGATGGTGTGGCCCAGCTCCTCGCGCACCCGGGCGACGAGGTCCAGCACCCGGCGGGCGGCGACCTCGAAGCCTCCGGTGTCGAAGATCTGGGAGCCGATGTGCGAGTGCAGGCCGATCAGCTCGAGGTCGGCGTCGTGCTCCAGGGCCCGCGCCACCGCCGTGAAGGCGTCCCCGGCGGTGAGGGAGATGCCGAACTTCTGGTCCTCGTGGGCGGTGGCGATGAACTCGTGCGTGTGCGCCTCGACGCCCGTGGTGATGCGCAGCATCACCGGGGCCCGCACCCCGATCTCGCGGGCGAGGCTCGCGATGCGGTCGATCTCCTCGATCGAGTCGGCGACGATCCGCCCCACCCCGGCGCGCAGGGCCCGCTGCAGCTCCTGATCGGACTTGTTGTTCCCGTGCAGGGCCAGGCGCTCGGGCGGGAAGCCGGCGCGCAGGGCCACCGCGAGCTCGCCGCCGGTGCACACGTCCAGGCCCAGGCCCTCCTCCTCGACCCAGCGCGCCACGGCGCCGCACAGGAAGGCCTTGCCCGCGTAGTAGGTGCTGGCCCCGGCGTGCGGGGCGAAGGCGCGGGCGAAGGCGGTGCGGAAGCGGCGGGCGCGGGCGCGGAAGTCCTCCTCGTCGACCACCAGGGCCGGGGTCCCGATCTCCTCGGCGATGCGGCTCACCCGCACCCCGCCCACGGACAGCTCCCCGTCGGCCTCGCGGCGCGTCGAGCCGGACCACAGGTCCTCGAGGAGGGCGTTCACATCGGCCGGATAGGGCAGCCAGGTGGGGGCGGGATCGTTGCCGTGCAGGGCGCCTGCTTCGTGTGCGCGCATGGTCCAGGGGTCCTTCGAGTGCGGGGACGACGGGGCCGCCGGAGTGCGACGGGACGCCCCGGATCCTATCGGCCGGCGGGCCCGCGGCGCTGGGGCGTCCGATGCCGCCCGCGCGAGGCCCTCGCCGCGGGCGCCCGCCCTGCTCGCACCGGGGACGCCCGGGCTGTGCTTGGTAGGTTGGTGCGGCCAGGAGTCGTCCGCTCAGCTGTGGAAGGTGGCCCCGTGCCCACACATGATCTCGTGATCGTCGCCAATCGGCTTCCCGTCGACGCCCGCACCCTCCCCGACGGCGCCACGGAGTGGGTGACCAGCCCCGGAGGCCTGGTCACCGCCATGGAGTCCGTCATGCGCCATGTGGACAGCGGCGCCTGGGTGGGATGGCACGGCACCGCCGGGGAGGCCCCCGAGCCCTTCGCCGCCGACGGCATGCACCTGTACCCGGTGGCGCTGTCCGCGGAGGACGTCGAGAAGTACTACGAGGGCTTCTCCAACGGGACCCTGTGGCCGCTCTACCACGATGTGATCGTCGACCCGGAGTTCCATCGCACCTGGTGGGACGCCTATGTGCGCGTCAACCGCCGCTTCGCCCAGGCGGCGGCCGCGGCCACCGCCCCGGGCGGGACCATCTGGGTGCACGACTACCAGCTGCAGCTGGCGCCGGAGATGATCCGGGCCTCGCGGCCCGACGTCCGCATCGGCTTCTTCAACCACATCCCCTTCCCCCCGGTCGAGCTCTTCTCGCAGCTGCCCAAGCGCAACCAGGTGCTGCGCGGCCTGCTTGGCGCGGACCTGGTCGGCTTCCAGCGCGAGTCCGATGCGGTGAACTTCCTCGCCGCGGTGCGGCACCTGCTGGGCTACCAGGTCGACCAGTACACCGCGACCGTCCCCGGGATCGGCTCCGAGCCGGCCCGGCAGGTCGCCGCGAAGTCCTTCCCGATCTCGATCGACACCGCCGCGATCTCCTCGCTGACGGAGGACCCGGCGGTGCGCGAGCGCGCCGCGGAGCTGCGCCGGGAGCTGGGCGAGCCGGACAAGATCGTGCTCGGGGTGGACCGCCTGGACTACACCAAGGGGATCCGTCACCGGCTCAAGGCCTGGGGCGAGCTGCTGCGCGACGGCTCCATCGATCCGCACGACGCGGTGATGATCCAGGTCGCCACGCCGTCCCGCGAGCGCGTCGAGGCCTACCGCCAGCTGCGCGACGAGGTCGAGCTCACGGTGGGCCGCATCAACGGCGACCACGCCCCGATCGGCCGGCCCGCGATCTCCTACCTGCACCGCTCCTTCGACCGTCGGGACATGACGGCGCTGTTCATGGCGGCCGATGTGGTCCTGGTGACGGCGCTGCGCGACGGCATGAACCTCGTGGCCAAGGAGTACGTCGCCTCCCGGCCGGACCTGCGCGGCGTGCTCGTGCTGTCCGAGTTCGCGGGCGCCGCCGATGAGCTGCGCGCCGCGATCCTCGTCAACCCCCACGACATCGACGAGCTGAAGACGGCGATCCTGCAGGCCCTCAAGATGCCCGAGGACGAGCAGGAGCAGGCCATGCTCTCGCTGCGCCGCCAGGTGCTGGACCACGACGTGCAGGCCTGGGCGCACGCCTTCCTCGGCGATCTCGAGTCCGCCGGGCGGCCCGAGGAGATCGCGCGGCCGCCGGTGCGGCTGACCGGCGAGGAGACGCCCCCGCGCGAGGAGCTCGAGGCGGCGCTGGCCCGCTTCGCCCGCACCCCGCGGATCCTCGTCGCCTCCGACTTCGACGGCGTGCTGGCACCGATCGTCGCCGACCGCGACGCCGTGGTCCCCGATCCCGACAGCCTCTCCGCCCTTCGCGAGCTCACCGAGGACCCGGGCGTGAACGTCGCCCTGGTCTCGGGCCGCTCGCTGGGCGACCTCGACGCCCATACCCGCATGCCCAGCTCCGTCGTGCTGGTCGGCTCGCACGGCGCGGAGGTCGGCGCGCTGCCGCCGGACATGAACGCCGGGGTGCTCGACGCCGCGGCGCTGACCATGGACGAGCACAAGGAGGCGCTGCTGGCCTCGATCACCCGCACCCTCGAGGTGATCGCCCAGAAGCACCCCGGGGCTGATGTCGAGCGCAAGCCGATGGCGAGCGTGCTGCACACCCGCACCGCCCGCGGGCGCGGCGCCGTCAACGCGACCGAGTCCGCGCTCGAGTACGCGCGCACCCTGCCGGACGTGAAGGTGACGCCGGGCAAGGAGGTCGTGGAGTTCTCGGTGGTGCAGACGGACAAGGGCACCGCCCTGGAGGCCCTGGCACGCGCCGCGGCCGTGGACGCCTGGCTGTACCTGGGCGACGACGTCACCGACGAGAGCGTCTTCGTGCGCGGCGGGGAGCACGACCTGACCATCAAGGTGGGCGCGGGCGACACCGCCGCGGCCTTCCGGGTCGACGGCCCCGAGGAGGTCGCGCAGCTGCTGCACGACATCCTGCGCCTGCGCCGCGAGGGCTGAGCCCTCGGGCGGGCACGGTGCAGGGCGGGTGCCCGTCCCCCGGTCGGGGCGGGCGCCCGCCCCGCGGTCAGTTCCCGCGGCAGGCCATGCCCGGGGACACCGGGACGCTGTCCTTGCCGACGGTGCTGACGAAGGCGCCGTAGCTCTGCACGCCGTGATAGCGATCCTTGCCGCCGGGGCTCTGCGATCCTCGCTCGCCGATCAGGTCGTCGTCGTAGCCGGGAGGATTGCCCTCGTCGGCATCGGCGATGTCCAGACCGGAGAACGCGCATTCCGAATGGGCGCGGTCCGCTCCCGGCACCTCCTCGCCGGTGCCCGAGACCTCGCCGGCCGACGCCGCGCCCCCGCCGGCGAGCGCCAGCCCGAGACCGGCGCACAGACAGATCACTGTTCTCCTCATGGTGTCCTCCTCCAGGACTCCGGCCCGAGACCGGACGGCGGCCCCATCGCCGCCGCGCTCACTCTAGGTCCGATGCGGCCCTCCGGTCAGTCGACCGATGGCCCTGCCCCGAGAAAGCGCTCCGCTCCGCCCCGGTCCACCCCCGCGCGCGCCCCCGGGACGGACCCCCCGCGTACCGAGGGGAGGCGCCAGGGGCTCGGCCCCTCCTCGCGGCGGATCAGGCCAGCAGTCGCGCCCGGCGCCACCCGCGCACCGAGCTGACCAGCGCGATCTCCTCCGCGGCGCGCAGCTCGGCGACCGTGATGCTGCGCTCCACCGCCGCGCCGCGCTCCAGCAGCAGGCGCCGTCCGATCCCGGGCAGGCAGCCGTCGCCCTGCGGCGGGGTGCACCAGGTCCCGTCGAGGCGGACCAGCAGGGTCGCGATGACCGTCTCGGTGACCAGGGCGCCCGGCGCAGTGAGCACGACGTCCTGCACCCGCGCGTCGCGCGCCCGGGCGCGGCGCAGGGCCGCGTCCAGATGCGCGCGGTCGGTGGTCTTGTGGTGCACCTCGGGCGCCTCGGGGTCCCGCGGCCTGTCGTCGATCGCCAGCAGGACGGGGCCCGCCCCCGCCGGCGGCAGATCCCGCGCCGTGACGGTCGGAGTCCCGGACAGGTCCAGGTGCAGGCGCAGCACCCCCGTGCCGCGGGCGACGGCCTCCTTCCGCAGCAGGGCGCCCAGCTCAGCGCGCTCGCAGGGGATCGCGAAGCGGTCGGCCGATGCCTCGAGGCGGTCCAGATGCTCCTCGAGATGGCGGGGGGCTCCGCCATCGACCGCCAGCGTCTCCAGGAGCCCGAACACGAAGGGATCCGCCGTCGGCGCACCCGGGTCCCCACCGCTGGAGCGGGCCCCCGCGGCAGGATCGGCGAGGCGCTCGAGCACCCGGGACTTGGTGGCGAGCTCGTCCCACTCCCCCTCGGCCCGGGACCCCCAGGTGACGCCGCCGCCGACCCCGTAGGTCGCCGCGCCGTCCTCGCGGTCCACCACCACGGTGCGGATGGCGACGCTGAAGCGGGTCTCGGGCTCGTGCTCCCCGGCCGCGTCGCGGCGGCGCGGGGCCAGCAGACCCACCGCCCCGCAGTACACGCCGCGCGGCGAGGACTCCAGCTCCGCGATGATCCCCATGGTGGACAGCTTGGGCGCCCCGGTGATGGAGCCGCAGGGGAACAGCGCCGCCATCAGCTCCTCGAGTCCCAGGTCCGTGTCCACCTCCGCGGTGATGGTGCTGGTGAGCTGCCACAGGGTCGGGTAGGCCTCGGCCTGCAGCAGCTGCGGGACGCGCACCGTCCCCGGCCGGGCGATGCGGGCCAGGTCGTTGCGCAGGAGGTCCGCGATCATGACGTTCTCGGCCCGCTCCTTCTCGCTGCGCAGGAGGTCGGCCCGGGCCGCGGCGTCGCGCGCCGGGCCCGCGGCGCGCGGTGCGGTGCCCTTCATGGGCACGCAGGTCACCGTGCTCCCCCGCCGGTGCACGAAGGACTCGGGGCTCGCGCTGAGCACCGCCCATCGGCCAAGATCGAGATAGGCGCTGTACGCCGCCCGCTGCCCGATGGCGAGGTCCCGATAGCAGGCGAGCAGGTCCCCCTCGATCCGCCCGTGCAGGCGATGGGTGAGGTTGACCTGGTAGGTGTCGCCCTCGGCGATGGCGGCCCGCACGGCGGCGATGCGTTCGGCGTGCTGGGATCGGGACCATTCGCCGCGCCAGGCCGAGGCCCTGTACTCCGCGGTGCGGGAGATCTCTGCCAGGGGCGTGGGGTGGGCATCGGGCGCATCCGCGATGCCGAACCGCACCAGCGGGATGCCGTCCTCGGAAGGGATCACCCGGGCGTCCGGGTCCAGCCCCGCCGCGGCCTCGTAGGCGATCATCCCGAACGCCCACGTCCCGGCGTCCACCGCCTCCTGCACGGCGCGCAGCGCCGGGCGGACCTCTCCGGGCGTCCGCGCCTCGATGACGCGGGAGACCTCGCTGAACTGGACGACCGTCCCGGCCAGGAGGTCGTCGAAGCGTGCGTGGGGCATCTGAGCAGGATAGTCGGCGCGGTGCTCCGTGCGCCCGGCACGAGAACGGCCCGCATCCCGGATCGGGTCTCCCCGATCGGGATGCGGGCCGTGCGCATCGGTGCCCGCGACAGGATTCGAACCTACGACCTTCTGCTCCGGAGGCAGACGCTCTATCCACTGAGCTACGCGGGCGTGCCGTGCCAGTCTAGCAACGCATCGCCCCAGCTCGCCCCCTGCGGGCGGCCGCGCCGCGGTTCGAGAGATAGCTCACCGCAGCAGCGGCAGCTGGGCCCCGTGGAGGACGGCGGAGGGATCCGCGGCGATGCCCAGGCCGCTGGGCTCCGAGCCCGAGCGGACCAGCAGGTCGCCGACGGCGGCGATCATGGCGCCGTTGTCGGTGCACAGGCGCGGCGGCGGGATGCGCAGTTCGACGCCCTGCTCGGCGCAGCGGAGCGCGGCGACCTCGCGCAGGCGGGCGTTCGCCGCGACCCCGCCGACGATCACGAGGGTGGCCAGACCGCGGTCGGCCACGGCGCGCAGCGCCTTGGTCACCAGCACGTCGACGACGGCCTGCTCGAAGGAGGCGGCGATGTCCGCCACCGGGACGACCTCGCCGGCGCGCTCGATCTTCTCGACCGTGCGGGCCACGGCAGTCTTCAGCCCGGAGAAGGAGAAGGTGTACCGGGCATCGCCCTGGCGCAGCAGGGCGCGCGGGAAGGCGAAGGCCTGCGGGTCGCCGCCCGCGGCGGCGCGGGAGATGGCCGGTCCGCCGGGATAGCCGAGGCCCAGCAGGCGGGAGACCTTGTCGAAGGCCTCGCCCGCGGCGTCGTCGAGGGTGTCGCCCAGGTGCTCGATGGGATCGAGCACGAGGTCGCCGACGTGGAGGATCGAGGTGTGCCCGCCGGAGACGATCAGCACGATGCTGCGCTCGGGCAGGGGGCCGTGCTCGAGGGTGTCCGCGGCGGCATGGCCGGCCAGGTGGTGCACGCCGTACAGCGGCACGTCCAGCGACCAGGCCAGCGACTTCGCGGCGGCCAGGCCCACGTGGACCGCGGTCGCCAGGCCGGGACCGCTGGTCGCGGCGACGTGGGTGATGTCGGACAGCTCGACCCCGGCATCGGCCAGGGCGATGCGCAGGGTGGGGACGGCGGCGGCGAGGTGGGCGCGGGCGGCGATCTCGGGGACCACGCCCCCGAACTCCGCATGCTGCGCGGCGCTCGAGGCGAGGCCCTGCCCCAGCAGGGCCCCCTCGCTGACGATCCCGAAGCCGGTCTCGTCGCAGGAGGACTCGACGCCCAGGACGACGGGGGTGCGGCTCACTGGAACAGGGACATCGGGTTGGAGTACGTGCCCGACGCATCCATCTTCGCGAAGTGCAGGTGACAGCCGGTGGAGCGACCGGTCGAGCCGACGGTGCCCACCACGTCGCCCTGGGCGATGACGTCGCCCTCGGCGACGGCGAAGTCCTGCAGGTGGTAGTAGCCGGTGGTGACGCCGTCGCCGTGGTCGACCTTGACGCGGTTGCCGGAGGAGGAGTTGTACTCGACCGCCACCACGGTGCCGGCCTGGGCGGCATGCACCGGGGTGCCGCAGGCGGCGCCGAAGTCGGTGCCCTCGTGGCCCTTGCGGTAGCCGAGGACGGGGTGGATGCGCACGCCGTAGCCGGAGGTGATGGGGGCGTCCACGGGCTTGATGTAGCCGCTCGAGCTGCCGGCGGAGGCCTCGTACAGCTCGGCGAGCTCGGGGTCCGGGACCTCGACCTGGAGGCCGGTGGTCGTCGCGGTGGCCTGGGCCGCCGCGCCCGAGGAGGGCTGGGTCCGCACGGGGGCGCCGGGGACGGCCGCGGCCTTCTCGGCGGGGGCCTCGGCCGCAGCGGGGGCCTCGGTCGCGGCCGGAGCCTCGGTCGCCGCCTCCGCGGCGGCGGGCTGCTCGGGCACGGAGGTCGATGCGGCGGGGGCGGCGGCGTCGGCGGAGAGGGAGGCGGAGACCTCGGGCAGCGCGACCGCGGGATCCGCGGTGGGCTCGACCGTCTCGGGGGCGGAGGTCGAGACGCCCTCGACGGCGTCGGCCAGGGGGGCGCCGGCATCGAGGCCGCCGGCGGTGGCGGAGGCCAGCGGCACGGCGATGGTGGCGGTGGCGAGCGCGCCGAGCATGCCCACCTTGACCGCGCCCGCAGGGACGAGGGAATCGCGGTGCGCGCCCGGGGAGACCTTCAGGGGGCGCACATGTGCTCGTCCGGCAGCGCGATGATTCGCCACGGATGTACCTGCTTCCGATAGACCGTTTTCCGTATTCCCGTTCGCTCCTGCGACGCCGGACTGGGGGAAGACGCGTCACCGAACAACAGCTTCAAATGTACGGACGACAAGAGGCAGGTCCAGGCCTCTGGACCGGGACATTGCCAAGACTTTGCCGTGGCCCGCGGGACCCGGCGCAACCTTGACCCGGCCGCTCCTGCGAGGTGACGGCGGCGACACGGCCCCGCGCACGGGGCCGTGCCGGGCTCACACGCGGTGACGCTGCATGACGTCCTTGACCTCGCCGACGAGCTCCTCGAGGACGTCCTCGAGGAAGACCACCCCGACGCTGCGGGAGGTCGGCGAGTCCACCCGTGCCATATGGGCGCCGTTGTACTGCATGGCCCGCAGCGCCTCCTCGATCTCGTCCTCGTCGTCGACCGAGACGACGGCGCGGACGAGGCCCGGGGGGATCGGCCGCTCGTAGTCCGCGTCGTCCGCACCGGGGGCGAGGAGGACGTCCTTGAGGTGCACGTAGCCCACCAGGTCCCCGGCGTCGTTGCGCACCCCGATGCGGCTGTACCCGGTGCGGGCGACGATCTCCTCGATCTGCGCCGGGGAGACGTCATGGGTCACGGTGACGACCTCGGAGATCGGCACCATGACGTCGCGGGCCGTGTGCTCGGAGAACTGGATTGCGCCGCGCAGCAGCCCCTGGTCGTCCTCGAGCAGGCCCTCGCGGCGGGACTCGTCCACGATCGCGGCGATCTCCTCCGCGGTGAACTCGCTCTCGACCTCGTCGCGGGGCTCGACGCGCAGTAGGCGCAGGATGCCGTTGGCGAACACGTTGAGGATCCAGATCACGGGGGTGAAGATCCGGGCGATCACCACCAGCGGCGGGGCGAGCAGGCACACGGCCCCCACCGGCACGGCGATCGAGATGTTCTTGGGGACCATCTCGCCGAAGACCACGTGGAGGTAGGAGGCGATCAGCAGCGCCACGGTGAACGCGATCGGGTGCACGAGCACCTCGGGTGCGCCCACGCCCTCCAGCAGGGGCTCCAGGAAGTGGGCGATGGCCGGCTCGGCGACGGCGCCCAGGGTCACCGAGCAGACGGTGACGCCGAACTGGGCGGCGGCGAGCATGATCGAGACGTGCTCGATCGCCCACAGGGCGGTGCGGGCACCGGGGGTGCCGGCGTCCACCAGCGGCTCGAGCTGGCTGCGGCGAGCGCTCATCACCGCGAACTCGGCGCCGACGAAGAAGGCGTTGCCCACCAGCATCGCCAGGCCCAGCAGCAGGGCGGCGGTGTCACTCATCGTCGGCCTCCTCCACCGGGGCGACCCGCGCGGAGTCGTCCAGGACCATGAGGCGCACGGAGTCGACGCGGCGGCCGTCCATGGCGAGCACCTCCAGGCGCAGCCCGGCGCTCTCGACGACGTCGCCGGGCGCGGGGATGCGGCGCAGCTCGTCCATCAGCAGACCGCCGAGGGTGTCGTAGTCGGTGGACTCGGGCACGATCACGCCCAGCTCGCGGCGGATCTCGTCGGGGCGCATGAGGCCGGAGACCACCCAGCCGCGCTCGCTCTCGCGGGCGTAGCGCTCGGGCTCGTCCTCGTCGTGCTCGTCGTTGACCTCGCCGACGATCTCCTCGATCACGTCCTCCAGGGTCACGATCCCGGAGGTGCCGCCGTACTCGTCGACCACCACGGCGAGCTGGGCGCCCAGCTCGCGCAGGTCCAGCAGCAGGCTGTCCAGGGGCACGGTCTCGGGCAGGCGGTGCACATCGGCCATGATCGTGCGGACGGGGGTCGCCGTGCGCTCGGCGCGCGGCACGGTCACGGCCTGGCGCACCTGCACCACGCCGACGACGTCGTCCTCGCTGCCGTCGATGACGGGGAACCGAGAATGGCCGCTGGTCCGGCTCAGCTCGAGGACCTCGGCGGCGGAGGAGGAGGCGTCCACGGCGATCATGGCCCCGCGGTGGGTCATGACATCGGCCGCCTCGCGGTCGGCGAGGGCGAGGGTCCGGCTGAGCAGCACCGCGGTGCCGCGGTCGAGGCTGCCGGCCCGGGCGCTGTGCCGCACGAGGTAGTCCAGCTCCGCGGGCGAGCGCGCCGCGGAAAGCTCCTCCTGGGGCTCGATGCCGACCAGGCGCAGGATCGCGTTCGCGGTCGAGTTGAACACGGCGATCAGCGGGCGGAACACGGTGGTGAAGAAGTGCTGCAGCGGCGCGACCACCTTGGCGGTCGCCATCGGCGCGGCGATCGCGAGGTTCTTGGGGACCAGCTCGCCGAACAGCATCGAGAACGCATAGGCGATCGCCATGGCCGCGACCACGGAGACCGGGCCGACGGCGGAGCCGGGGAGGCCCAGGGCCGCCGCGACCGGGCTCAGCAGGCCCGCCAGCGGGTCCTGCACCGCGAAGCCGAACAGCAGCGTGGTGATCGTGATGCCCAGCTGGGCGCCGGAGAGGTTGGTCGACAGGTGGGTCAGGGCCGAGAGCACGCCGGCGGCACGGCGGTCGCCGTCCTGCTGCGCCTTCTCGACGGTGTGGCGGTCCAGGGCCACGAGGGAGAACTCCGAGGCCACGAAGACGGCGGTGCCCGCGGTGAGCAGCACGCCGAGGGCCAGAAGGATCCAGGTCACGTGGGGGCCTCCCCGGGGGCGGGGAGTGCGCGCACCGCCGGGTGGCCGGCACGGGGTGCCTGGGCCGCGGGCGGGCGCGCGCCGGTACTCGGCGCGGGGGAATCGTCCATAGTGGCCGGAAGTCTACGACAGGACGGGGCCCTGCGGACGGCCCCGCGGCCGGATCGGACTCGCCCGCCGCGGCCGCCCGGGCGGGCACCTGACGGCTTTCCGGGAACGGCTCGGGAGGCGCCAGTACAGTGACGGCATGTCGACCTCACGCCCCGATGCCGCTCGTCCTGCCCCGCCCGCCGGCGCGGCCGCGCCCACGCGCGTCGTCGTCATCGAGGACGAGCCCACCATCACCAGCGCGATCGCCGATCGGCTCACGGCCGAGGGCTGGGAGGTCTCCACCGCGCTGGACGGCGTCACGGGCGTGGAGACGGTCCTGCGGGTGCGTCCCGACGTCGTCGTGCTGGATGTGATGCTGCCCGGGATCGACGGGCTCGAGGTGTGCCGGCGCATCCAGGCCGACTCCCCCGTCGCCGTGCTGATGCTCACCGCCCGCGACGACGAGACCGACATGCTCATCGGCCTCGGGGTCGGGGCGGACGACTACATGACCAAGCCCTTCTCCATGCGCGAGCTGGTGGCACGGCTCAAGGTGCTGCTGCGCCGGGTGCGTCGCACCGAGCCCGCGACCCCGCCGCCGGACGCGGCCGATGCACAGGTCGCCCTGCAGATCGGCGACCTCCTCATCGATCGCGCGGGCCGCCGCGTGATGCGGGCGGGCGTGCCCGCCCACCTCACGCCCACCGAGTTCGATCTCCTGCTGTGCCTGGCCAGCTCGCCCGGCACCGTGCTCACCCGCGAGCACCTGCTGGCCGATGTCTGGGACTGGGTCGACGCCACGGGGACGCGCACCGTGGACTCCCACGTCAAGGCGCTGCGCCGCAAGCTCGGCTCCGACCTGGTGCGCACCGTCCACGGTGTCGGCTACGCCCTGGAGATCCCCGAGGACCCCGAGGACGACGCCGCCTCCGCCCCGGAGGCCTGAGGCGATGGCGCGGCGCCCTCTGGACCGCCTGGGGTCGTTCAAGATCAAGCTCGGCGCGGTGGTGGTCGCCGCCGTCACCGTGACCGCGGTGCTGACCTGGCTGAGCGCCTCCGCCGCGCTGAACCCGTGGCTGGCGATCCCGGTGGCGATCATCGCCGCGCTGGTGCTGACGCAGGTGCTGGCCCACGGCATGACCTCCCCGCTGCGGCAGATGACCCGCGCCGCCCAGGCCATGTCCCACGGCGACTACGGCCAGCGGATCGACGCCAGCAGCAACGACGAGGTGGGCGAGCTGGCCCGGGCGTTCACCTCCATGGCCTCGGAGCTGCAGCAGACGGACCTGCTGCGCCGCGAGCTGGTCGCGAACGTCTCCCATGAGCTGCGCACCCCGGTCGCCGGGCTGCGCGCCCAGCTGGAGAACCTCGTCGACGGCGTCACCGAGCCGGACCCGGCCGCCCTGTCGGTCGCCCTGACCGAGACGGAGCGGCTCTCGAGCCTCGTGGACCACCTGCTGGATCTCTCGCGGATCGACGCCGGGGTGACCGACGTGAGCATCGAGCGGATCGAGCTCACGCCGTTCCTGCACGAGGTCGCCGATGCCGCGGCGCTCGGCGCGGGCGCGCGGGGCCGGGACGTGCGCTGGGTCATCGACGTGGAGCCGCCGCAGCTGACCTTCCTCGCCGACCCCGCCCGCATGCACCAGGTGATCGCGAACCTGCTCGACAACGCCTCGCGCCACTCGCCCCCGGGCGGCCGGGTGCGGGTGCGCGCCCGGGCCGACGAGGAGCGGCGCACGGTCGTCATCGAGGTGAGCGACGAGGGGCCCGGCATCCCGCACGCCGAGCGGGAGCTCGTCTTCGAGCGCTTCCAGCGGGGAGGGCGCTCCGACGCCGCCGGCGGCACCGGGCTGGGCCTGGCGATCGCCCGCTGGGCGGTGAACCTCCACGGGGGCACCATCGAGGTCGGCGACGACCCGAGCTCGGCCGCGAGCGAGCACGGCGCCTCCTCCCTGATCCGCGTCACGCTCCCCGATGCGTGAGCGCTCCCGGGGCCGGACCGATGTGCATCGGCCCACACCGCGCGCAGGCCCTGCGCAGCGCGTCCCCGGCGTCCACATTCCGGTCCGTGCTCGGCTAGGCTGAGCAGGTCATCACCCACGACGTTCAGAAGGCTGGCGATCGCAGCGTGTCACAGCAGACACCACCCCCCGAGGACGAGGCCCCCGAGTTCGGCCCCAACCAGTGGCTCGTGGATGCGCTCCACGAGCAGTGGACCGAGGATCCCACCAGCGTCGACCCCAGCTGGGCGGAGTTCTTCCGCTCGCGGTCGACCCCGGCGGAGCGGGGCGTCGGCACCGCATCCGGGCCCGCCGCCGAGGAGGCCGCCCCGAGCGCCGCATCGGCCCCCGCCGAGCCCCCGTCGCCCACCGCTCCCGAGGAGCCCGCCGCCCCCGCGACGTCGGCCCCCTCCCCCGCCGCGACGTCCGCGGCCTCCACCCCGTCCGCCCCCGCCGCAGCAGCGTCGCCGCGGCCCGCGTCGCCGGCCCCCTCCCCGGCCGGCCCCACCGCCGCGTCCGCCCCCGCAAAGGAATCCGAGTCCGTGAACTCCACGCCCGCCCCGACGGTCTCCAACACCTCCGACCGCCCCGCGAAGGCCCCCACGACCACCGCGCAGATCCCCGTCGTCGAGCTGAGCGAGCCCGAGGTCGTCAAGCTCCGCGGTCCCGCGGCCGCCGTCGTGCGGAACATGGACGAGTCCCTCAGGGTGCCCACCGCGACCTCCGTGCGCGACGTGCCGGTGAAGCTCCTGTTCGACAACCGCATCGTCATCAACAACCACCTCAAGCGCAATCGTGCGGGCAAGGTCTCCTTCACCCACCTCATCGGCTGGGCGATGATCGAGGCGATCCGCGAGCTGCCCGACATGAACAACGGCTTCGACGTCGACGACAAGGGCAAGCCGGTCATGCTGCGCCGGGAGGACGTGAACTTCGGCCTCGCCATCGACATGCCGCGCCCCGACGGCTCCCGCGGCCTGGTGGTCCCCTCGATCAAGGGCGCGCAGCGCCTGGACTTCCGCGGCTTCTGGGCGGCGTACGAGGAGATC
>Ga0302349_1001450_pt1 | contig 18287 bp, 16 predicted proteins | sample PhyAR1_FD_202176 | JGI IMG/M metagenome (GOLD analysis project Ga0302349, IMG submission 202176) | Leaf surface microbial communities from alfalfa plants in UC Gill Tract Community Farm, Albany, California, United States - DLSL A.R1... | ecosystem: Host-associated > Plants > Phyllosphere >...
CCAGCGGGCAGCCCTGGTGGCAGAACGCGATGCCGCAGTCCATGCAGCGGCCGGCCTGGCGGGGCACGAGGCCCAGCTGGCCCTTCTCGCGCACCTCGTACACCTCGCGCCAGTCCATCAGGCGCAGCGGGACGGGACGGCGCGAGGGCAGCTCGCGCTCCCGGTTCTTCAGGAATCCGCGCGGATCAGCCATTCGAGCCCTCCAGGATCGTGTTCCACACCTCGTGGGAGTCGGGGTCGATGCCCGCTTCGAGGGCATCCTCGCGCAGAGCCGTCACCCGCAGGAACTCGGTGGGGACGATCTCGCGCAGCCGTCCGAGCAGTGCGTCCTCGTCGGACAGCAGCTCGGCGGCGAGGTCGGAGCCGGTGCGGCGGGCATGCTCGCGCACGGCGTCCAGGACGAAGTCACGGTGGTCGGTGCGCACGGGGCCGACCTGGAAGCCCGGCAGATCATCGGGGTTGATCCGCGACTCGTCCAGGTCCAGCACGAACAGCGTGCCGCCGCTCATGCCGGCGCCGAGGTTCCGGCCGATGGGGCCCAGCACGACGATCGCGCCGCCGGTCATGTACTCGGCCCCGTGGTCGCCGATGCCCTCGACGACCAGGGTCGCCCCGGAGTTGCGGACGCCGAAGCGCTCGCCCGCGCGGCCGGCCAGGAACATGCGTCCGCTGGTCGCGCCGTAGGCGCAGGTGTTCCCGGCGATCGCGGCGGAGGCCCGCGAGGCGGGGGTCCCCGCACCGTGGCCGATCGCGATGATGCCGCCGGAGAGCCCCTTGCCGACGTAGTCGTTGGCGTCTCCGGTGAGCTCCATGGTCACGCCGGAGGGCAGGAAGGCGCCGAGGGACTGGCCGCCGGTGCCGGTCAGCTGCAGACGGATGGTGTCCTCGGGCAGGCCCTCGCCGCGGTAGCGGCGGGTGACCTCGTGGCCCAGCAGGGTGCCGGCGGTGCGCTGGATGTTGCGCAGCTCGTCGACGATGAGCACGGGCTCGCCGGTCTCCAGCGCCGGGGCGGCCGCCTCGATCCAGCTGACGTCGGCCGCCAGCTCGAGGGCGTGGTCCTGCCCGCGACGGCGCCGCGGGAAGTCCCCGGGGTGGATCTCGGGCTGGGCCAGCACGGGGGTGAGGTCCAGGCCCTGCTGCTTGTAGTGGCGGTGCGCCTCGTCCACGTCGAGCAGGTCGATGCGGCCGACGGCCTCCTCGACCGAGCGCAGCCCGAGGGCGGCGAGATGCTCGCGCACCTGCTCGGCGATGTACTCGAAGAACGTCACCACGAACTCCGGGGTGCCGGTGAAGCGCTCGCGCAGCTCCGGGTTCTGGGTGGCCACGCCCACCGGGCAGGTGTCCAGGTGGCACACGCGCATCATGATGCACCCCGACACGACCAGCGGAGCGGTGGCGAAGCCGAACTCCTCGGCGCCCAGCAGGGCGGCGATGACGACGTCGCGGCCGGTCTTCATCTGCCCGTCGACCTGCACGGTGATGCGGTCGCGCAGTCCGTTCAGCAGGAGCGTCTGCTGGGTCTCGGCGAGGCCGATCTCCCAGGGCGTCCCGGCGTGCTTGAGGGAGTTCAGCGGGCTCGCGCCGGTGCCGCCGTCGTGGCCGGAGATCAGCACGACGTCCGCGTGCGCCTTGGACACGCCGGTGGCGACGGTCCCCACGCCGAAGCGGGAGACCAGCTTCACGTGGATGCGCGCCGCGGGGTTCGCGGACTTCGCATCGTGGATCAGCTGCGCCAGGTCCTCGATGGAGTAGATGTCGTGGTGCGGAGGCGGCGAGATCAGGCCGATCCCGGGCGTGGAGTGCCGGGTCCGGGCGATCCACGGGTACACCTTCTGCGGGGGCAGCTGGCCGCCCTCGCCGGGCTTGGCGCCCTGGGCCATCTTGATCTGGATGTCCCGGGCGAAGGTGAGGTACTCGCTGGTCACGCCGAAGCGGCCGGAGGCGATCTGCTTGATGGCGCTGCGCCGCTCCGGATCGTGGAGGCGGTCGGTGTCCTCGCCGCCCTCGCCCGAGTTCGACATGCCGCCCAGGCGGTTCATGGCGATCGCGAGGGTCTCGTGCGCCTCCCGGGAGATGGAGCCGTAGCTCATCGCCCCGGTCATGAAGCGCTTCACGATCGAGCTGACCGGCTCGACCTCCTCGATCGGGATCGCGGTGGTCTCGTCGGTGCGCAGGCGCATGAGGCCGCGCAGGGTCATCAGCCGCTGGGACTGGTCGTCGACCTGGTCGGTGTACCTGCGGAACTCGTCGTACTGGCGGGTGCGCGTGGAGTGCTGCAGGCGGAACACGGTCTCGGGGGTGAACAGGTGCGGCTCGCCCTCGCGGCGCCACTGGTACTCCCCGCCGACCGGGAGGCGGCGGTGGGCGTTGCTGACGCCCTCCAGGGGGTAGGCCAGCGCGTGCCGGGCGGCGGTCTCCTGGGCGATGACGTCCAGGCCGATGCCCTCGATGCGGCTGGTGGTGCCCGGGAAGTAGGCGTCGATCAGCTCGCTGGACAGGCCCACGGCCTCGAACATCTGACTGCCGCGGTAGGAGGCGACGGTCGAGATGCCGATCTTCGACATGATCTTCACGACGCCCTTGCCCAGGCCGTGGATGAGGTTGTGGACCGCCTCGTCGGCGCTCACCCCGCCCACCACGTCGCGGGCCACGAGGTCCTCCGCGGTCTCCATGGCGAGGTACGGGTTCACGGCGCTCGCCCCGTAGGCGATCAGCAGCGCGACGTGGTGCACCTCGCGCACGTCGCCGGCCTCCACCAGCAGGGCCGCATGGGTGCGGCGCCCGGTGCGCACCAGATGATGGTGCACGGCGCTGGTGAGCAGCAGGCTCGGGATGGGCGCCAGGACCTGGTTGGAGTCGCGGTCCGAGAGCACCAGGAAGGTCGCCCCGGCGTCGATCGCGGCGACGGCCTCGTCGCAGATCTCCTGCAGCCGGGCGGCGAGGGCCTCGGTGCCGCCGGCGACCGGGTACAGCCCGCGCAGCCGCACCGTGTGGAAGTCCGCGGTGTTGGGGTTCGCGGAGACCGCGACGATCTTCGCCAGCTGGTCGTTGTCGATCACCGGGAAGTCCAGGCCCAGCTGGCGCCCGTGCTGGGGTGTGGCGTCCAGCAGGTTGCGGGACTCGCCGATCGTGACGCCGAGGCTCGTGACCACGGCCTCGCGGATCGAGTCCAGCGGCGGGTTCGTCACCTGGGCGAAGACCTGGGTGAAGTAGTCGAACAGCAGGCGCGGGCGATCCGAGAGCACGGCGATGGGGGTGTCGGTGCCCATCGCACCGATGGGTTCGGCGCCCTTGGCGGCCATCGGGCCGATGAGGATGCGCAGCTCCTCCTCGGTGTATCCGAAGGTCTGCTGGCGGCGCACCACGGAGGAGCGCGAGTGGGAAACGTGCTCGCGCTCGGGCAGGGAGGAGACGTGCACCTTCTGCTCGGCGACCCAGGCGCGCCAGGGGTGCAGGCCCACGACCCCGGCCTTGACCTCGTCGGACTCGATGATGCGGCCCTGCTCGGTGTCCACGACGAAGATCTCGCCGGGCGCGACGCGTCCCTTGCGGGCGATGGCATCGGGGGCCATGGGGATCAGCCCGGCCTCGGAGCCCAGCACGACCAGCCCGTCCTCGCCCACCCAGTAGCGCAGGGGGCGCAGCCCGTTGCGGTCGAGCTTGGCGCCGACCTGCGTGCCGTCGGTGAACACGAGGGCGGCCGGGCCGTCCCACGGCTCCTGCAGCATCGAGTGGAACTCGTAGAACCCGCGCAGATCGGGGTCCATGGTGGCGTCGTTCTCCCAGGGCTCCGGCACGAGCATCATCAGCGCGTGCGGCAGCGAACGGCCCGAGAGGTGCAGCAGCTCGAGGATCTCGTCCAGGCTGGCGGAGTCCGAGGCCCCCTCGGCGTTGACCGGGAGCAGCCGGGAGAAGTCCTCGCCGAAGGCGTCGGTGGCCATGCGGCCCTCGGCGGCGCGCAGGCGGTTGCGGTTGCCGCCGACGGTGTTGATCTCGCCGTTGTGGGCGAGCACGCGGAAGGGGTGCGCGAGCGGCCACGAGGGGAAGGTGTTGGTCGAGAAGCGCGAGTGCACGATCGAGAGCATCGAGGTGAAGCGCTCGTCGTGCAGGTCGGGGAAGAAGTTCCCCAGCTGCGCGGTGGTGAGCATCCCCTTGTAGACCAGCGTGCGCGTGGACAGCGAGGGGAAGTAGGTCTGCAGCTCGTGCTCCGCGCGGCGGCGCAGCACGAACACGGCGCGCTCGAGCGCGAGACCGGTGCGCTCCCCCGCCGCATCCACGACGAAGGGCTGGGCGAAGTACGGCTGGGTGTCCTTGGCGGAGGGGCCCACCAGGCCGTCCACGACGGGGACGTCGCGCCAGCCGAGGATCTCCAGGCCCTCCTCGGCGGCGATCTCGGCCAGGCGACGCTGCTCGGCGGACCGCACGGCGGCGTGCTGCGGCAGGAAGCCGATGCCGGTGGCGTAGGCGCCCGGGGCGGGCAGCTCCACGGGCGCGACGGCGCGCTCGAAGGCATCGGGCATCTGGGTGATGATGCCGGCGCCGTCGCCGGTGTTCTCCTCGGCGCCGACGGCGCCGCGGTGGTCCAGGTTCTCCAGGGCGGTCAGGGCGTGCTCGACGATGTCGTGCCCGGCCCGTCCCCGCAGCGTGGCGACCATGGCGACGCCGCAGGCGTCATGCTCGTCCTCGGGACGGTACAGGCCCTGGGCGTCGGGGAGCGCCGAGAAGCGGGAGGACAGCGGATGCATGGAAACACCCCTTCCGGTGGTGGGAACGGCGGTGTCCTTCGCAGGAGCACCATCGCGGACACCGGGGGCCGCATTCTATGCACGGCGGCGCAGGCCGCGGCCCTCCGGTTCCACGATCCGAGACTAGGTGTCTTGCCTTTCGGCGTTGGTGTCGGGAGAGGCATCCGTGCTGGTCGGCACGGTTTCCGGGAGGGTGAAGGATCCGTCGGTCGCGACGGCCTCGCCGCCGCGCGCGGCCTTGCGCCGCGTGAGGAGGATGATCATCACCACGGCGAGGATCACGGTGAGAAGCGCGACGACGGTGTGGATGCGCAGGGGGCCCACCATGAAGACCTCCTCGGTGCGCATCGCGTCGATCCAGGCCCGGCCGCTCGAGTAGATCGCGGCATAGGCCCAGAAGATCCGGCCCCCGCCCAGCGAGAAGCGACGCGCGAGGAACAGCAGCAGCACCACGCCGCCGAGGTTCCACAGCATCTCGTACAGGAAGGTCGGGTGGTAGGTGCCGGGCTCGCAGCCGGGGATCGGCGCCCCGTTGGTCACGCAGGTGATCTCCCAGCCCCAGGGCAGGTCCGTGGGCGGGCCGTACAGCTCCTGGTTGAACCAGTTGCCGAGGCGGCCGATGGCCTGCGCCACCATCAGCGTGGGGGCGATGGTGTCCGCGAGGACGGTGAAGGAGACCTGCTTGCGCCGGGCCATGAGCCACACCGCGAGCGCGCCGCCGGCCACGGCGCCCCAGATGGCGAGGCCGCCCTCCCAGATCCGCAGCACCGAGCCGAGGTCCCCGTCGGGCCCGAAGTAGGGCTCCGGCGAGGAGATGACGTGCCAGAGGCGGGCGCCGATGATGCCGGCGATCACCGCGGCGAAGACGACGTCGAACAGGTCGTCCCCGTCGCCGCCGCGGTGCACCCAGCGCTTCGTGGCCCACCACATGGCCACGCCGATCCCCGCGAGGATGCACAGCGCATAGAAGTGGATGGTCAGAGGACCGATCGACAGCGCGGAGATCGGGGAGCTGGGGATGCCGGCGAGGATCACGGGCGCGCCCCCGGACGGGCCCGGTCGATGCCGGCGCGCAGGTCGTCGGCGACGGCGGCGAGCGGGGCGAGGTCCCCGGGCTCGGCCTCGAGCAGGGCCCGCACGAAGGCGGAGCCGACGATCACGCCGTCGGCGTACGCGCCGACCTCCGCGGCCTGCTCCCCCGTGGAGACGCCGAGGCCGACGCACACGTTCCGGGCCCCGGCCTCGCGGGTGCGCTCGACCAGTCCCTCGGTGGCGGCCGAGACGGAGGTGCGGGTGCCGGTCACGCCCATCGTGCTCGCGGCGTACACGAACCCGCGGGTGTGGCCGACGACGTACTCCAGCCGGTCCCGCGGGGAGCTGGGGGCGACGAGGAAGACCCGGTCCAGTCCGTGGGCCTCGCTCGCGGCGATCCACTCCCCCGCCTCGTCGGGCGTGAGGTCGGGAGTGATCAGCCCGGCTCCGCCGGCGGCGGCGAGGTCCCGGGCGAAGGCGTCCACGCCGTAGGCGAGGATCGGGTTCCAGTAGGACATGACCACGATCGCGGCGCCGCGCCCGGACAGCTCGGAGACGGCGCGCAGCACGTCGCGGGTGCGGGTGCCGCCGGCGAGGGCGCGGGTGGCCGCCTCCTGGATCACCGGCCCGTCCATCACCGGGTCGGAGAACGGCAGGCCCAGCTCGATCATGTCGACGCCGTGGTCGATCAGGGTCGCGGCCGCGGCGATCGAGCCCTCGAGATCGGGGAAGCCGACCGGGAGGTATCCGATCAGCGCGGGGCGCCCCTCGGAGCGGGTGCGCTCGAGGACGTCCCCGGCGCGCAGCGGGGCCGCGGCGCCGCGGGGGTCGTGGGGCGCGGCGGTGGGGCTGCTCATGCCATCTCCTCAGGGGTGGTGGGGCGGGCGGCGGCGGTGCGCGCCTCGGTCGCGGCCAGCGCCTCGCGGGCGCGGGTCCGCAGGGCCTGCAGGTCCCCGCGGCCCGGCTCCTCGTCGTCGAGCAGACCGAACCAGCTCGAGGCGGTGTGCACGTCCTTGTCCCCGCGCCCGGACAGGCACACGACGATGACGGCCTCGGGACCCAGCTCCCGGCCCAGCTGCAGCGCTCCGGCGAGGGCGTGCGCGGACTCCAGCGCGGGCATGATGCCCTCGGTCATCGAGAGCAGCGCGAAGGCCTCCATGGCGGCGTCGTCGTCCACCGCCCGGTACTCCGCCCGGCCGATGTCCGCGAGCCATGCGTGCTCGGGCCCGACGCTGGGATAGTCCAGGCCGGCGCTCACGGAGTGCGACTCGATGGTCTGGCCGTCCTCGTCCTGCATCACCATCGAGCGGGCGCCGTGCAGCACCCCGGGGCGTCCGCCCCCGATGGTGGCGCTGTGCCGGCCGGTCTCCACGCCGTCGCCCCCGGCCTCGCAGCCCAGCAGGCGCACCTCCGGGTCGTCGAGGAAGGCGTGGAAGAGCCCCATGGCGTTGGAGCCGCCGCCCACGCAGGCGACCGCGGCGTCGGGAAGCCGTCCCACGCGCTCCAGGACCTGGCTGCGGGCCTCCTCGCCGATGATCCGGTGGAAGTTGCGGACCATCACCGGGAACGGGTGGGGCCCGGCGACGGTCCCCAGCAGGTAATGGGTGGTGGCGACGTTGGTCACCCAGTCCCGGAAGGCCTCGTTGATGGCGTCCTTGAGGGTGCGCGAGCCGTGCGTGACGGGGACGACCTCGGCGCCGAGCAGACGCATCCGGGCGACGTTCAGGGCCTGCCGCCGCGTGTCCTCCTCGCCCATGTAGATCGTGCAGTCCAGGCCGAAGAGCGCCGCGGCCGTCGCCGTGGCGACGCCGTGCTGGCCGGCGCCCGTCTCCGCGATCACCCGGGTCTTGCCCATGCGCCGGGTCAGGAGGGCCTGGCCGAGCACGTTGTTGATCTTGTGGCTGCCGGTGTGGTTGAGGTCCTCGCGCTTGAGCAGGATGCGGGCCCCGCCGGCGAGCTCGGAGAAGCGGGGGGCATCGCTCAGCAGGGACGGACGCCCCGTGTACTCCGCGGCCAGGCGCTGCAGCTCGGCGACGAACTCGGGGTCCACGAGGGCCTTCTCGTAGACCTCCGTGAGCTCGTCGAGAGCGGGCACCAGGGCCTCGGGCAGGAACCGGCCGCCGAAGCCGCCGAAGTACGGCCCGGTCTGCGCGCGCAGCTCCTCGGCGACGCTCGGGCGTCCGGTCGGTCCGGTCGGGTTCTGGGGTGTGCTCACGCGGAGGGTCCCTTCGTGGGGTCGGTCTCGGGGGCGGCGGCGCGGGTGCCCCGCGGCACGGCGCGGAAGGCGCGGGCGGTCGCGGCGGGGTCCTGGCCGGTCACGAGGGCCTCCCCCACCAGCACCGCATCGGCACCGGCCGCGGCGTAGGCCTCGACGTCGGCGGGTCCGGCGACCGCGGACTCGGCGATCGCCAGCGGGCCGGGCGGGATCTGCGCGATGAGCCCGGCGGCGCGCTCGAGGTCGACGTCGAGGGTCTTCAGGTCCCGGGCGTTGACGCCGATGATCTCGGCGCCGAGGTCCAGGGCGCGCTCGAGCTCGGCCTCGGTGTGCGTCTCCACGAGCGACTGCATGCCGAGCTCCCCGACCAGGGCGTACAGGCTGCGCAGCTCCTCGTCGTCGAGGGCGGCGACGATCAGCAGCACCAGGTCGGCGCCGTGGGCGCGCGCCTCGTGGACCTGATAGGGGTCCACGACGAAGTCCTTGCGCAGGACCGGGACATCCACGGCGCGGCGCACGGTGTCCAGGTCGGCGAGGCTTCCGCGGAAGCGACGCTGCTCGGTGAGCACGCTGATCGCCCCGGCGCCGGCCCCGGCGTAGGCGCGGGCCAGCTGCGCGGGATCGGCGATGTCCGCCAGCTCCCCCTTGGAGGGGCTCGCGCGCTTGACCTCCGCGATCAGCCCCATGGTGGTGCCGTCCCCCGCGATCGAGGCGCGGGCGTCGAGGGCGGGGGCGACCTGCGCCGCCAGACGCCGCAGGGCGGCGTCGTTCACGCGGGCACGGCGCTCGGCCATGTCCTCGCGGACTCCCGCGATGATCTCGTCGAGGACGGTGCCGGTGCTCGTCACGGATGGTCTCCTGAGGGCCGAGGGGGTGGGGTCATGCCCCGACCAGCGAGGTCGGGGCGAGGAATGCGAATCCGGGCAGGTTCCGGGCGACGGTGTAGACCGCGGTCAGCGCGAGGACGGCCAGCACGACGCCGCGGGACGGCGCGGGAGGCGCCGTCGTGATGCCGCGGGCGCGCCGCACGGCCCAGCGGACCAGCAGGGCCACGACCACCGGGATGGCCAGGATCACCAGGGCGTTGTTCTGCAGCGCCAGCGGCAGGTCGCCGTCGAGCAGGGCGTGCACGGCCCGGGTGGCCCCGCAGCCGGGGCACTCGAGGCCCGTCAGCGAGTTCACGAGGCACAGCGGCACGTGCTGGCGGAACGGATCGAAGGCGACCTGGAGGAGCACGGCGCTCGCCCCGGCCGCCGCGAGGATCGCGGCGGGCAGGACGGCGCGGCGCGCACGGAGGGCGGCGCGGTCGGTCCGAGCCGCCGCGGTCACGTCCTCGCGACCCTGTGGCGCTTCTGGCCGAACCCCGCGAACTTCAGCGCGACGCTCACGATGATCGCCGCGACGATCACGACCGAGCCGATCACGATGAGCAGGAGGTTCATGATCGCGAGCCCGAATGCGGCGACCACCGATCCGGCGACGACGCCCACGGTCATCGACCAGGCGGCGACGGTCTTGCCCTCGTTGTGCGGCGGAGCGGGCGGAACGGCGTAGGTCTGAGGCATGGATCCTTCTTCAGACGGGTGCGAGGCACAGGGGCGAGGACGCCCCCATTGTGCCACGCTCGCAGCACCGGGGACGGAGCCGATCAGGCCTGCCGAGGGCCGCTGCGGGGCGCACCGCCGTGCGCGGATCCCGGCTCCTCGCGGGGCACGGCGTCCTCGTCGTCCTCCTCGGGCGCGGCGGCCGTGGGGTCCTCCCCCAGCGACAGGGCGTCCCAGGCCCCGGCGGGGTCCGATGCGGGGTCGAAGGCCGTCGCCGGCGCATCGGATGCGACCGTCCGGCGATAGCGGGAGGAGCGGGGCCAGCGGCCGCCCCGGCGCAGCACCAGCACGCCGAGCAGCACCAGGCCGAGGGCGGGCGCGAGCACGGCGAGAGGCCACGCGGTGGCCTGGGCGGAGGCGTCCCCGCCGATCACGCCGACGGACTCCGCGATGCTCGACCGGGAGGCGGCCAGCGGGTCCCGGCGCACCTGCAGCGCGCTCGCACCGGCGCCGAGGCCGACGAGGATCAGCACGGGGCCGGTCACCAGGCGGATCCAGGCGGAGGACAGCGAGGTGGCCAGGCTCGCGGCGATGCCCACCAGACCCAGCGCCACCACGGTCGGGGCGGCGTCCCCGCCGAGGATCGCGAGATCACGGCTGGTGCCGGCGAGGTCGATCGCGCTCGCGGTGGTCCAGGTGGTGCGGGTCAGCCCCGCCATCGCCGCGGACAGCAGCAGGCCCAGCAGGACGGCGCTGCGGCGGCTCATCGGCCCGCCCCCGACGGACCGGCGCCCAGGGCTCCGATCCCCCGCAGGGTCTGCGCGCTCGCCACGGCGCGCAGGGCGGCGGCCGCCTTGGACTGCGCCTCGCGGTGCTCCATGGTCGGGTCCGAGTCGGCGACGACCCCGCCGCCGGACTGCACGTGGGCGGTGCCGTCGGCGATCACCGCGGTGCGGATCGCGATGGCCATGTCCATGTCCCCGGCGAAGTCGATGTAGCCCACCGTGCCGCCGTAGATGCCGCGGCGCACCGGCTCGAGCCGGTCGATGATCCGCATGGCGCTCGGCTTCGGCGCCCCGGAGAGGGTCCCCGCCGGGAACGTGGAGCGCAGGGCGTCGTAGGCGGTCATGTCCTCGCGGATGCTGCCGGTCACGGTCGAGACGATGTGCTGGATGTGGGAGTAGCGCTGGATGTGCATGAAGTCGCGCACCACCACGCTGCCGGGCTCGCAGAACCTCTGCAGGTCGTTGCGGGCGAGGTCCACGAGCATCAGGTGCTCGGAGCGCTCCTTGGGGTCGGCCAGGAGCTCCGCGGCCAGGGCCTCGTCCGCGGCGGGGTCCTCGCCGCGGGGCCGGGAGCCCGCGATCGGGTGCGTGGTGGCGGTGCTGCCGCGCACGGTCACCAGCGACTCGGGGCTCGCCCCGACCACGTCGACGGCGCGCCCCTGCGCGTCCACGCCGCGCAGCAGGAACATGTACGGGCTGGGGTTCATCCGCCGCAGCACGCGGTAGACGTCCAGCGGATCCTCGGCGGTGGGCAGGGAGAACCGCTGGGAGGGGACCACCTGGAAGATCTCCCCGTCGATGATGTCCTGCACGGCCGAGCGCACCGAGGCCTCGTACTCGCGCTGCGCGGTGCGGGCCTTCGGCTCGGCGTCGCGCACCACGTCGTACACGGCCGCGCCCGGGGCCAGCGGCCGGCGCAGGCGCTCGAGCATGTCCTCCAGGCGGGAGACGGCGTCGTCGTACGCCGCGTCGACCCCGGCGTCGGCCCCGTCGATGTTCAGGGCGTTGGCGACCAGCAGCACGGTGGCGTCATGCGCGTCGTGGACGGCCACGTCCTGGGCGAGCTGGAGGGAGAGGTCCGGCAGTCCCAGCTCATCGGGCGGGGAGTCCGGGAGGTTCTCCCAGTGGCGCACCGCGTCGTAGGCGATGAAGCCGACCAGGCCGCCGGTGAAGGGCGGCAGGTGCGGCAGGCGGGCGGCCCGGAACTCCGCGGTGAGGACGCGCAGCGCCTCCATCGGGTCCTCGACCTCGGGCAGGCCGGCGGGCACGTCGCCGATCCAGTGGGCCTTCCCCTCCTTCTCGGTGAGGATGGCCCGGGCGCGGGCCCCGATGATCGACCAGCGCGACTGCTCCCCCTCCCCCGCCGATTCGAGGAGGAAGGTGCCGCGGGGGTCGTCGCCGTCGGTGAGGCGGCGGTAGAGCGTGATCGGCGTGTCCTCGTCGGCGAGGAGGCGGATCGTGACCGGCACGATCCGCTGCCGCGCGGCGAGGGCGCGGAACGTCTCGCGGTCGGGCTGGACGACGCCGAGACGGTCCCCCTCGATCCCGGCCACGAGCTCGGGGTAGGACGGGGCGCGGTCGGTGCCGGGCCGCGCTGCGTGCTCGCTCATGCCCCGCGCTCCTGGGGATCGATCACGACGGCGGGCAGGTCACCGCCGTCGAAGCAGGTGGTGGTGCCACGATGGCAGGCCGCCCCGACCTGGTCGACCTGGATCAGCAGGGTGTCGCCGTCGCAGTCCAGGGCGACGTCGCGCACCCACTGCACGTGGCCGCTCGTGTCCCCCTTGCGCCAGTACTCCTGGCGGCTGCGGGACCAGAAGGTGACGCGCCCCTCGGAGAGGGTGCGGCGCAGCGCCTCGTCGTCCATCCAGCCGACCATGAGGACCGCGCGGCTGGTGGCGTCCTGGACGACGGCGCAGACCAGGCCGTGCTCGTCCCGCTTGAGACGGGCGGCCAGGGCGGGGTCCAGGACGGTCGCGCTCACAGGGCCCTCTGCAGCTCGTCGGCGCGGTCCCGGCGCTCCCAGGTGAACTCGGGGAGCTCGCGGCCGAAGTGCCCGTGCACCGAGGTGCGCCGGTAGATGGGCCGCAGCAGGTCCAGGGCGTCGATGATCGCGGCGGGCCGCAGGTCGAAGACCTTGCGCACGGCGGAGGCGATGACATGGTCGGGGGCGCGGCCGGTGCCGAAGGTCTCGACGTACAGGCCCACCGGCTGCGCGACGCCGATCGCGTAGGCGACCTGCACCTCGGCGCGGTCCGCGAGCCCGGCGGCGACGATGTTCTTGGCGACCCAGCGCATGGCGTACGCGCCGGAGCGGTCCACCTTGCTGGGATCCTTGCCGCTGAAGGCCCCGCCGCCGTGGCGGGCCATCCCCCCGTAGGTGTCCACGATGATCTTGCGGCCCGTCAGGCCGGCGTCGCCCTTGGGCCCGCCGATGACGAAGCGCCCCGAGGGGTTGACATGGACGGTGACGTCCGAGGTGTCCAGGCCGAAGCCCGCGAGCTCCTCGAGCACGGGGGCGATCACGACGCCCTGGATCGCCGGGTCGAGCTGGGTGAGCAGCTCGACCTCCTCGGCGTGCTGGGTGGACACGACGATCGTGTCGACGCTGCGGGCCACGCCCTCGTCGTCGTAGCCGATGGTCACCTGGGTCTTGCCGTCCGGACGCAGATAGGGCAGGACGCCGTCGCGGCGCGCGGTCGAGAGGTTCGTCGACAGGCGGTGCGCGGCGTGGATCGGCAGGGGCATGAGCTCGGGGGTGTCGTTGCACGCGTAGCCGAACATGAGGCCCTGGTCCCCGGCCCCGAGGGATGCGAAGGCCTCGGCCTCGGCGCCGGCGCGGGTCTCGAAGGACTCGTCGACGCCCGCGGCGATGTCCGCGGACTGCGCGCCGATGGAGACCTCGATGCCGCAGCTGTCCGCGTCGAAGCCCTTCAGGCTCGAGTCGTAGCCGATGTCGCGGATGACGTCGCGGACGATGCGGGCGACGTCGCTGTACCCCTGGGTGCGCACCTCCCCCGCCACGTGGACGAGACCGGTGGTCACCATCGTCTCGACGGCGACGCGGGCGTCGCGGTCCTGGGAGAGGAGATCGTCGAGGATGGCATCGGAGATCTGGTCGCAGATCTTGTCCGGGTGCCCCTCGGTGACGGACTCGGAGGTGAAGTAGCGAAGCGCGCTCGAGCTCATGCCTGCAAGGGTACGTCCCCGAGCAGGGGGACGACCTGGTCGAGCACACCGTGGGCCACATGCAGCTTGCTGCCGGTGACCTCTCCCACATCGGCCCCCTCGGCGTCCAGGATCCGCACGCTGTTGGAGTCCGCGCCGAACACGCCGGCGGTCAGGTCGTTGAACACCAGGAGGTCCGCGCCCTTGCGGCGCGCCTTCTGCCGCGCCAGCTCGAGGGAGGACTCGTGCTCGGACCCGGTCTCCGCCGCGAAGCCCACGATCACCCGCGGCGCCGTGCCCAGGTCCTCGCCGCGGGCCAGCACGCTGCCGCGCAGCACGTCGGGGGTGCGGGTCAGGGGGATCGCCGGGGCGTCCTGGCCGTCGACCTTCTTGATCTTGGCCGCGGACCGGGTCGTCGGGGTGAAGTCGGCGACGGCCGCGGCCATGACGAGCAGGTCGGCCTGCCCGCGCTGCTCGGCGACGGCGGCCGCGAGCTCGGCCGCGCTGCGCACGTCCACCCGTTCCGCTCCCGGCGGGGTCTCGAGCTCGACGTTCGCGGCGACGAGGGTGACCTGCGCGCCCCGGGCGAGCGCGGCGTGGGCGAGCGCCCAGCCCTGCTTCCCGGAGGAATGGTTGGCGATGTAGCGGACCGGGTCGATCTCCTCGCGCGTGCCGCCGGCGCTCACCAGCACGCGCACCCCCTGGAGATCCCGCACCGGGGCTCCCGTGGCGTCCTCGCGCGGGGCGGCCAGCACGGCGGTGGCCGCGGCGAGGATCGCCTCGGGCTCGGGCAGGCGACCGGGACCGGTGTCGGGTCCGGTGAGGCGTCCGACGGCGGGTTCGAGCACCGTGGTCCCGCGCGCGCGCAGCACCGCCACGTTCTCGACGGTCGCGGGGTGCAGCCACATCTCGGTGTGCATGGCCGGGGCGAGGACGACGGGCCCGCGGGCGACCAGCAGGGTCGCGGCCAGCAGGTCGTCGGCGCGCCCCATGCGCACCCGGGCGAGGAGGTCGGCGGTCGCCGGGACGACGAGGACCAGCTCGGCCTCCTGCCCCAGGCGCACGTGCGCGACCTGGTCGACGTCCTCGAACACGCTCGTGATGACGCGGTGGTGGCTGAGGGCCTCCCAGGTCGCGGCGCCGACGAACTCGAGGGAGGAGGCGGTGGGGATGACACGGACCTCGGCCCCGGACGCGACAAGGCCGCGCACCACGTGCGCGGCCTTGTAGGCGGCGATGCCGCCTCCGACGCCGACGATCACACGGGCTCCGGCCAGTGCGCGCGCGGCGGTCATGTCAGAACTTGAAATCCGCCAGCGGGACCTCGGGCGCGTCGTCGCCGAGCTCGAGCGGCGCGGGGCCGTCGGGCTGGGACTCGGCGAGCTCGCTCTCGTCGACCTCGCGGACGGTCAGCAGGCCCTCGTCGATCTCGCGCAGGGCGATGGACAGCGGCTTCTCCTGGTTGTCCACGTCGACCAGGGGCCCCACGAACTCGAGCAGGCCCTCGGAGAGCTGCGCGTAGTAGGCGTTGATCTGGCGGGCGCGCTGCGATGCGTACAGGACGAGCGCGTACTTGGAATCGACGTCCTCGAGCAGACGGTCGATCGGCGGATTCGTGATGCCCTCGGGCTGAGCGACGGTTCCGAACACGTCTGTCCCTTCGGTAGTGGGGTGGGTCCGACGCACCAGGATACGCCGCCGGGCTCCCCGGCGGACAGCGCAGGGACCGGCGACTTCCTCACACGGCGGGATCAGGGGAGGTCACAGGGGTGCCGGGGACTCGCGCACGCCCATCAGGGCGGCGAGCTCATCGGTGGCCCGGTCGACCTCGTCGTTGACGACGGTGACGTCGAACTCGGACTCGGCCGCGAGCTCGACGCGGGCGGTCTCCAGGCGCCGCTCGCGCTCCTCGGCGTCCTCCGTGCCGCGCCCCACGAGGCGGGAGACCAGCGTCTCCCAGTCCGGAGGGGCGAGGAACACGAAGCGCGCCTCGGGAAGGGTCGCGCGCACCTGCCGGGCGCCGGCGAGGTCGATCTCGAGCAGGACCGGTCGGCCGGAGGCGACCGCTTCCATCACCGCGGAGCGCGGGGTGCCGTACTTGTTGCGCCCGTGGACGACGGCCCACTCGAGCATCTCCCCGGCCTCGACCAGGCGCGTGAACTCCTCGTCGGAGACGAAGTGGTAGTGCACCCCGTCGACCTCGCCCGGCCGCGGCGCACGCGTGGTCGCGCTCACGGACAGGTGGATCTGCGGGTACCGGCGGCGGATCGCCGCGGAGACGGTCCCCTTGCCGACGGCCGTCGGCCCGGCGAGCACCGTGACCGGGACGGGATGCGTGCTCGTCCCGTCCCGGTGCGGGGCGCTCACTCGGAGAAGTGCGCGACGAGCTTGTCGGCCTGGTGCGAGCCGAGGCCGCGGATCTTGCGCGAGGGGGAGATGCCGATCTCCTCCATGATCTGCTGCGCCTTCACCTTGCCCACGCCGGGCAGGGACTCCAGCAGCGCGGACACGCGCAGACGGCCGATGACCTCGTTGGACTCGGCTTCCTTCAGGACCTTCGCGATCTCCTCGCCGCGACGGCCGGTGCTGTCCTTCAGACGGGCCTTGATGGCCGCGCGCTCACGACGCGCCTCGGCCGCCTTCTTCAGGGCCTCGGCCCGCTGTTCGGGAGTCAGAGGAGGAAGAGCCACGGTGATTACCTCATGTTCTGTCGTCGACGTTGTGTGCGTCCCGACGGGTGCCAGACGCGTGGTGGTGGGTAGAGACTAGCGCTATGAAGGCGCCGCGGCGCACACATTACGCGCCTTTGGCCTGCTTCTTCGCGAAATCCGCGACCCCGGGCGCGTCACGCGGCGCCGGCGGCCCCCTGCGCGGCCGTGTAGGCGGCGCGCAGCGCGCGCGCCCGGGAGCGCAGCGCGTCGACCTCGCCGCCCGCCGAGAGCAGCCCTCGGGAGAGGGACACGAGGACCTGCGACGATGCCGCACCGAAGACCTCGGCGAGGTCCTCGGGGCCGGCGCCCTGCGCCCCGAACCCGGGCACCAGCAGCGGCGCGCGGGTCGCGGCCAGGTCGATGCCCAGCTCGCGCACCGCGGGGCCCACGGTCGCCCCGACCACCAGGCCTGCGCTCCCCCACGTCCCCGCAGGGGCCGCGGAGTTCTCCGCGCGCACGTGCTCCGCCATCGCCGCGGCGACGCTGAGCCCGGCCCCGCCGCGGGCGTGCTGGACCTCGTGGCCCTCCGGGTTCGAGGTCAGGGCCAGCACGAACACGCCCTTGCCCGCCTGGTGGACATGCTCCAGGGCCGGGGCCAGGGAGCCGTACCCCAGGTAGGGGCTGAGCGTGACCGCATCGGCCTCCAGGGAGCTGCCGGGCCGCAGGTAGGCATCGGCGTAGGCGCCCATGGTCGAGCCGATGTCCCCGCGCTTGACGTCGAGGATCGTGAGCACGCCCCGCTCGCGGGCGGCGGCCAGGAGCTCCTCGAGCGCGGCGACGCCGGCCGAGCCGTGGCGCTCGAAGAACGCGGACTGCGGCTTGATCGCCGCGACCTCGCCGGCCACGGCCTCGAGGGCGCGGCGGGAGAACTCGCGCACCCCCGCCGCGTCGTCGCTCAGGCCCCACGAGTCCAGCAGCGGGCCGTGCGGGTCGATGCCGGCGAGGATCGGCCCGTGCTCGCGGACGGACTCCTGCAGGCGGGCCCCGAAGGCGGCGCTCATGCGCCGGCCCCGGCCGTCTGCGCCGCCCGACCCTGCGCGAGGGCCTCGGCGCGGGAGGCCTCCAGGCGTGCAACGTGCGCCTGGAGGCTGGTCACCGCGAAGGAGCCCTCCGGCAGCGCCTCGATCGCCTGCACCGCCGCGTGGAACTCCTGCATCGTCGTGATGATCGGCACGTCCACGCTGGTCGCGGCCGCGCGGATGGCGTAGCCGTCGGCCCGGGAGTTCGATCCCGAGGGCGTGTTCAGCACCAGGGCCACCTGCCCGCCCTCGATCAGCTCGATGACGCTGCCCTCCGCCGAGTGCTCGGAGGCCTTGGGGATCGTGCGGCACGGGATCCCCGAGCGCCCCAGCACCTGGGCGGTGCCCTCGGTCGCGAGGATCTCGAAGCCGCGCGCCGCCAGGCGCGCCACCGGCAGGGCCAGGCCGCGCTTGTCGCGGTCCGCGACGGAGACGAAGACCGTGCCCGCGGTGGGCAGGCCCTGTCCCGCGATGGCGAGCTGCGACTTGGCGAAGGCCAGCGGGAAGGTCGCGTCCATGCCCATCACCTCGCCGGTCGAGCGCATCTCGGGGCCCAGCAGGGAGTCGACGGCGCGCCCCTCGCGGGTGCGGAACCGCTTGAAGGCGAGCACGGCCTCCTTCACGGCGATGGGGGCATCGGCCGGGAGGTCGGTGCCGTCGCCCTGCGCGGGCAGCGTGCCGCGGGTGCGCAGGTCGGCGATCGAGTCGCCGGCCATCACGAGGGCCGCCGCCTGGGCCAGCTGGACGCCGGTCGCCTTGGAGACGAAGGGGACGGTGCGCGAGGCGCGCGGGTTCGCCTCGAGGACGTACAGGATGTCCTGGGCCAGCGCGTACTGCACGTTGAGCAGGCCGCGCACGCCGACGCCCTCGGCGATCGCGCGGGTCGAGGCGCGGATGCGGTCGATCATCGCCCCGGAGAGCGTCACCGGGGGCAGGGTGCACGCCGAGTCGCCGGAGTGGATGCCGGCCTCCTCGATGTGCTCCATGATCCCGCCGATGTACAGGTCCTCGCCGTCGTAGAGCGCGTCGACGTCGATCTCCACCGCGGTGTCCAGGAAGCGGTCGATG
>Ga0302349_1001456_pt1 | contig 18228 bp, 15 predicted proteins | sample PhyAR1_FD_202176 | JGI IMG/M metagenome (GOLD analysis project Ga0302349, IMG submission 202176) | Leaf surface microbial communities from alfalfa plants in UC Gill Tract Community Farm, Albany, California, United States - DLSL A.R1... | ecosystem: Host-associated > Plants > Phyllosphere >...
CGCCCTGGACATCGCCGAGCCGGGCGACGTCATCGTGGTGGATGCCGGTGGCGACCTGACCAATGCCCTGATCGGCGAGATGATGGTGGCCTATGCGGTCAAGCGCGGCGTGGCCGGCATCGTCATCAACGGCGCCATCCGCGATGCCGCCAACATCGGCGCGGGTGACTTCCCCCTGTTCGCCGCCGGCATCTCCCACCGCGGCCCCTACAAGGACGGCCCGGGCGAGATCAACGTGCCCATCGCCATCGACGGCATGGTCATCGAGCCGGGCGACCTGATCATCGGCGATGACGACGGCCTGCTCTGCGTGCCCTACGACCAGGTCGCCGAGGTCTATGACCGCGCCACCGCCAAGCACGCGGCGGAAGAAAAGCAGATGCGGCAGATCGCCGAAGGCACCAATGACCGTAGCTGGGTGCTGGAATCGCTCAAGAAGAAGGGCTGCGCCCTCCCCTAGTCCGTATCCCGAATGAAGAAAGGCAGCCTGGTACTGCCTTTTTTATTGTGCTTCAGCCCAACGGGTATCCCGTTGACCTCAACCTTTGTCCCTGACCGAGCACGACAGGTCCGCAGGAACCAGGAACCAGGAACCAGGAACCAGGAACCAGGAAAGCATGGTCGCGGTTCGAAGGCTTGAGCCAACCAGCCTTGCGACGCGTCAGGAGGACATGACAAGACAGCCGGGTAAACCCCTTGCTGCGAAGAGGCGCGTCATAGATCGACGACGCCAGCGGCCGGCATCCCGCCAGCATCTCCTGCCCGGTCCTATCCGGAGCGCTGGCCTCTCGCCCAAGAGCAGCCAGCCGCAAAAGCAGAAGGCGGCTCATCGCCGCCCCCTTCCTGGCTCGCCCCTGAATCAGGTGCGACCCGCAGGCTCCAACCCGGTCCCACCAACTGGCTTCACCGGCGCCCGGCGACTCGGGTCGCCCAGCCAGAGCATCATGACGACACCCAGCGCCAGTACCGAGGCCACCACGTAGAAGGGACCGGAGTAACTCTGGGTCGCATCCTTGACCAGGCCGATGGCGAAGGGACCGACGAAGCCGCCGAGGTTGCCGATGGAGACGATCAGCGCCAATCCGCCCGCTGCCGCCCGACCGGTCAGGAAGCTGGAGGGAATGGCCCAGAAGGTCGCCTGGAAGGACAGGATGCTGGCCACCGTCACGCTCAGACAACTCATGCGCAACAGCGGATCGGCCGAGAGCGCAGCGCCCACCAGACCGCAGGCGGCCAGCCCCAGAGCGCCGGCCACATAGGGCAGTCGGTGCGCACTCAGGTTGGCCTGCCGCGCCCAGAGGGTCATGGCGACGGCGCCGAGGATATAGGGGATGGCCGCCACCAGTCCCACGGTGGTGTTCTGCATGCCCAGGCTCTTGATGATCTGCGGCATCCAGATCCCGATCCCCACGGAGCCGACGATGCCGCAAAAGTTGATGGCGGCCAGCACGAAGACCTTGGGATTGGTGAGGGCAGCGCGCAGGGTGGAGCCATGGGCCGCGCCTATCTCGCGCTGCTCGCGGGCCAGTCGTTCGGTCAGCCAGGTGCGCTCGCGAGTCGACAGCCAGCGCGCCTTGGCCGGCGAATCCACCAGCACGAAAAGACAGAGGATACCCAGCAGCACCGCCGGCAAGGCTTCCACCACCAGCAGGAATTGCCAGTTCTTCAACCCCATGAAGTCGTGGATGTCCAGCAGGAAGCCCGACAGCGGCGAGCCGATGATGTTGGCGGTGGGGATGCCCAGCAGGAAGGCGGCGGTCGCCTTGGCGCGCCACTTCCCCGGGAACCAGTAGGTGAAGTAGAGGTAGACCCCCGGGGTGAAGCCGGCCTCGGCCACCCCGAGCAGGAAGCGCAGGATGCTGAAGCTGACCGGGCCGGTGGCGAAGGCCGTGGCCATGGAGATCAGGCCCCAGCTGATCATGATCCGGGCGATCCAGATCCGCGCGCCGAAGCGCTGCATGAGCAGGTTGCTGGGAATCTCGAAGATGAAATAACCGAAGAAGAACAGACCCGCAGCCCAGCCGAACATGGTTGCCGTCAGGCCCAGGTCCTTGTTCATGCTGATGGCCGCGAAGCCGACGTTGGTGCGATCCAGGTAGCTGATCACATAGCAGGCGAAGATGAACGGCAGGATGCGCCACAGGGCGCGATGCAATACCTGTTCGCCTTCGGCATCGGTCAAGGGCGGCTGGCCGCCCAGCGGGGTCTGACTCATGGATAACCTCTGTTGTAATTATTGTGGAGCTGACAAGGGCGCCGGAGCGCTGTTTACAGATGAGAGAACAGGGGTAGTCCCCGTACGCTGGTCTCCACCCGCAGGATGCTGCCGGTCTCGGATTCGGTGATGAACAGACTGCGCCCCTCGGGGCCGCCGAAGGCCAGGTTGGTGTTGCTGATGCCAGCGCAGGATTTCAACCGCGCCAGGGGCTCGGCCACCTGCGACAGCTGCCAGACCGAGCCGAAACCGGTATGGGCGATATAGAGGTTGCTCTCCTCATCCAGCGCCAGGCCGTCCGGACCGCCGAGGCCACCGTGGAGCTGGGCGAAGACCCCGACCTTGCCGATCAGCGAGCCGTTGCCCAGGGGAATGCGCCAGATCTGCTGCGCACGGGTTACCGCGATCAGCAGGTGGTTGAGCCGCGGATCGAAGACGATGCCATTGGGGCTGGGCACCGTGTTCAACAGACAGCTGAGCTGGCCGTCGGCGCTCAGGCGATAGATCCGGCCGCTGGCGTCCTGCAAGCCGGTCTGGCCCTGGTCGGTGAAGTAGAGATCCCCGGCCGGCGAGAACACCAGGTCGTTGACCCCCTTGAAGCCTTCCGAGCCGGCGCTGCCCAGTAGCGTTTCCACCTCGCCGCGCAGCGGATCGAGCAGCAGGATGCCGCGCTTGTAGTCGGCGATGAAGATGCGCCCGTCACGATGGATCTTCAGGCCATTGGGCCAGCCGTCGTACTCGCAGACCAGTTCCCACTCCCCTTGGGGATCGATGCGGAAGATGCGTCCATTGGGGATGTCGGTGACATAGAGATTGCCCTGTCGATCGAAAGAAGGGCCTTCCAGGAAGGAATCGATCGCCCTGCCCTGGCGGTTGGCATCCGCCCAGGCCGTGCGCTTCGGCTGGCGATAGCGATCGGGCAGGCGGGTAAAGACGGAGGTTTGGATCGACGGCGGCGCAGCGAAAAAGCTCATGACCAGGCACCTGAGAGAGGCTGAAGCCCCTCAACGAAAAAGGGCTATGCAATTTTATTTTTAACGAAATGCCGTTGCAAAAATAAAACACTCAAGGCCAATTGCAAGCAAAAGTTTTCAGCTGACGAAGGCTGCATCCTCGAGGCTGCTTGACAGGCGCGGCTTTTCTAAATACTCCTTAAAAGAAATGGCATTTCAAAAATAATAAGGAGAACGCCATGCTGCACCCGTCCGGCCGCTCGTCCCATCCCGCCCTGCGTCAGCTCGCCCGCGTCCTGGGTCTGGCCGCCAGCCTCACCTTGGCTACCGTCCTCCCCGCTCAGGCCCAGACCGAACAGAGCCAGGTCACCCTGGCCATCCAGTACGGCTACGCCTATCTGCCCGTGACCCTGGCGGACAAGCTGGGCTTCTTTCGCGAGCAGGCCAAGGCCGCCGGACAGCCCGACACCCAGTTCGAGATCAAGCGCATCAGCGGTTCGCCGGCCATCAACGACGCCCTGATCAGCGGCAACATCGACATCGGCGGCTACGGCCTGCCCGGTACCCTGGTGGCCTGGCAGAAGACACAGAAGTCACTCGATATCCGCGCGCTCTGCGCCCTTGTCGCCGGCGACAACGCCCTGTTCGTCAACGACCCTTCGATCAAATCACTCAAGGACTTCAAGGCCGACCAGAAGATCGCCGTGAGCTCTCCCACCGGCCAGCAGGCCCTACTGCTGCAAATGGCCGCCGAGCGCACCTTCGGCCCGGGCCAGGCACACCGGCTGGACAACCTGATGGTGGCCCTGCCCCATCCCGACGCCACCGCCAGCCTGCTCAACAAGGCCGGTATCACCGGCTACATCGGCCCCAACCCCTACAGCTATCTGCTGGCCAAGGACGCCAAGGTCACCAAGCTCTTCGACTTTTCCAGGGAACTCGACCTGCGCATGACCAGCGGGGTGCTGACCACCACCGGCAAGTTCGTCAAGCGCAACCCGAAACTCAGCGCCGCCGTGGTCGCCGCCATCGGCCAGGCCCAGGACTTCATCAAGGCCGAGCCGCGCAAGGCCGCCGAACTCTTCCTGCAGTCGGAGCCCTCCAGCCTGAGTCTCGATCAGGTGGAAGAGATGCTGCGCGGCGTCAGTGGCGAATGGTCGGTGCAGCCTATCGGCGTCATGACTCTGGCCACCTTCATGGTCGGCAGCGGTGCTCTCAAGGAAGCACCACAACGCTGGCAGCAGGTCTTCTTCGATCCCGTGGCCACCGGCGAGGGCAACTGACATGAACGCCGTACCGACCTCCGCACCCACCGCCATACCGGATAGCCCTGCCTGCCTGCTGCAGGTCGACAACGTGACCCTGCAATACAAGACCCGCGAACAGCTGATCACCGCGACGCACCAGGTGTCCTTCGCGGTCCGCGAATACGACCGCTTCATCCTGCTCGGCCCCTCGGGCTGCGGCAAATCCAGCCTGCTCAAGAGCGTCGCAGGCTTTCTCGAACCGGCGGCGGGCCACATCCGCCTCCAGGGCCAGGACGTCCGCGAACCCGGTCCGGATCGCATGATGGTGTTCCAGGAATTCGACCAGCTGATGCCCTGGAAGACTGTTCTCGGCAATATCCTCTTCCCGCTCCAGGAAACCCGCCGCTTCCCCGCCGGCGAATTGCGCGACCGCGCCCGGGCCGCCGCGGTCAAGGTGGGCCTGGAGAAATTTGTCGATGCCTATCCGCACCAGCTCTCCGGTGGCATGAAGCAACGCGTGGCCATCGCTCGCGCCCTGGCCATGGAGCCGGCCATCCTGCTGATGGACGAACCCTTTGCCGCCCTCGACGCCCTCACCCGGCGGCGCATGCAGGAGGAACTGCTCGGGCTCTGGGAGCAGTCGCCCTTCACCCTGATGTTCGTCACCCACTCCATCGAGGAGGCCATCCTGCTCGGCTCGCGCATTCTGGTGCTCAGCCCTCATCCCGGCCAGGTCCGTGCCGAGCTCGATGCCAGCCAGTACGGCTTCCGTCAGCAGGGCGCCGCCGGCTTCACCGCCTTCCACAATCGCATCAGCCAGATGCTGTTCGGCCCCAACGCCAGCGAGACCGCCCATGACTAAGCCCGCCGTCATCCTGCAACCGCGCCCGGACCTCGAATACACCCCCGTCGCCCCCGGCCAGGTCGGCGACATCGCCCGGCGCCTGGGCCTGGCCGAGCGCCTGTTCGCCCAGGCCGGCGTGCGCCGCACTCTGGTGCTGATCGCCCTGGCGCTGATCTGGGAGGTCTATGCCCGCTACCTGGACAACCCGCTGATGTTCCCGACCTTCAGCAACACCGTGGTGGCGCTGTGGACCGACCTGGTCAATGGCGCCCTGCCCCTCGCCGTGCTCAGCTCGCTCAAGGTACTGATGGTGAGCTATGGCCTGGCCATCGCCCTGGCGATGCTGCTCACCACCCTGGCCGTGTCCACCCGGGTGGGCACCGATATCCTCGCCACCCTCACCGCCATGTTCAATCCGCTGCCGGCCATCGCCATCCTGCCGCTGGCCATGCTCTGGTTCGGTCTCGGCGTCCAGAGTCTGATGCTGGTCATCGTCCATTCGGTGCTCTGGGCGGTGGCGCTCAACACCTACTCGGGCTTCCTCTCGGTCAGCCAGACCCAGCGCATGGCCGGGCGCAACTATGGGCTGCGCGGTATTCGCCTGGTAGCCAAGGTGCTGATCCCGGCGGCGGTTCCCTCGATCCTCGCCGGCCTGAAGATCGGCTGGGCCTTCGCCTGGCGTACCCTGATCGCCGCCGAGCTGGTGTTCGGCGTCTCCGGCAATTCGGGCGGCCTGGGCTGGTACGTCTTCCAGCACCGCAACGCCCTGGAGACCTCCAACGTCTTCGCCGGCCTGCTGATGGTCATCATCATCGGCCTGGTGGTGGAAGGCCTGGTGTTCCGCAGCATCGAGGTGCTCACGGTCCGTCGCTGGGGCATGCAGAATTGAGCCTTCGCTCAGCGTCCAAAGGAAGCCGGAGCCGTCACCATGGCTGAGGCTCCGGCTTCCCCCCACGCCCCGGTCCGCGAGGCCTGGCTGGCCCAGGTCCAGGAACCGATCCTGGAGCCCGAGCTGCCCATCATCGACGCCCATCACCACCTCTGGGACCGACCCGGCCAGCGCTACCTGCTGCCCGAGTACCTGGCGGACACCGGTAGCGGCCATCGCATCCTGGCCTCGGTCTATGTGCAGTGCCGGTCGATGTACAGCGCGGACCGGGCCGCGCCCTTCGACGCTGTGGGGGAAGTGGAATTCGCGGCCGGAATAGCGGCCCAGAGCGCCAGCGGTCTCTATGGCGAGAGCCGGCTCTGCGCTGCCATCGTCGCCGGCGCCGACCTCCGCCAGGGCGAGGGGATCGTCCCGGTTCTGGAAGAAATGCAGGCACGCAGCGGCGGACGCCTGCGCGGCATCCGCAACGCCACTGCCTGGCATGGCGATCCACGGCTGGTGTCCAATCCACGGCCACCGCCGGCGGGCATCCTCATGGATGAGCGCTTCCGCGAAGGCGTGGCCTGTCTTGCCCGGCATGACCTCTCGCTCGACATCTGGGCGTACCACACCCAGCTCGACGAGGTCCTGGCCCTCGCCCGCAGATTCCCCGACCAGTTGATCGTCCTCGATCATTTCGGCGGCCCGCTCGGCGCCGGCCCCTATGCGCAGCAGCGCCAGACGGTGTTCCAGGAATGGTCTCGCGTCATCCAGGCGTTGTCGCGGTGCAGCAACCTGCGCCTGAAACTGGGTGGCCTGGGCATGAAGGTCGGTGGCTTCGCCTTCGACGAGAGAGCCACGCCGCCCAGCTCAGCGGAGCTGGCGGACCTGTGGCGGCCCTATGTGCTGACCTGCGTGGAAGCCTTTGGCGCCGAGCGCTGCCTGTTCGAAAGCAACTTCCCCGTGGACAAGGGCATGTTTTCCTACGGGGTGCTCTGGAACGCCTTCAAGCGCCTGACCCAGGGCTGGGACAAGGATGACCGGGCAGCGCTGTTTAGCGGCACGGCCAAGGATACCTACCGCCTATCATCAAATAGCAGATCGGCCGTGGTTACCGCACGATCCTGAGGCTGTCGCGACGGACCTCGCCGGGACTCTGGATCCCTAGCAGCGCCATGTTGCGCGACAGTTCGGTGGCCAGGATGCCGATCGCATGCTTGATGCCGGGCTGGCCGCCCACGGCGCCCGCGTAGTTCATCGGCCGGCCGATGAAGACGAACTTCGCCCCCAGCGCGAGCGCCATGAGGATGTCACCGCCGCGGCGGAAGCCGCTGTCGATCATCACCGGATAATCCGAACCGACCGCCTTGACCACCTGCGGCAGGATGGCGAGGGGCGCGACACTGCCATCCAGCTGGCGTCCGCCGTGGTTGGAAACGATGATGCCCTCCACGCCGACCTCCCGGGCGCGCACGGCATCCGCCGGATCGAGGATGCCCTTGACCACCAGGGTGCCCGGCCAGTGGCGGCGGATCAGCTCCAGATGCCGCCAGCTAAGGTGATCGCGGGCGCCGAAATCGCGCATCACATTGGCCGACACGATGGGCGCGCCACGGCCGACGCCGGAATTCTCGAAGTGCGGCATGCCCCGCCGGAGCAGGGTGCGCAAGGCGGTACCCAGCAGCCAGCGCGGGTGGGTGATGCCCTCCCAGGCCAGGTGCAGATCCGGCTTCAGCGGCGTGGAAAAGCGTGCGCGAATCAGATTCTCCCGATTGGCCGACACCGGTACGTCGGCGGTGACCACCAGCGTCTTGAATCCGGCGCGCTGCACCCGCTCGAGGAGAGCGAGGATCTTGGCGTCTTCGCCCGGCACATAGGCCTGGAACCAGGCGTCCGGATTTTCCTGCACCACCGCCTCCATCGGCAGCAGGGAGGAGCCGCTCATGATCGCCGGGATATTGGCCTCCCTGGCCGCCCGGGTCTGGATGAGGTCACCCTCGAAGGCGGTGAGGGCGCTGATGCCCATGGGTGCGATGCCGAAGGGCGCGCTGTAGCGCTGCCCCAGGAGAGTCGTTTCGAGGCTGCGCGCCGAGGTATCGGTGAAGACGCGCGGGACCCAGGCATAGCGATCGAATCCCGAGCGGTTCCCGTGCAGCGACTTTTCCTCTTCCGCGCCACCGCTGACGTAGGCGAACAGCGGCTTGGGCAGGTGGCGGCGAGCGGCCGCCTGAAATCATCGAGGGACAGGATGGCCCGCAGGCGTCGGGGTATCCGGTAGCCGCCGCTGCCCTTGGGCAGGGTGTGGGACGCCAAGGGATAGTCTTGCAGTCTGCTCGTCTGGTTCATGCCGCTGGCCTGGTCGTTTTGGCCACCTTAGGCGCCCGACCCGCCAAGAAAAGTTATTCTTCGTCGATCCAAAGACGAGAAAAACTCATGAAGATCGAAGCCTTCCTGACCTTGCAGGCGGCAGTGGAGCGCGGCTCCTTCGCCGCCGCCGCGGAGGCGGTGAACCTGACCCCCAGCGCTGTCAGCCTGCAGATCAAGCAGCTTGAGGCCTACTTCGGCCAGTCACTGTTCGATCGCTCGGGTCGGGCGGTGCAAGCCACGGAGTTCGCCCGACAATTGATCGACACCATGGCCCGGCCGTTGGCCGATCTCGAGAAGTTGCGCAATCAGCGCGCCCAGCCGCTGACCGGTCGCGTCCGTCTCGGGGTGACGGGTTCGGTCCTGACCACCCTGCTCCCCAAGGCGGTCGCCGAACTGCAGCAACGCGCTCCCGGCATCACCCTGCAACTGGAGCGGCACAATACGCCCGAATTGATCGCCGCCCTGAAAGCGGATCGCCTGGATGCCGCCATCCTGATCAGACCACCAGGCGGCGGCTCGGCGCGGCTGCATTGGCATGACCTGCTCCGCGAGCCGCTGGTACTGGTGGTGCCAGCGCAGCTCGCGCCCCTGGAGCCCGAGGCGTATCTGCGGCGCTATCCCTGGATCAGACTGGATCGCAAGCTGGTGGTCGGTCGCCTGGCGGCGCGCTTCGTCGATGGCCTGGTGCCCCAGTGCGAGGCCCTGCTCGATGTCCCCAGCGCCGACGCCATCATCGCCATGGTCGGCCTGGGTCTGGGCGTCTCGGTGCTGCCGCGACTGCGCCCGGAACACCTGGGGCCCTATGAGATAAGGGAGGTTTCCCTCGGCACTGCCGCGCCCACGCGCCAACTCGCCATGGCGCGCCGCAAGCAGGACTCCGAAAGCGCCTTGCTCGACACCATCGCCCAGGCCTTCGACGTCGCCTGCCGCTAGCACGCCGAGGGGGCGGCGAGCTCAGCCCGTCGCCCCCTCCCCGCTCAGGCCTCCTCCTCCTGGAAGGCCTCTTCCCGCTTCCGGCGAAACGCCGGCAACACCATCATCACCAGCAGGATGGCCGAGGCGGCGAACAGGGTGGCGCTGATCGGCCGCTGGACGAGCACGGACGGATCCCCCTGGGAAATCAGCAGGGCGCGTCTCAGGTTGGTCTCCAGCAAGGGGCCGAGGACGAAACCTAGCAGCAGCGGACCCGGCTCGCACTTGGCCTTGCGGAACAGATAGCCCAGCAAGCCGAAGATGATCACCAGGGCGACATCGAAGCCACGGTTGTTGACGCTGTACACCCCGACGCAGCAGAACAGCAGGATGGCCGGGAACAGCAGCCGATACGGCACCTGCAGCAGCCGCACCCAGACGCCGATGAGCGGCAGGTTGATGACCAGCAGCATCAGGTTGCCGATCCACATGCTGGCGATCAGGCCCCAGAACAGCGCGGGCTGGTTGGTGATCACCGAGGGCCCCGGGGTGATGCCGTGGATCATCATGGCGCCGAGCATCATGGCCATGATCGAGTTGGACGGAATGCCCAGGGTCAGCAGCGGGATGAAGGACGACTGGGCGCCGGCGTTGTTGGCCGACTCCGGCGCGGCGACGCCTTCCACCATCCCGGTGCCGAATTGCTCCGGTGTCTTGGAGACCTTCTTTTCCAGCGAATAGGCGCTGAAGGCGCTCAGGGTCGCACCGCCGCCCGGCAGGACGCCGAGGAAGGTCCCCAACGCCGTGCCCCTCAGGGTAGCCGGCCAGGCCCTGCGGAAGTCCTCGCGGGTGGGCCACAGCCGGGTGATCTTGCCGGCCAGGGTGCCGCGGGCTTCGCGGGATTCGAGGTTGACGGCGATCTCGGCGATGCCGAACAGGCCCACGGCGATCACCACGAAGTCGATGCCGTCGTAGAGGTCGGTGGAACCGAAGGTCAGGCGCGTGGTGCCGCTGCTGACATCCATGCCCACCATGCCGAGCAGCAGTCCCAGGCAGACCATGCCGACCGCCTTGATCACCGATCCGCTGGCCAGGATGGTCGCCGCCAGCAGGCCGAAGACGGTGAGCGCCACGTATTCCGCCGGCCCGAAGGACAGGGCGAAGCGCGACAGCACCGGGCCGGCCACCGCCAGGGCCACGGTGGCGACGGTCCCGGCGAAGAAGGACGCCAGGGCGGCGGTGGCAAGCGCTGCTCCCGCCCGTCCGCGCTTGGCCATGGCATGGCCGTCCAGCGCCGTGACCACCGCCGAGGCCTCGCCCGGCAGATTGACCAGGATCGCCGTGGTCGAGCCGCCGTATTGCGCACCGTAGAAGATGCCGGCGAGCATGATCAGGGCGGCCAGCGGTGGCAGGAAGTAGGTGATCGGCAGCAGGATCGCCACGGTGGCCGTGGGCCCGATGCCTGGCAGCACGCCGATCAGGGTTCCGAGCAGGGCGCCGATCAGGCAGAACGCCAGGTTGGTCGGGCTCATGGCTTCGGAGAAGCCCAGGTAGAGCGCGTCGAAGATCTCCATCAGAAAGGCCCCACACGCATTTGGACATCCAGTCCATAGATGAAGACCAGCACGCCGAACAGGGTCAGCACCACGCTGGAGATCAGCACCTCGCGCAGCCGCCACTCGCGGTCGGCCATGCTGCCGAAGATCACCAGCCCGGCCGCCGCGACGATGAAGCCGGCATACTCGGCCGCCAGGGCGAAGCCGCCGACGGAAGCCAACAGGATCAATAAAGGCCTGAGCTGTACGGCGCCGATGGATTCCGCGTGCTGCCACAGGCCCAGCAGACCGATGACGACGCCGAGGATGATCACCAGCGAGCCGACCAACACCGGCAGATAGCCCGGCCCCATTATGGCCGCGCTGCCGAACGGCAGATCCTTCGACGACCAGAGCACCAGCGCCCCCAGGCCGATGAAGATGGCACTGGCGAGCAGGTCGGGGCGGCTACCGCGCGCCGCGCGTGTCACTGCACCCATGGCGAGACGCTCCACAGCTTCTGGTAACCCGCGAGCTGCGCCGGCATCTGGGCGGCCCAATCCTCACCGGACAGATAGGCCAGCGGCAGCGACAGGTCCCCGGCCTGCTTGACGAAGGCCGGATCCTCGATGACCTCTTTCACCGCCTGCGCCATCCGCTGCTCGATGGCCTCGGGCACCCCGGACGGGGCGGCGATGCCCCGTTCGGAGGTCATGACCAGGTCGACGCCCTGCTCCCTGGCAGTGGGTAGATTGGGCTGCTGCGGCATGCGCTCGGCGGAGAATTGCGCCAGCACGCGGAAGTCGTCGTCCGCGTTCATCTCGCTGATGTTCTGCCCGGCCGCGCTGATATGGCCGCCCATCAGGGCGGTGCGGGATTCGGAAGCGCCACTGAAAGGCACGTGGGTGAGCTTGAGGTCGGTCAGCTGCTGCAGCTCCACCATCATCAGGTGGTCATCCGTCCCGACGCCGGAGGTGCCGACCGAGAACTTGCCGGGCGCTGCCTTGGCGGCCGCGGTGAAGTCGGCCAGGGTCTGGTAGGAGGAATCCTTGGGCACCGCCAGCACGGTGGGGTCGTCGACGATGCGCGCCACCGGGCGAATCTTCGCCGGGTCGTAGCCGACCTTGCGCTGCACGCGGGTACTCAGGAAGCCGGGGGTATTGATGAAGGCGAAGGTGTAGCCATCGGGTTTCGCCTTGCTCAGCATGGTGTAGGCGATCTCGCCCGCCGCGCCGGGGCGGTTGACGATGACGATCTTTGCGCCCAGGCTCTTCTCCAGATAGGGCTGCATCGCGCGCGCCATGACATCGGTGCTGCCACCGGGGGCATAGGCGACCAGGAATTCGATCGGCCGGTCTTCCGGCCAGGCGGCCTGCGCACTAAAGGAGCTGAGGGACAGCGCCAGGAAAGAGGCAAGCACAGCACTCGCGGTCTTGGTCATGGATAGCTCTCGATTGTTTTTGTTGGAATGGACGTGGCCAGGCGTCACGCGCGGCAGCGGCGTCCAGGGCGACGCTGCCGGCGTTGGCTGATCACGGGATAGCGTTTCCGGCCGCAAGGAAGATCTCTCGGCCGGCGCCCGTAGAAGCAAGATAATGGAATGCCATTTCGTAAACGAGACAGGGCATTGGCTACGCTGCCGAAAATTCGTAACCAAAAAAGTCCTATCAAGCCTTTTACGGCTTAACGGTCAGCGTGAGCCAGGCTCCTAAAACCGTCAAAAAATACACTTTGAAATGACATTTCTTTTTTAAAGGATCGCTCATGAATTCCCACAGCTTCACTCGCCAGCCCGGAACGCCCTTCCCACTTCAAAAAGGAATACAGGACCCATGATGAGGGCCGCCGGCCTGGTCATTCGTTGCCTGGAAACGAGGGTGGAATACCTCTTCGGCATTCCCGGGGGAGAGAGCCTGGACTGCCCGGTGGACTACTTCGAGAACGACCGGCTCCTGCGCCAGGAGATCAAGGAACGCAGCGCGGCGATCTGAGCGGCGGCGCAAGCAAAGCAATGCCCTGACGGCATGATCGGGGCATTGGTGGACGCTCACCTCGGGGCGGGTGGGCCATTGCCATTGAAATGTCTAGCTATCAATAAAGGTGGATAGCAGCGCCTGGACAGCTGACCGGTGTGAGTGACTCACTAGGCGCACACCTGGCGCTCGCGGATAATGGGGCGATAGCTGCCCTTTAGGAACACTCGCTTGAACACCAACCGTCCTCGCCCAGGCGTTTCCGGCGTTGCCTCTGCTGATCGCGTCTTGACCGTTCTCACCGCCTTTCGCATCGGCGATGCCGCCCTGAGTCTCGCCGAACTGGCCAATCGCACCGGTCTGATCAAGAGCACCATCATGCGCCTGGTGGTGTCCCTGGAAAAATACGGCCTGGTGACCCGGCTCGCCGATGGCAACTACATCCTGGCCAGCGAGGTCGTGCGCCTCAATGCCGTCTATCAGGACTCCCACGATGTCGGCCGCCACATCATGCCGCGGCTGCATCAGCTCACCGAAGAGAGTGGCGAAACCGCCTCCTTCTATGTACGACACGGCGCCTACCGACTCTGTCAGTACCGGGTGAATTCCCCGCATCGCCTGCGTCTGCACCTCCAACCCGGCGACATGCGTCCCATGGACCAGGCGGCCGGTGCCCAGGCCCTGCAGACGCCCTACCCGGTGGCCAAGGCGGGGATCATCCCCTTCTACTCCTGCGGCGCCACCGATCCGCACGCCTCTTCCGTCGCCCTGCCCATCTATGACGCCCAGGAAGAGCTGCTGGGTGCTCTGGTGATTTCGGGACCGGCCAATCGCCTCAGCCTGGAACGCGCCCAGACCCTGTACGAGGTCCTCCGCGAAGCCGCGGATGAACTCACCCGTAGCCTGGGCGGCAAGCCCCTGTACGGCACGGATCAGGCGAAGCGCAAGCCACGCAAGGATGAGTGATCGGGCATAAGGGCCGGCGGCCCCTGGAGCCAGTCTCCGCCGCCCTTGCGTAACGCCCTTCTTCCACGGAAGAGGGCTGGGATGAGGGATGTCGTCAGCCCCCCTTGTAGGGCTTCGCTACGCTCAACCGCAACCTACGAACGTCGCGCAGTGGCACTGAACGCTCCTTCTCCCTCTGGGAGAGGGCTGGGGTGAGGGATGTCGTCAGCCACTCACCCCCTTGTGGGGCTTCGCTACGCTCAACCGCAACCTACGGAAGTCACGCAGTGGCACTGAACGCCCCCTCTCCCTCTGGGAGAGGGCTGGGGTGAGGGCGACCCCAGCCGCCGAATTACGCCCTGATCAACAGCGGCGCCGTTCCCCGGTAGCAGGCGTCCAGCCGCTCGGCGCGATGAGTCAGGACGCTGCGCTGGTTGAGCGAGCCCTTGTCGGTAATCTCGCCGCGGTCGGCAGACGGGGGCTCTTCCTGGAGGGCGATCCATTCCAGGCGGCTGGCGTTGCCCGAGGCCTCGCGATTGAGGCGCCCCAGCCAGGCGGCGAACCAGTCCTGCACGGGGGCGCTGGCCAGCACCGTGACGGCATCGACTGCATCGTCCAGCCCGGCCAGTTGCCGGCAGTCCGCCAGGCGCGGAAAGACCAGCAGCCCCAGGCACTCGCGATCCGGCGCCGCCACCACCACATCCTGCACCAGCGGCGTCCCCTCCAGCACCGCGCGATTGCGCAGGGGACCGACGCTGACGAACACCCCGGACGACAGCTTGAAGTCCTCGGCGATGCGGCCATCGAACATCAGGCCCAGTTGCGGATTGGCCGGATCGACCAGCTTGAGCGCATCGCCGGAGCAGTAGAAACCTTCCTCGTCGAAGCAGGCCGCGGTCTGCAGAGGATCGCGCCAATAGCCGGGCATGATGTGCGGACCGCGGAAGCGACCTTCCAGCTTGCCGTCCACCGGCACCAGCTTGAGTTCGCAGCCCGGCGCCGGCACCCCGACATAGCCGGCCACCGAGAGCGGTCCGGTGGTGAAGGTGCAACTGGGCGAGGCCTCGGTCATGCCCAGGCCGGCCATCATGCGGATGCGTTCGCCGCAGTGGGCCTCGGCGATGCGATCCAGGCGATCCCAGACGCTTTGCGACAGCCCCGCCGCGGCAAAGAAGAACAGTCGCATGCGGGCGAAGAAGCGCTCGCGCAACCTGGCGTCGCGCTCCAGCGCATTGGCCAGCTCTTCCCAGCCGCGCGGCACCGTGAGGTAGGCGGTGGGCGATACCTCCTGCAGGTTGCGCAGGGTCTCGCCGAAGCCCTGGGGCGTCGGCTTGCCCTCGTCCAGATAGAAGGTGCCGCCGTTGTAGAGCACGATCCCCAGGTTATGGCTGCCGCCAAAGGTGTGGTTCCAGGGCAGCCAGTCCACCAGCACCGGCGGCTCTTCGCCGAACACCGGAAAGGTCTGCAACAGCATCTGCTGATTGGCGCAGAGCATGCGCTGGGTGGTGGTCACCGCCTTGGGCAGCTTGGTGGAACCTGAGGTGAAGAGAAACTTGGCGATGCTGTCCGGCCCGGTGGCGGCGAAGGCGCGCTCGGCGGCGGCCAGTTCGCCGCGGGCGAGCAGCGCCGCGAAGGCCAGGGTGCTGCGACCCTGCACCTGGCCGCGGGTCGCGATCACCGGTACGTCGGCGGGCAATACGGCATCCAGCGCCTTCTGGAAGGCCGGGCCGTCGCTGACGAACACCAGCCCCGGCTGCAGCAGACCGCAGACATGGCGCAGCTTGGCGTGGTCCTGGGACAGCAGCGCATAGCCGGGTGACACCGGGCAGAAGGGAATGCCGGCATAGAGCGCCGCCATGGCCAGCTGCAGGTGCTCGGGGTCGTTGCCGGAGAGAATCGCCAGCGGACGCTCGGCGCAGAGGCCGAACTCCAGCAGCGCGGCGGCCAGTTGGCGCACTCGCTGCAGCATCTCGCCATAGGAAAATTCGCGCCAGGCGCCGCCGGCCTCCCGTGCGGCGAAGAAGGTGCGGTCCGGTGCCACCGCGGCCCAGTGCAGCAGGCGATCCAGCAGCCGCGGCGGTGGTGGGGTCAGGGCTTCCTGGGAGGCCATGTAGAGCAGTCCCCCGCGCTCTTCCACCGTGACCCCGGGGTGGCCCAGGGTCACCGGGCGATAGCGCAGCGGCTGATCGGCGGGCGCGCGGGTTTGCGTGACGTGACTCACCTTGAATTCTCCTCTGGGCTGGCGCCCGGAGGCGCCTCTTATTGTTGTTGCAACAGGAGCTAGGGACTGCGGACGCTAGATCGGGTAGTGACGTGGCCCCGTCTGCAGCGTCACCCAGCGCAACTGGGTGAAGTGGTCGATGGAGGCGCGCGAACCGAAGCTGCCGTAGCCGCTGGACTTGACGCCGCCGAAGGGCATCTGCGCCTCGTCGTGCACCGTGGGGCCATTGATGTGGCAGATGCCGCTCTCCACCCGCTGGGCCAGCGCCAGGGCGCGGGCGGTGTCGCGGCTGAAGATGGCGGACGAGAGACCGAATTCGGAATCGTTGGCCAGGCGCAGCAGGGCTTCGTCGCCCTCGGCACGGATCACCACCGCGACCGGTCCGAAGGACTCTTCGGCATAGAGCTGCATCTCGGCGGTGACGCCATCCAGCAGGGTCGGCTGGAGGATGCTGCCGTCGAGCTGGCCACCACAGACCAGCCGGGCGCCCTTGCCCACGGCGTCGTCGATCATGGTCTTGATGCGGGTGCCGGCGCTGGCGTCGATCAGCGAGCCCAGCACCGAGTCGGCTGCACTGGGATCACCCGCCTTGAGGGTGCGCACCTTGGCCGCCAGGCGCTCGACAAAGGCGTCGGCGATGCGGCTGTCGACCAGCAGGCGCTCAGTGGACATACAGATCTGCCCCTGGTTGAAGTAGGCGCCAAAGGCTGCCGCGGCAACCGCGGCATCCAGGTCGGCGTCTTCCAGCACCAGCAGCGGCGCCTTGCCGCCCAGTTCCAGCACGGCGGGCTTCAGATGGCGCGCCGACAGCTCGCCAACGATGCGACCGACCCGGGTGGAGCCGGTGAAGTTGACCCGCCGCACCGCCGGGTTGGCGATCAGCCGTTCGACGATGGCCGGGGCATCCTCCGGGGCGTTGGTGACCACATTGACCACGCCGTCGCCCAGCCCGGCGTCCTGCAGCACCTGGCCGATCAGCCGGTGCACGCCCGGACTCTGTTCGGAGGCCTTGAGCACCACGGTGTTGCCGCAGGCCAGCGGCATGGCCAGGGCGCGGGTCCCCAGAATCACCGGCGCGTTCCAGGGCGCGATACCCAGCACCACGCCACAGGGCTGGCGCAAGGCCATGGCGAAGCTGCCGGGAACGTCGGAAGGGATGACTTCGCCCTGGATCTGGGTGGTCATGGCCGCCGCCTCGCGCAGCATGTTGGCGGCCAGGTGGACATTGAAGCCGTACCAGTTGGCCATGGCCCCGGTCTCCCCGGCCAGGGCGACGAATTCGCCACTGCGCGCCGCCAGGCCATCGGCTGCCGCCAGCAAACGGCGGCGGCGCTCGCCCGGCGGCAACGCGGCCCAGGCGGGAAAGGCGGCCTGGGCCGCGGCCACCGCGGCGTCGGCGTCGTCCAGGGTGGCGGCGGCCACCGTGGAGACCACCGCGCCGGTCACCGGATGGCAACGCTGATAGCTGCGACCGTCGCCGGCCGGGCGGCTGGCGCCGCCGATGAGCAGGGATACCTCGACCATGACGCTACCTCTTGTTGTTGTACGGGTGGGCGGTGGCGGTTCAGCGCTTGTAGGTCTGCAGCCCGGGCTTGATGCTCTTGTCGTCGAGGAACTGCTTCATGCCCTGTTCGCGACCGCCTTCCGGATCCTGCAGCCGCGACTGGTCGAGCTTGGCATAGAGGTAGTCCTCGTTCTGCTCCCAGGTCAGTTCGCGGCAACGCTTGAAGCCGACCTTGGCGGCCCGCAGCACCACCGGATTCTTGTCCAGCAGCTCGCGGGCCAGGGCGGTGGTCACCTCGCGCAACTGGTCGCGCGGCACGCTCTGGTTGACCAGGCCCATGGCCGCGGCCTCGGGCCCGCTGAAGGTCTTGCCGGTCATCACATAGTAGAGGGCGGTGCGATGGCCGACGGTATCGGCCAGGGCCTTGCTCACCAGGTTGCCCGGGGGAATGCCCCAGTTGATCTCGGACAGGCCGAAGGTGGCCTCGTCGGCGGTGATGGCCAGGTCGCAGGCCACCAGCGGGCTGAAGCCGCCGCCAAAGCACCAGCCGTTGACCATGGCGATGGTCGGCTTGGCGTACATGCGCAAAAGCTTCCACTGCCACTGGGAGGCCTCGCGGCGAATCTTTTCCTGCAGGATCTCGG
>Ga0302349_1001460_pt1 | contig 18177 bp, 12 predicted proteins | sample PhyAR1_FD_202176 | JGI IMG/M metagenome (GOLD analysis project Ga0302349, IMG submission 202176) | Leaf surface microbial communities from alfalfa plants in UC Gill Tract Community Farm, Albany, California, United States - DLSL A.R1... | ecosystem: Host-associated > Plants > Phyllosphere >...
GGGGCGAACGGCCAGGCGATGCGGGCCGAGTCGCGCCCCGCGAACTCGAGGGTGTGCACGCCGTCCGGGCGGCGAAGCTCGAGCTCGGCGCGCGCCTGGACCCATCCCGGCGTCACGCTCTCGGTGATCCAGCCGATCGCCGGCTCGGCGTCGGGGGTGTACTCGCTTCCATACGGCGCGTCGACGGCGACGCGCGTCACGACCGGTGCGGTCATATCGATCTCTCCTTTGAGACGGGGGGGGTATGAGACTCGGAGAAATCACGAAACTCGGACCTTTCCCGCGAGGGGCCCCGAGTTTCGTGATTTCTCCGAGATCGGTGACGCCGGCGTGCGCCGGCGCGGGGTCACACCACGGCGGCGTGCGTGACCGTGAGGCGGTGCGTGCCATGGCCGAGCGGGCCCGACGCGTTCACGACGGAGTCCGCGGTCGTGGGCAGGTCGAGCTCGACCGTGACGCCGAAAGGCACCTGCAGGCTGGCCTCGAGGGTGTCTCCCGTCAGGCTCCAATCGATGCCGAGGGTGCCGTAGGCCGTGTCGATCGTGGCGGTCGCGCTGCTGAGGCCCTTCGCCGGTCGCGGGGCGAGCCGGACGACGCGGTAGCCGGGCTCGGCGGGCACGAGTCCCGCGACGTTCCGGTAGACCCAGTCGATCATCGCGCCGTACGCGTAGTGGTTGAACGACAGCATGCTGCCGCCCTCCTCGGTCGACCCGGCCGCCATGTCGCCCGAGTGGATCGAGCCATCGGGCTTGATCGCATCCCAGCGCTCCCAGACGGTCGTCGCGCCGCGGTCGACCTGGTAGAGCCAGCTCGGCGCCTCGCGGCGCAGCAGCATCAGATACGCCTCGGCGAGGTGACCGTTATTCGACAGCGCGTCGAGCACGATCGCCGTGCCGACGAAGCCGGTCGCGATGCGCCCGTTCTCCGCCCGCACGCTCGCCGCGAGCAGATCCGCCACGCGCGCCCGCTCCGCCTCGGGCGCGAGAGCGAATTCGAGCGCGAGCGCCGCGCCCGTCTGCGTCGTGATGGCCTCCTCACCCCACTTCTCCCAGGTGGCCGCGGCGACCCGGTCGGCCAGCTCGTCGTAGGACGCGGCGGACTCGGCGGATCCGACGAGCTCCTCCGCGCGGGCGAGGATCCGGGCGGACTTCACGTAGAACGCGTTCGCGACGTAGTCGCTCGACACCTTCGCCTCCCACGGGCGCTCGCCCGGGGCGTCGGGGTCAAGCCAGTCGCCGTACTGGAAGGGCTCCGTGGGCAGGAGCACCTCGTCGCCTGCGCGGCGCCGCAGGTGTTCGCCCCAGCGGCGCATCGAACGCAGCTGCTGGCGCAGCACCTCGTCGCTTCCGCCGGCCGTGTAGACGGCCCACGGCACGAAGGTCGCGGCATCGGCCCAGGCCGCGCGGCCCATGTTGTCGACGGTGACGCCACCCATGAGCATGTCGCTGCGGCGGATGATGTCGGGCACCACGCTCGCCACGCCGCCCTCGTCGGTCTGGTCGGCCTCGAGGTCGAGCAACCAGCCGCGCCAGAACGGCTCGGCGTCCATCAGCGTCGATGCCGTCGGGGCGAAGGCGAGGGCGTCACCCGTCCAGCCGAGGCGCTCGTCGCGCTGCGGGCAGTCGGTGGGCACGGAGACGAAGTTGTCGCGCTGCGACCAGAGCACGTTCGAGTGGAACTGGTCGAGGGCACCGGACGAGGAGCGGAACGTCGAACGGACCGGCAGGTCGGAGGAGATCGCGATCGCCGTGGCGGAGACGACCTCGGCACCCGTGACCTCCGCGTGCTGGAAGCCGTGGAAGGTGAAGCGCGGCTCGAGCGTCGTCTCGCCGTCCGAGGCGAGAACGTAGCTGTCCGTCGCCTTCGCACTGCGCAGCGCCGCGGTGTGCAGGTCTCCGGAGGGTTCGAGGATCTCGGCGTGCCGGATCGTGACGACATCCCCCTCGCGGCCGCGGACCACGAGCCGGACCCAGCCGCTCACGTTCTGGCCCGCATCGAACTGCACGGATCCATCGCGCTCGGTGCGGCGCATCGGCAGCTCCGCGACGGTGCGGACGGGCGGCGCGGAGCGCGGCTCGAAGCGCGACAGATCCGCCTCGATCACCTCCGCGGCCGTCCACGCGCCGTCGTCGAAGCCGGTCTCGTGCACGCCGTCGGGGGCGAGGCGCAGGTCGATGTCGGATCCGTCGTAGATGCTGGCCGCGCGGGTCGCGCCGAAACCGCCGCGCCAGGAGGCGTCGGTGGCCACGAGCACGCCGTCCTCCGTGTCGATCTGCGCGAGCGCGCCCGAGCGATCGCCGTAGATGCGGGTGCGGTCGGCGAAGCCCATGCGCCCCCGGTACCAGCCGTCGCCGACCTCGAGCACGATCGTGTTGCCGCCCTCGCGGAGGAGCGCCGTCACGTCGAGCGTGTCGACGAGCACGCGTTTGCCGTAGGAGGTCCACCCCGGCGTGAGGTGGGCGTCGCTCGCCCGCACGCCGTTGATCCACGCGTCGACGAGGCCGAGCGCCGACAGGCGCAGCCGGGCGCGCCCGGGCAGCGCCCGCACGGTGAACTCGCGGCGCAGGATCGCGGCGGGGCCCTCGACCTCGCTGGGGATGCCGATGACCTCGGCCTCGTAGGCGTCGAGACCGGCCTCGACGACGAGCTCGTCGCTCCACGCCGTCCACCCGTTCTCGGTGGCGATGCGCACCGCGAATCGGCGCCGCTCGCCCGCGGGAACGTCTCCCGCGGAGACGGCGACCTGCGCGGCCCCGGGAGTCACGGATCCGGGCTGAAGCTCGCCGCCCTCGGATCCGGCGGCGAGCTGGTAGGCGAGCTGCGACACGCCCGGCCGCGCGGTGACACGCCAGGTGAGACGCACGCCCTCGCCCGGCACGCCGATGAGGCCCGCGCCGTGCTGCGAGCGCAGCGCGACGACGCGCGTGGTGGGGTCGGAACTCGAGAAATCGGGGATGGCCGCCATGGCTCATGTCCTTTCGCCCGCGCGGCGTCGCGCAGGAATCGATTTGGTAACTGTCGTTGACTCTCGTCGACGTCTCTGCAAAAGTTGCGTGCGTTGAATGGTTTCAACTTGCGATACATTCAACCACGTCGGACTCACAGGAGAGGCCGATGTGGATCAGCTTTTACATGGAGGTAAGAGATGAAGAACTCCCCCACCAGGAGGCTCCTGCTCGGCACCGTCGGTGTCGCGGCGCTCGCCCTTCCGCTTGCCTCGTGCAGTGTGGGCAGCATCGGCGGCGGCGACGGCGGCAACGCCGACGGCCTCGAGATCAGCGTGCTCATCGCATCGTCCGGCGAGGGTGCCGAGACGATTCAGGCCATGGGCGAGGCCTTCACGGCCGCGAACCCCGACATCACCGTCACGGTCGAGACCCAGCCCGGCGGCGGCGAGGGCGACAACCTGATGAAGACCAAGCTGTCGACCGGCGAGATGAACACGATCTTCGGGTACAACTCGGGCTCGCAGCTGCAGGGCCTGAAGCCCGACGAGAACCTCGTCGACCTGAGCGACGAGCCCTGGGTCGCCGATCTGACCGAGGACATGAAGACCGTCGTCTCGGGCGAGAACGGCCTCTACGGCACGCCGCTCGGCGCGTCCTTCGGCGGCGCGGTGCTCTACAACAAGGCGATCTACGAAGAGCTGGGCCTCGAGGTCCCGCAGGACTGGGCGAGCTTCGCGGCGAACAACGAGGCGATCAAGGAGGCCGGTTACGACGCGGTGATCCAGTCCTACGGCGACCCGTGGACGAGCCAGCTCTGGGTGCTCGGGGACTTCGCGAACGTCGCCGCTCAGGATCCGGAGTGGGCGGCCGAGTACACGGCGAACAACCGCTCCTACACCGAGCAGCCTGCCCTCCAGGGCCTGCTCAACCAGCAGGAGGCCGCCGAGTCCGAGTGGTTCAACGAGGACTACGCCTCGGTCCTCTACGACGACGCGCTCGCCAAGCTCGCGAACGGCGAGGGCGCGCACTACCCGATCCTCACCAACGCGATCTCGGCCATCGCGCAGAACACCCCCGACAAGGTCGAGGACATCGGCGTGTTCGCGCTCCCGGCCCAGAACGCCGAGGACACCCGCCTGTCGATCTGGCTGCCCAACGCGCTCTACATCCCGACCTCGACCGAGGGCGAAGAGCTCGAGGCGGCGAAGAAGTTCCTCGAGTTCGTGAACTCGCCCGAGGGCTGCGAGATCCAGAACGAATACCTCACCCCCGGTGGCCCCTACGCCACGAGCGCGTGCACGCTGCCCGACGACGCTCCCCCGATGATCGACGACATGCAGGCGTACGTCGACGGCGGTCTCTCGGCCCCGGCCCTCGAGTTCCTCTCCCCCATCAAGGGCCCGGCGCTCGAGCAGCTCACGGTCGAGGTCGGATCCGGCATCACGACGGCCGAGAAGGCCGCGGCCGAGTACGACGCCGACGTCGTGAAGCAGGCCAAGCAGCTCGGCATCGACGGCTGGTAAGCCGACCACTGTGCGCGGGCCCGCGTCGCGGGCCCGCGCTCACCATTTTTTCGACACGAGGAATTCCGAGATGACAACCACGGCCGCTGCGCCCCCGCGCCGCCGCTCCCGGAAGGGAATGGCGAGTTCCTACCCCACCTGGTTCTATATCCCGTCCGCTGTGCTCTACGTCGTGCTGTTCGGCGTACCGACCCTCGCGGGCTTCTACTTCAGCCTCACGCGCTGGGACCTGACGAACGCCGAGTTCATCGGCCTGGAGAACTACGTGCAGTTCTTCACGGAGTCCCGCCTGCTCAAGGGCTTCATCAACACCTTCATCTACGGCTTCGTCACGTCCGGGCTCAAGGTCGTTCTCGGGCTGGCGCTCGGCCTGCTGCTGACCAGCTCGATTCTCGGGCGCGGCTACCTGCGCTCCACGGTCTTCTTCCCCGTGCTCGTCTCGACGATCGGCATCGGCATCACCTTCAAGGTGCTGATGGATCCCTTCGACGGCCTCATCAACCAGGCCCTCGCGACGATCGGCATCAATGGCCCCGCGTGGCTGACCGACACCTCCTGGGCGCTCTTCTCGGTCGCGCTCGTCGACGTCTGGAAGGGCGTCGGCATCGCGACGCTCATCTACATCTCGGGCCTCGTCGCGATCCCCCGCGACTACTACGAGGCGGCCCGCGTCGACGGTGCGAACGCCTGGCAGCGGTTCCGCACCATCACGCTGCCGCTCGTGCAGCCGGCGACCGCGACCGTCGTCCTGCTGTCCCTCATCGGCGGCCTCCGCTCCTTCGAGCTGATCTGGGCCATGACTAAGGGCGGCCCCGGCTTCACGACCGACGTCATCGCCTCCGTCATCTACAAGCAGTACCAGTCGGGCTTCTTCGGGCTGTCTACCGCCGGTAACGTCGTGCTCTTCCTCGTCGTCACCGCCATCGTCATCCCCGTGCAGTACGTGCTGAACAAGAGGCAGGTCGAGGCATGAGCGCCACCCAGGTCATCACCACGAAGGGCGCGTCCGCGCGCCACACGAACCGCCGGCCGCTCACGCTGCGCAGATTCACGACCCGCTATCTCGTCGGCATCATCGCGATCCTCGTCTCGATCGTCGTCTTCATCGTGCCGTTCCTGTTCATCATCCTCACCGCGGTCAAGAACCCGCAGGAGGCCTCGATGCTCGAGTTCTCGCTGCCGCAGCAGGGCTGGCACGCGTGGGAGAACATGGTCGAGGTGCTGCAGACCCGCAACTTCATGGTTCTGCGGGCCTTCATCAACTCGACGACCCTGACGGTCGGATCCGTCACCATCATGGTCGTCTTCGCGGCCATGGTCGGTTACATCATGCAGCGCCGCCAGTCGAAGTGGAACGCGGTCATCAACCTCTTCGTCCTCGCGGGCCTCATCGTGCCGCCCGCCATCGTGCCGACCATTTGGGTCCTGCAGGGCATCGGGCTGTTCAAGACCATGCCGGGCATGATCCTCATCGAGGTCACCTTCGGCCTGTCGTTCTGCATCCTGCTGTTCCGCTCGTTCATCGGCACGATCCCGCGCGAACTCGACGAGGCCGCCGTGATCGACGGCGCGGGCCCCATGCGCCTGTTCTTCACGATCATCCTGCCGCTGCTGAAGCCGATCGCGATCACGGTGATCGTGGTGCAGGCCGTGAGCGTGTTCAACGACTTCACGAACCCGCTGTACTTCTTCCCGGGCGACGAGAACGTCACCCTGCAGCTGACGCTGTACAACTTCCAGGATCAGACGCTGAACCAGTGGAACCTGCTGTTCATGAACATCCTGCTCATCACGATCCCCCCGCTCATCATGTACATCTTCTTCAACCGCCAGATCGTCGAGGGCATGACCTCTGGCGCGGTGAAGGGCTAAGGACTATGACCATCGTTCCCTCCGCCCCCCGTTTCGAGCACCTCGCCGAGCCCCTCGGCATCGGCGTGGCCGCGCCCCGCATCAGCTGGACGACCGACGCACCCGCCGGGTGGACGCAGGCCGCCTACGAGATCGAGATCCGCCGCGGATCCGCGACCGCGACGAGCGGCCGCGTCGAGTCGGCCGAGCAGATCCTCGTACCGTGGCCGGCGGATCCGCTGGCGAGCCGCGAGCGCGCGGAGGCGCGCGTTCGGCTGTGGGGATCCGACGGATCCACCTCCGACTTCGGCGCATGGGCCGCCGTCGAGGCGGGCCTGTTCGACCCCGCGGACTGGGCGGCGGTCGCCGTCGGCGCGGCGTGGGAGGAGAACGAGGACAAGGATCTACGCCGGCCGCCGCTGGTGCGCCGGGCCTTCGCGGTGTCCGGGGTGGCGAGCGCGCGCCTCTACGTCACCGCCCACGGTGTCTACGAGGCGGAGATCAACGGCCGGCGCGTCGGCAACGACACGCTCAATCCGGGCTGGACGGTGTACTCCGAGCGCCTGCGCGTGCACACCTACGACGTCACGGACCTGCTCTCCGACGGCGAGAACGTCATCGGCGCGTGGCTCGGCGACGGCTGGTACCGCGGACGCCTCGGCTTCACGCACCACGGTCACACCTTCGACATGTACGGCGACGACCTCTCGCTCATCGCGCAACTCGAGGTCACGCACGCCGATGGATCCGTCACCACGATCGCGACCGACGCGTCGTGGGAGGCGCACCCGTCTCCGATCCTGCGCTCCGGGCTCTACGACGGCGAGGCGTACGACGCCCGGCAGGAGGTCGAGGGGTGGTCGGCGCCCGGATCCTCGCGCGAAGGATGGTCGGCCGTCGCCACGCGACCCGCGCACCCGGAGCGCTTCGTCGCACCCGAGGGGCCGGCGGTGCGCTGCACGCAGACCCTGCACCCGGTAGAGGTCCTCAGCTCGCCCGCCGGTCACAGGATCCTCGACTTCGGCCAGAACTTCACGGGCCGCGTGCGGATCACGGTGCGCGGCGAGGCGGGCGACACCGTGACGCTGCGCACGGCGGAGGTGATGCAGGAGGGCGAGATCTACACCCGGCCGCTGCGCGCCGCGAAGTCGACCGACGTGTACACCCTGAAGGGCGGCGGCGCCGAGACGTGGGAGCCGCGCTTCACGACGCACGGCTTCCGCTTCGTCGAGGTGACCGGCTGGCCCGGATCCGTGGAGGACGCCGTCGCGGACGGCGCGTTCGAGGGGCGCGTCTACCACTCGGACATGACTCGCACGGGCTGGTTCGAGTCCTCCGACGAGTCGCTGAACCGATTGCACGAGAACGTCGTGTGGGGCACGCGCTCGAACTTCGTCGACATCCCGACCGATTGTCCGCAGCGCGACGAGCGCCTGGGCTGGACGGGCGACATCCAGGTGTTCGCCCCGACAGCGGCGTTCCTCTTCGACGTGTCGGGCTTCCTCTCGAGCTGGCTGAAGGACCTCTCCGTCGAGCAGCGACGCGAGGGCACGGTGCCCTGGTACGTGCCGGTCATCCCGGGAGGCCCGATGTGGACCCCCACGCGCCCCGGCGCGGTGTGGGGTGACGCCGCGGTGCTGACGCCGTGGACGCTGTACGAGCGGTTCGCGGACGACGGGGTGCTGCGCGAGCAGTACGACAGCGCCCGCGGCTGGGTCGACCAGGTCGAGGCCCTCGCGGGTCCGTCGCGCCTGTGGAACACCGGTTTCCAGCTCGGCGACTGGCTGGATCCGGCCGCGCCGCCGCACGACCCCGCGGACGCCAAGACCGACAAGTACCTCGTCGCCACCGCCTACTTCGCCTGGTCGGCGCGGCGCCTCGCCGACACCGCCGCCGTGCTGGGACGCGCGGACGACGCGGCGCGCTACGGATCGCTCGCCGACGACGTGCGCGACGCGTTCGTCGCCGAGTACTGGGACGAGTCGTCCGGCCGCCTCACGAGCGACGCGCAGACCGCGTACGCGCTCGCGATCCGCTTCGATCTGCTGTCGGGCGAGCGGCGAGCGGCCGCGGGCCGGCGCCTCGCCGAGCTCGTCGCCGAGGGCGGCAACCGCATCGCCGTCGGCTTCGCGGGCGTCAACGTCGTCGCCGACGCCCTCAGCGCGACGGGGCACGCGGACGCCGCCTTCGACCTCCTCTTCGAGCGCGAGTGCCCGTCGTGGATGTACATGGTGGATCAGGGAGCGACGACGATCTGGGAGCGCTGGGACAGCCAGATGCCCGACGGCACCGTCAACCCCGGGCGCATGACGAGCTTCAACCACTACGCGCTCGGATCCATCGCCGACTGGCTGCACCGGGAGGTCGCGGGGCTCTCCCCCGCCGATCCCGGCTACCGGCGGATCCGCTTCGCGCCCACGCCCGGCCCGCTCGCCTCGGCGCGGGCCGTGCACCTCACGCCGTACGGCGAGGCCTCGATCGCGTGGACGCACGCCCAGGGCGCGCTTTCGGTCGAGGTCACCGTGCCGACGGGTACCACCGGGGTGGTGGAGCTCCCCTCCGGAAGCCACGAGGTCGGCCCCGGCACCCACCACTTCTCGAGCTGACCGCCACCCTGGCTCGTCCCACGCCGTTGAAATGACACTTATGAGGGGTAAATGCCCGCCAGGACCCCCAATAAGTGTCATTTCAACGGCGTGGCTCGGCCCGGGCGTGGGGCCCGGGGCGGGCGTGGGCTCGGCGTGGGCGTGGCTCAGCCCGGGCGTGGGCTCGGCCCGGGGCGTGGCGCGGCGCGGGCATCGGCTCGGGGTTACTCGTTCACGGGGTGGGGGGTGAGGCGGGGCTCGGCCGCGGGTGGGCGGGCCTGGGCCGTCAGGCCGCCGTCGACCGTGAGCACGGATCCCGTGAGGTAGGACGCCTCGGGCGAGGCGAGGAACGCCACGACCGCCGCGATTTCCTCGGGGCGGCCGGGGCGGCCGAGCGGGATCAGCGAGGCGTCGCCGCCGTCGTAGCTCTCGTGCGCGATCGCGCCCGGGGCGACGGCGTTCACGCGGATCCCGAGGTGCGCGAGCTCCAGGGCCGCGACGCGCGTGAACGATTCGATCGCGCCCTTTGTCGCGTCATAGGCCACGGCCGAGCGATGGGCCTTGCTCGCCCCGATCGAGGAGACGTTGACGACGGCGGGAGCCTCCGCGGATCTCAGGAGCGGCACCGCGCCCATCGTGCACAGGAAGGTGCCGCGCGCGTTCACCGCGAAGATCCGGTCCCAATCGGACAGCGTCACGCGATCGATCGGCACGCGCCCCGCGAGCGAGAGCGCCGCGTTGTTCACGAGAACGTCGAGCCGGCCGTACTCCCGCTCGACGCGCGAGAACATCGCGTCGACCTGATCCGGATCCGAGATGTCGGCGTCGATGCCGATCGCCTCGGGCAGGGTTGCGGCGAGCGCCCCGGCCTCGCCCGCGACGATCCCGTTGACGACGACCGCCGCACCGTCCGCCGCGAATCGACGGCACATCGCCGCCCCGAGGTGCCGGCTGCCGCCCGTGACGAGGACGACGGGGCGAGCCGCGCCCGGCCGCGGCGGGGTGCCGACCGCGGACGTTGCCTCACGCGACATGGGTCATGTCCTCCTCGCGGATCTGGTGCTCGAGCGCCTCGCCCGCGATGAATCGGTCGAGTTCGTCGAGCGCGAGGTCGCTCATCCGCAGCCGTTCGGTGCCGAGGGATCCCGCGACGTGTGGCGTGATCATGACGTTCGGCAGGTCGTACATCACCGAGTCAGAATGCAGCGGCTCCGGATCCGTCACGTCGAGGATCGCGTTGAGGCGTCCCGAGCGGCACTCGGCCTCGAGCGCGGCGGTGTCGATGAGCGAGCCGCGCGCCGTGTTGATGACCGTCGTGTGGTCGCCGAGCGCCGCGAGCTGCGCCGCGCCGATCATGTGCCGCGTCTCCGGCAGTTCGGGCGCGTGGATGCTGAGGATGTCGACGGCGCCCAGCATCTCGTCGAGCCCGACGAGCTCGGCCCCCGCGGCGGCGACGGCGGCCGGATCCGCGTACGGGTCGGTGACGAGGCAGCGCACCCCCTCGAGCCGCTCGACGAGACGGTTCACGACGCGGCGACCGATGCGCGAGAAGCCGACGATGCCGACCGTAAGCCCGACGGTGCTGAGCGGGCCCCAGCGCAGGGTCTCGTTCCAGTCGGAGCGGCGCACCCGCCCCTCGCCGGCGAGGAACGGCGCCTTCTTCCCCGCCATCACGACGGCGGCGTAGGTGTACTCCGCCACGGGATCCGCGTTCGCGTCGGCCGCGCTCGAGAGCACGATGCCGCGCGCCCAGAACTCGTCGGTCACGAGCGGCCGCACGCTGCCCGCGCAGTGCAGCACGGCCCGCAGCCTCGGCATGAGCGCGAGGCGCTCGGCGGTGAGGCGCGAGGCGCCCCAGCTCGTGATCAGCACCTCGGCCTCCGCGAGCGCGTCCCGCCCCGCCGGATCCTCGAATCGGGGGATCCATTCGGGCGCCGTCGGCGCCGCGACGCGGCCGAGCCGCTCGCGGCGCCGGGCGTCGAACTGCTCATTCCAGGTGTCGCGCGACATGAGCGCGACGACGGCGGGTCCGGCCATCAGTGGGATCCATTCGTGGGTGTGGTGTAGAGCCAGTCGAGCATGCCCTGCGAGTTCTTCTCGTCTCGCACGACGCGGCCCGTGAAGCGCTGATCGGCGACCGTCGCTCCGAGGATCAGGAAGGATCCCTTGCCGAGCGCGACGGTGTGCTCGCCCTTCTCGTAGCGGAACGCGTGCACGTCGACGGCGGCGATGCCGGATCCGTCGATCGCCCCGACGAGCACAGGGTCGAGACCGCCGCGCTCGTCGGCGTGCGTGTCGGTCTCGAGCGAGGGAACGCGCAGCCAGTTGTCGCTCTCGCCCTTGAGGTATCCGATCAGCAGGTGACCGTCCTCCGGCATCGTGAGGCGCAGCGGCAGCTGCCCGTCGCCTTCGATGACGCGCGGGGTCCGCGCCCCGCGGAGGCCGTCGAGCTCGGGCGCGAGATCGATAATCGCGTCGTCGGATCCGGTGAACAGCCGCGCGCCGCGCTCGATCACGACGGGCTCGAGGTCCGGTCCGTCGATCCGCGCGTCGATCTCGGTGAAGCGCGGCTGCGGCGGGATCGGGGTGATGTCGGGCATGCCGTTCGCGACGATGCCGCGCACGTTCGCCGCGAGGTCCCGCGCCTCCCGCTCGAACTCGGGCAGGCACGCGGACCAGTGGCCGAAGTCGAAACCGTTGCGGAAGGGCACCTGCCGCTGCGGGGTGCGCATGCTGTTCGCGTAGAGGTAGGCGGGGCCCGCGATGTCGGTCAGCCGCCGGTAGACCTCGACGCTCTCCGCGACGAGCTCGCTCGCGCGCACGAGCCGCTCCGTCTCGGACTGCCTCTCGCGGAACACGCCGATTTGGACGGCCGCCTCGATGCGCAGCGCGTAGAAGTGCGCGATCGCCGCGAGCGCCTCCGCGTCGATGGTGAGGCGGGAGAGTTCGTCGAGGTCGCGTGTCGCGGCGGCGCGGGCGCGTTCGACGGCGGCGAGCGCTCGCTCGGCGAAGATCACCGCCTCCCGGGCGACGTCCACGGGGGTCTCGCCCACGTGACCGGATCCGCGGGCCTCGCGGATCGCGTAGGGTTCGAGGCGCTCGCCGCCCGGGGCGTGCGACTCCCACAGGTCGTCCCAGGTGCGGTGCGCGGCCGAGTTGGTGAGCTGGCTCATCGTCATGCCGAGGCTGAAGGTCTGGCGGTTGCCCTCGGTGATGCCGACGCGGCGCAGCAGCCGCGGCGCGATCTGGCCCGACTGCTCGTAGAGCTCGAACACGGCCGCCCCGGCCTCCGGGGACCCATACTTCTCGGCGAGGATCGCCGTCCAGTAGGCGCGCTCGGCGGCGGGATCCCGGTCGGCCTTCCACGCGTAGCGATGCCAGGCGGCGAACCAGAAGCGGTCGCGCTCGATCTGCAGCAGGCGCGGCTCGGCCGCGTCGGGCGAATACGGCCAGTCCCAGTAGAACAGGGGGTACAGGTGCAGGCCGCGCACGTGCAGGCGGTGCACCATCGCCTGCACGCTCCGCTGAATGAACGAGAAGGCCGCGTACCGGAACGGTTCGAGGTCGGCGAGGATGTGCACGTTCGCGATGTGCACCGTCGCCTTCGTCGCGAGCATGCGGTGCTGCTCCTGCCATTTCCCGCGGGGGTTCCAGGTCGTCAGCGACTCGCCGTTGTACTTCGCCTCGGTGTAGAGCGTCGGCACGCGGTGGCGGGCCGCCTCGACGATCCGCTCCGGATCCAGACCGTGGCTGCGCAGCATGAGCGGCGGGCGGTCCTCGGCGGCGATGTTCGCCGAGCCCTCCTCGACAGCGGGGATGATGGTCTCGAAGAGCCACTCCTCGCCGTGCAGCACGCCGTTGAGCACCTCGCCCAGGCACACGTAGAGGCCCATCCGGGGGTACTCGCGCACGAAGGCGGCGATCGCGGCGCGGGTGTACGCGGAGACGAGCTCGGTGGGCTGGGGCTGGCGATGCGGGATGCCGTGGTGCCGCGAGAAGCTCAGCGGGACGTGGATGTTGTAGAAGTGCAGCATCAGCTGGATGCCGCGGCGATCGGCCTCGCCGAGCAGCCAGTTCAGGGTTTCGCGGTTGAGGGCGAGCTCCTCCCGCGTCACCTCGAGCGCCTCGGGGTAGCCGGGCAGCTCGATGAAGGACGAGAACGGGTGCCCGCTCCAGAGGTAGACAATGTTGGAGCGCTGGTCGAAGAGCTCGTCGAGCACCCGGGTCCAGTGCTCCCGGTCGTAGAACCACGCGAAACGGTCGGGCGTCACGGGGTATTCGTACACCTGCCGCTCCGGTTCGACGGTCGTCTTCTGCAGGCCGATGGCGGGGCCGCGCACGACGAGGTCGGGGCTCTCGCCGCGATCGAGTTCGAGCGGGATCCGCCCCTCGCACGCCACCTCGCGGGCGAGCTCCTGGGCGCCATAGAGCAGGCCGGAGTCGTCGATCGCCGTCACGACGACGACGTCGCCGGGGAGGCGCGAGAGGTAGTAGCCCTGCTCGGCGGGCGGCTCCGTGTTGTACAGCAGCACGTCCTGCTCTTCGAGCCGGCGGATCCGCGCGTCGGCGCGCGGGGCGACGAGGATCCGCCAGACGCCCGTCTCGCCGGGGCCCGGCTCGTCGAGCTCGGCGAGGCCCGCGCCGCGGAGCGCCGAGCGCAGCAGCTCGAGCCCGTAGGCGAGTCGCGGCGAGGGATCCGCGACCGTGGCGACGGCGAAGCGCCGGGCCTCGCCGCCGAAGGCTCGCGCGGTCACGGGGTACGGGGGCGCGACGTCGTCGTGCGCGCCGGTGGCGTCAGTCATGGATTCCACTTCCTCGATTGCCGGGTCTACCGACATTTCATACGATGTTTGAGGCCGGTCGAACAGATTCGGTCACGATCGAAACCACAGGCGGCCTCGATGACACTTCCCCCACGCGCCGGCTTCGCCGAGCAGCGGCGCGACGAGCTGCTGCGCGAGCTGCGGGCGCACGGCGCGATCCAGGTGACCGAGATGTCGAAGCGACTCGGCGTCTCGGAGGTCACGCTGCGCCGCGACGTGAACGCCCTCGTCGATCTCGGCATCGCCGACCGCGTGCACGGCGGGGCGATCCTCCGCGACGTGCCCGGCCGCGCGGCCTCCCCGCGCGCGAACGCGCCGCGCTTCACGATCGGGATGGTCGTGCCGAGCACGAACTACTACTGGCCGACCGTGTTCGCCGACGCCAGGACGATGGCCGAGGAGATGGGCGTGCGACTCGTCGTGCGCGCCTCGACCTACGACATCGCCGACCACCAGAAGCAGATCGCCCAGCTGATGGCGCAGGGGGTGCAGGCGCTCATCGTGGCGCCCGCGACCGACGCCCCCGAGGCCGACCGCCTGCTGCACTGGCTGGACCGCCTCGAGATCCCCGTCGTGCTCGCCGAGCGCGTGCCCGTCGATCCGCGCGAGTTCGGCACGCTCGAATGGGCCGCGTCCGACCACGCCGCGGGCGCGCGGCTCGCGGTCTCCCACCTCGTCGAACTGGGCCACGAGCGCATCGGCCTCTTCGACCTCGGTGCCTCGAACCCCACCGTCCCGCAGTTGCGGCGCGGGTGGAGCGACGAGCTCGCCCGGCACGGCATCAACCCGCGGGTGCAGCTCCAGGGCGATTCGCGCGCGTTCGCGACCGAGGCCCGCGACGCCGCCATCGACGAGGCGCTCGATCGGTGCGCCGAAACGCAGACCACGGCGCTCGTGATCCTGCCGGATCCGTACGCCGTGTTCTTCGCGCAGCGCGCCGTCGAACGGGGCGTGCGGATCCCCGAGGACCTCGCGATCATCGCGTACGACGACGAGGTCGCCCACACGGCGGATCCGCCGCTGACGGCCATCCGGCCGCCGAAGCGGCACGTGGGGCGCCTGGTCGTCGAGCTCGCCGTCGCGCAGCTCGCCGAGGGGGCCCGGCGCCCGCCCCACCGCGTGCACGTCGGGGCGCAGCTGGTGGTGCGGGCGTCGACGCTTACTTGAGGCCCGTGGTCGCGATGCCGTTGATGAGGTACTTCTGCCCCGCGATGAAGAACCCGATCACCGGCGCGAGCGAGATGACGCTCATCGCGAAGATCTGCCCCCACGAGCTCTGGCCCTCGGTGTTCATGAACTGCTTCAGCGCGAGCGGCACCGTGTAGAGGTCCTGGTTCGTGAGGTACAGCAGCGGGCCGAAGAACTCGTTCCACGAGCCGATGAAGGTGAAGATCGCGCTCGTCGCGAGGGCCGGAACGCACAGCGGCAGGACGATGCGGAAGTAGATCGAGAAGGATCCGCAGCCGTCGATGCGGGCAGCGTCGTCGAGCTCGCGCGGGAGGGCCCGCATGAACTGCACCATGAGGAAGATGAGGAACGCGTTCGTCGCGAGGAAGGTGGGCACGATGAGCGGGAGATAGGTGTTCAGCCACCCCATCTTCGCGAAGATGACGTACTGGGGCACCAGCAGCACCTGCGAGGGCAGCATCATCGTGCCGAGCATGAGGGCGAACATGCCCTTCCGGCCGCGGAAGTCGAGGCGCGAGAAGGCGTAGGCGGCCATGCTGCACGAGATCAGGTTGCCCGTGATCGTCAGCACGCACAGCAGCAGCGAGTTGAGCATGTACACCTGGAACGGGCGCTCGAGCGCGTTCCAGCCCTCGACGTAGTGGGTGAAATCCCAGTGTTCGGGCCAGATCGACAGGCTCGAGAAGATCTCGCCGTCGGGTTTGAAGGATGAACCGAGCAGCCAGAGCAACGGGTAGAGCATGATCGCGCCGACGGCGATCACGAAGAGGTGCCGGAGGAACCTCGACCAGGGCTGCGAGGTGCGGCGGTAGAAGGATCCGCCGCGACGGCGCGGCCTGCGCACCGTGACGAGTTCTGTGATGGTTGCCATGTCCGCTCAGTTCTCGTAGTGCACCCAGTACCGCTGGGCGTAGAAGTTGATTCCGGTGAAGGCCGCGATGATCAGCAGCAGCAGCCAGGCCATCGCCGAGGCGTAGCCCATGTTGAAGTTCTGGAAGCCCTGCTGATACAGGTACAGGTTGTAGAACATCGTCGACCCCGCGGGTCCGCCCGTGCCGCCCGAGACGACGAACGCCTGCGTGAAGGTCTGCAGGGCGCCGATGAGGGCGAGCACGAGGTTGAAGAAGATGACGGGGCTGATCATCGGGAGGGTGATCGACCAGAACTGGCGACCGCGGCGCGCGCCGTCGACGGCCGCCGCCTCGTAGAGCTCCTGCGGCACCTGGCGGAGCGCCGCGAGGAAGATCACCATGGGCGATCCGAACGACCACACCTCGAGGCTGACGAGCACGCCGAGCGCGGTGTCGGGGTTCTGGATCCACGACCCGTGCTCGATGCCGAAGAGGCCGAGGAGGTGGTTGACGATGCCGTCGGCGCCGAAGATGGCGCGCCACAGCATCACGATCGCGACGGATCCACCGAGCAGCGACGGCAGGTAGTAGATCGAGCGGTAGATCGGCAGCCCTCGCATGCCCTTGTTCAGAACGACCGCGACCAGCAGCGCGGCGGCGAGCGAGATCGGCACCGAGATGAAGGTGTACGTGAACGTCACGCCGAGGGCCTGGTGCAGCTTCTGGTCGGCGAGCATCGTCTTGATGTTGTCGAGGCCCGTGAAGGTCGGCGACGTCAGCAGGTCGTAGTCGGTGAACGCCAGATAGAGCGAGATGAAGAACGGAACGAACGTCAGCAGCACGCCGCCGAACCACGGCAGCAGGAAGACGTATCCGGCCTTGTCGGACTTCCTCTTGCGCCGAGGCCGCGAGGCCGCGGAGACAGACGGGGTCTGCTCCGCGGCCTGCGGGTGCGCGTCGAGCGCGGTGGTCATCACTCGCCCAGGATGCTGGCGGCGGCGTCGACGAAGGCCTGGGCGCCTTCCTCGGGGGTGACCTGTCCGAACTTCACCTGGTCGCCGATGCTCGAGAGCTCCTCGCGCAGCTCGGCGGATCCGGCCGGGTCCGGCACGGGTGCCTTCAGGTCGAGCTCCGAGAGCTCGATGATCTCGTCGAAGGCGATCTTGTCGTCCTCGCTCTGCGTGTCCGCCATCGCGGCGGAGACGTCGGCGTTCGCGGGTTGCCCGTGCGTGCTGCCGAGCAGGGCCGCGCCCTCCGGGTCGTTCACGATGAAGTTCAGCACCTTCGCGGCGTCCTCCGCGTCGCCGGACGATGCCGCGATCGACCAGTACAGGGCCGGGATGACCTGCTGGCCGCGCTGGGTCGCCTCCGACTCGCCCGGGTAGTGGCCGAGCTCGAGCCCGCCGCCGGCGACCTCGTTGAAGACGGCGTAGGAGTTCGTGGGGATCGACCCGATGGCGATGAAGCCCTGGCCGAGCGACGACTGATCGGCCGCGGCGCCGATGGCGTCGAGGGCGTCGGGCTCGGGCTGGGCGCCGACCTCGACGGCGTGCAGGTACATCTCGAACCATTCCTGCACCGTCGCGGCCGTGAAGGCGGGCTTGCCGTCGGCGTCCCACAGGTCCTCGCCGTGCTGGCGCAGCCAGATGCCGAGGTTCGAGATCTCCCCCATCGGGATGTCGACGCCGTACACCTCGCCGCCGCTCGCCTCGGTGACCTTCGCGGCCGTGTCGATCATCTCGTCCCAGGTCCACGTGTCCATGTCGGGGACATCGATGCCGTACTCCTCGAGGATGTCGGCGCGGATCGCGTAGCTGAACGAGGTGATGCCGCCGGGGATGCCGTAGAGCTTGTCGCCGACCTTGCCCGATTCGAGCACCGACTCCGGGATCGCGCTGGTGTCGATCGCGTCGATGTCGCTCAGGTCGAGCAGCACGCCGCGATCGGCGTAATCGCGGAGCGTCTCGCGCTCCTGGCGCATGAGGTCCGGAGCGTCGCCCGAGGCGAAGCGGATCGTCATCTTCTGCATGTACTCGCCGCCCGACTGGTAGTCGGTCGTGATCTTGACGTCGGGGTTCGCCTCATTGAAGAGGTCGAGCGCCTCCTGGATGCTGGCGGCGCGATCGGCGTCGCCCTTCCAGACGACCTCGACCTCGCCCGTGCTCTCGGCGGGCTTCGTCGCGTCCGCGGGGGTGTCGCCGATGCCGCATCCGGCAAGCAGCAGCGCCCCGGTCGTGAGCGCGAGGCCGGTCGTCATCGTTCGCGTGAAGGTAAAAGTCATCGTTGACTCCTTGGTTGTGGCGCGTGGGGTCGCGCACCCCAAGATTCATACGATGACTGAAACCGAACAACCGAACCGATCACACTCGAAACCGAAGGTGTGATGTTTCCCCGATACGTGCCTGACA
>Ga0302349_1001462_pt1 | contig 18150 bp, 17 predicted proteins | sample PhyAR1_FD_202176 | JGI IMG/M metagenome (GOLD analysis project Ga0302349, IMG submission 202176) | Leaf surface microbial communities from alfalfa plants in UC Gill Tract Community Farm, Albany, California, United States - DLSL A.R1... | ecosystem: Host-associated > Plants > Phyllosphere >...
TTTAAATAAATCTATCCGATAAATCCGATTGAGGATGTGTGCCCGGGTGACGAAGATACGCATGTTTGCAATGTGCATATTTTCCCTGGGGTTGTACCGTTCATGCGTTATCGCGTTCTGATGCTTTTCTTTTCTGGCCTGCTTGCGGCGTTTTCGTCGTTGGCTGCGCCCGGCCAACAATCTTTTTCTGACTGGCAGGTGACCTGCAACAATCAGAATTTTTGCGTGGCGCGTAACACCGGTGAGCATCAGGGGCTGGTATTAACGCTGGCGCGCAGTGCGGGCGCGCGCACCGATGCGACGCTGCGTATCGATTTGGGCGGTCTTGAAACGCCGTCGGCCTCCGTTCCGCCGATTGCCCCCAGATTGTTGCTTGACGATAAACCCCTGGTGCTTGATGTCGCACACTGGAATCTCTCCCCGTGGCATTTAGTCACCGATAATGGCCCCGCGATTAACGACTTTCTGCAAACCATTCAGAATGCCCAGGCCATTACTTTAGAAGATGGCGAAGGCACGATTTCGCTGGTGGGCTTAAAAGCGGCGCTGCTGTTTATCGACGCCCAGCAAAAACGCGGCGGGAGTGAAACCGCCTGGATCAATAAAGGCGGCAGTCCGCCGCTCAGCGTTCCGCCCGCACCGCCATTAAAAGAGGTGGCGCTGGTCAACCCGACGCCCACGCCGCTGACGCGTGAAGAACTTAACGATCTGCTGGATTACGGTAGCTGGCGGATGAACAACACCCAGTGTTCGCTCGATCCGGCCCGCCGCGAAGTGCGCGTGACGGCATTAACGGATGATAAAGCGCTGCTGATGATTGGCTGCGAAGCCGGGGCCTATAACACGGTCGATCTGGCCTGGCTGGTGTCACGTAAAAAGCCGTATGCTTCGCGGGTGGTGAAACTGCAATTGCCTTTTACACCGGGCAGCGGCAATGAAGAAATGGAATTGATGAATGCGGGATTTGATGCGAAAACCCGTGAACTGACCACGCTTGCGAAAGGTCGCGGGTTAACGGACTGCGGCATCCAGACGCGCTGGCGGTTTAACGGCCAGCGTTTTCGCCTGGTGCGTTATGCGGAAGAACCGAGCTGTGATAACTGGCATGGGCCAGATGCCTGGCCCACGCTGTGGATCACACGTTAAGCACTTTTTTGGCTTTGGCGACCACGTTCTCGACGGTAAAGCCAAAGTACGGGAACAGCTTATCTGCCGGCGCGGATTCACCGTAGCCGGTCATTCCCACAATGGCCCCTTTCAGGCCGACATACTTGTACCAGTAATCGGCAATACCCGCTTCCACCGCGACGCGGGCGGCGATATCTGACGGCAGAACCGATTCCCGGTACGCTTCATCCTGCGCATCGAAAATATCCGTCGATGGCAGCGACACCACGCGCACTTTGTGGCCTTCTTCGGTCAGTTTCTCAGCCGCTTTAACGGTGATTTCCATTTCCGAACCAGTGGCGATCAGGATCACATCCGGCGTGCCGTCGGCATCTTTTAAGATATAACCGCCGCGCGCGATGGCTTTTACCTGCTCAGGCGTGCGGTCCATCTGCGCCAGATTCTGACGGGAGAGGATCAGCGCTGTCGGGCCTTTATGCCGCTCAATCGCCAGCTTCCAGCCCACTGCCGCTTCGACCTGATCGCACGGACGCCAGGTGCTGAAATTCGGCGTCAGACGCAGACTGGCAAGCTGTTCCACCGCCTGGTGCGTCGGGCCATCTTCGCCCAGACCAATGGAGTCATGCGTATACACCATGATCTGCCGGGCTTTCATCAACGCGGCCATACGCGCGGCGTTACGCGCATACTCCACAAACATCAGGAAGGTGGCGGTGTACGGCACAAAACCGCCGTGGTGGGCGATACCGTTGGCAATCGCCGTCATGCCGAATTCACGCACGCCGTAGTGAATGTAATTCCCGGCGGCGTCCTCTTTCAGCGATGTCGAGCCAGACCAGATGGTCAGGTTACTGGGGGCCAGATCCGCAGAACCGCCGAGCAGTTCCGGCAAGGCCGGACCGTACTGGTTCAGGGCGTTTTGCGAGGCTTTACGGGTGGCGATTTTCGCCGGTTCCGCCTGCAATTTTTCAATGTAGGACTGAGTAAGCTGCTCCCACTCTTCCGGCAGGCCACCGCTCATACGGCGGGTAAATTCAGCGGCCAGTTCCGGGTGCGCTTTTTCATACGCGGCATACTTTTCTTTCCACGATTGCTGGGCTTTTTCGCCCTCTTCGCGGGCATCCCACGCCTGATAAATCTCTTTCGGGATTTCAAATGCCGGGTGTTTCCAGCCCAGTTTCTGGCGGGTCAGGGCGACTTCTTCCTCACCCAGCGCCGCACCGTGCGCTTCTTCTTTACCGGATTTGTTCGGTGAACCAAAGCCGATAACCGTGCGGCAGATAATCAGCGACGGTTTATCTTTTACGCTCTGGGCTTCAATGATCGCTTTTTTGATGGCTTCCGGGTCGTGCCCGTCAATCTCGTGCACCACGTGCCAGTGGTAGGCTTCGAAGCGTTTAGCGGTATCGTCGGTGAACCAGCCTTCGGTTTCACCATCAATAGAGATGCCGTTATGGTCGTAGAAGCCGATCAGCTTGCCAAGGCCGAGCGTGCCCGCCAGCGAGCAGACTTCATGGGAAATCCCTTCCATCAGACAGCCATCGCCCATAAAGACGTAGGTGAAGTGATCGACGATCTCGTGATCCGGCTGGTTAAACTGCGCGGCGAGGGTTTTCTCCGCAATCGCCAGACCCACAGCGTTCGCCAGCCCCTGGCCCAGCGGCCCGGTCGTGGTTTCAACGCCCGGCGTGTAGCCAATTTCCGGGTGCCCCGGCGTTTTGGAGTGCAGCTGACGGAAGTTTTTTAACTCTTCAATCGGCAGATCGTAGCCGGAAAGGTGCAGCAGGCTGTAGAGCAGCATTGACGCGTGACCGTTGGAGAGAATGAAGCGGTCGCGGTCATACCACGTCGGGTCGGTCGGATTGTGTTTGAGAAAGTCGTTCCATAATACTTCGGCAATATCGGCCATGCCCATCGGCGCGCCCGGATGACCGGAATTTGCTTTTTGTACCGCATCCATACTGAGGGCACGAATGGCATTGGCAAGCTCTTTACGAGACATAGTTCACTCCATGGCAAAAGTTACAGTTTAGCGGCGAGCAGATCTTCAAGTTTGCGCTGATCAACGGCGAACAGGCGGATGCCATCGGCGAGTTTGTCCACGGCCATCGGGTCCTGATTATGTTCCCAGCGGAATTGCGCTTCGGTCAGCTTTTCCTGACGCTGGAAGGTTTGTGACGAGGGCACCAGTTTGCGCTCGACCGTGCCTTCTTTTTCCTGCATTTCTTTGAGCAGCGCCGGGGAGATGGTCAGGCGGTCGCAGCCTGCCAGCGCCAGGATTTGCTCCAGGCGGCGGAAACTTGCACCCATTACGATGGTTTCATAGCGGTTACGCTTGTAGTAATCGTAGATATTGCGCACGGATTTCACGCCCGGATCTTCGTCCACCACATAGGGTTCCATCGGCTTGCGGTCGTTGTACCAGTCGTAAATACGGCCCACGAACGGCGAGATCAAATACACGCCCGCTTCGGCACAGGCGCGCGCCTGGGCAAAGGAGAAGAGCAGGGTGAGGTTACATTTGATGCCCTCTTTTTCCAGCTCTTCTGCGGCGCGAATGCCTTCCCAGGTGGAGGCGAGTTTGATCAGAATGCGCGATTTATCAACGCCCTGTTCCTGATAGAGCTCCACCAGGCGGCGGGCTTTGGCGATGCTTTTTTCTTTATCGAAAGAGAGGCGGGCGTCAACTTCCGTTGAAACGCGACCAGGGATGCTTTTCAGAATTTCTGCACCGATATTGACCGCCAGTTTGTCACTGGCTTCTGCCACTTGCTGTTCCTGAGTGCTGCCGCGCGATTTGCCGTAAGCCAGCGCGTCGTCTACCAGATGGGAGAAGTGATCCAGCGCGGCGGCTTTCAGCAGCAGGGAAGGGTTAGTGGTGGCGTCTTCCGGCTGATAGTGACGAATCGACTCAATATCACCGCTGTCGGCAACCACGGTAGTGAATTGTTTAATGCCGTCTAAATAGTTCATTCTCAATTCTCCTTAAAAGCAATCACTTACGTGAGTGTGTTCAGTCACACTTTTGTGAAGCGGTTCACGTGCCTAACAAAAAAGCATAGCAGACGGACACCGGCTTGCTGGCAAAAGGGACGTAACAGGGTTGTTATAAATTGATAACAAATTTGCTTTTGGATTGATGAGAGTATGGCAGCGTTCAAAGTTTATCGATCGCCAGAAGGGGATACTGGGCGGTGCATCAGGATAGCTATCACGCTTCTACCCTACTAACGATACGTGAAAGGATCATTAAAATGGATGACCAGTTAAAACAAAGTGCTCTTGATTTCCACGAGTTCCCGATCCCGGGCAAAATTCAGGTTTCCCCCACCAAACCGCTGGCAACGCAGCGTGACCTGGCGCTGGCCTACTCACCAGGCGTGGCTGCACCCTGCCTTGAAATCGAAAAAGATCCGCTGGCAGCGTACAAATACACCGCGCGCGGCAATCTGGTGGCGGTGATCTCTAACGGTACTGCGGTGCTGGGGCTGGGTAATATCGGCGCGCTGGCAGGTAAACCGGTGATGGAAGGCAAGGGCGTACTGTTTAAAAAATTCGCCGGGATTGACGTGTTTGACATTGAAGTGGATGAGCACGATCCCGACAAACTGATTGACGTGGTGGCCGCGCTGGAACCGACGTTCGGCGGCATCAACCTGGAAGATATCAAAGCGCCGGAGTGCTTCTACATAGAAACCAAACTGCGCGAGCGGATGAACATTCCGGTGTTCCACGACGATCAGCATGGCACGGCGATCATCAGCACGGCAGCGATTTTAAACGGCCTGCGGGTGGTGGAGAAAAATCTCTCCGATGTGCGCATGGTAGTGTCCGGCGCGGGCGCGGCGGCCATCGCCTGTATGAACCTGCTGGTGGCGCTCGGTATGCAGAAGCACAACATCGTGGTCTGCGACTCGAAAGGGGTGATCTATAAAGGTCGCGAGCCGAACATGGCGGAAACTAAAGCCGCCTATGCGGTGGACGATAACGGCAAGCGCACGCTGGCTGATGTGGTGCAGGATGCCGATATTTTCCTCGGCTGCTCAGGACCTGGGGTGCTGACGCCGGAGATGGTGAAAGAGATGGCGCGTCAGCCGCTGATCCTCGCGCTGGCGAATCCGGAACCGGAAATTCTGCCGCCGCTGGCGAAAGCGGTGCGTCCGGATGCGATCATCTGTACCGGCCGTTCCGATTACCCGAATCAGGTCAACAACGTGCTCTGCTTCCCGTTCATCTTCCGTGGCGCGCTGGACGTGGGCGCAACCGCCATCAACGAAGAAATGAAACTGGCGGCGGTTCACGCTATCGCTGAACTGGCGCACGCGGAGCAAAGCGAAGTGGTGGCATCGGCCTATGGCGATCAGGATCTGAGCTTCGGCCCGGAATACCTGATCCCGAAACCCTTCGATCCGCGTCTGATTGTGAAGATCGCGCCTGCCGTGGCGAAGGCGGCGATGGACTCCGGCGTGGCGACGCGCCCTATCCAGGATTTTGACGCTTACATCGATAAGCTGACCGAGTTCGTCTACAAAACCAATCTGTTCATGAAGCCGATTTTCTCCCAGGCGCGCACCAGCCCGAAACGTGTGGTGCTGGCAGAAGGTGAGGAAGCGCGGGTGCTGCATGCAACGCAGGAACTGATCACCCTGGGGCTGGCGAAGCCGATTCTGATTGGTCGTCCGGGCGTCATTGAGATGCGCATTCAGAAACTCGGGCTGCAAATCAGGCCGGGCGTGGATTTTGAGATCGTTAACAACGAATCCGATCCGCGCTTTAAAGAGTACTGGAATGAGTATTACCAGATCATGAAGCGCCGGGGCATTACCCAGGAGCAGGCGCAGCGGGCGGTGATCAGTAACAGTACGGTGATCGGTGCGATCATGGTGCAGCGTGGTGAAGCCGATGCGCTGATCTGCGGGACCATCGGCGATTACCATGAGCATTTCAGCGTGGTAAGAGATCTGTTTGGCTATCGTGACGGCGTGCAGACGGCGGGCGCAATGAACGCGCTGCTGCTGCCAAGCGGCAACACCTTCATCACCGACACCTACGTTAACGACGATCCGACGCCGGAACAGCTCTCGGAAATCGCGCTGATGGCGGCAGAAACCGTGCGTCGCTTTGGTATCGAACCGCGCGTGGCGCTGCTGTCGCACTCGAACTTTGGCTCATCCAATTCCCCGGCGGCCTGCAAAATGCGCCAGACGCTGGCGCTGATCCGCGAGCGCGCCCCGGATTTGATGATCGACGGCGAGATGCACGGCGACGCCGCGCTGGTGGAAAGCATTCGCAACGAACGTATGCCCGACAGCCCGCTGAAAGGTTCAGCCAATATCCTGGTGATGCCGAACGTAGAAGCGGCGCGGATTAGTTACAACTTACTCCGCGTTTCCAGTTCTGAAGGCGTAACTGTCGGACCGGTGCTGATGGGCGTGGCAAAGCCAGTGCATGTGTTAACACCGATCGCGTCGGTACGCAGGATTGTGAATATGGTGGCGCTGGCGGTGGTAGAGGCGCAGACGCAGCCGCTGTGAGTGTAGTGGGTTTTTACCCTCACCCTAACCCTCTCCCTCAGGGAGAGGGGACAGATCGAGTGCGGACTTGCCTTTCTCCCTCTCCCTAAGGGAGAGGGCCGGGGTGAGGGGACAAACTGAGCACGGACTCGCTTTTCTCCCTCTCCCTAAGGGAGAGGGCCGGGGTGAGGGGGAATTAAACCCACTCCCTTACCCGAATAAACTCACTCAACGCAGCCTCCGGGCTGCCTTCTTCCGGCTGGTAGTTATACTCCCATGCCACTTTCGGCGGCATCGACATTAAAATCGATTCCGTGCGCCCGCCGGTTTGCAGGCCGAACAGCGTGCCCCGGTCCCACACCAGATTAAACTCCACGTAACGGCCCCGGCGGTAGAGCTGGAAATCCCGCTCGCGCTCGCCAAAAGCCATCGCTTTTCGCCGCCCGACAATCGGCAGATACGCATCCGTGTAGCCTTCGCCCACTGCCTGCATAAACGCGAAGCAGTGCTCAAAATCGGGCGTGTTGAGATCGTCAAAAAACAGTCCGCCGATGCCGCGCTGCTCGTTACGGTGCTTCAGGAAGAAGTACTCGTCGCACCACTTTTTATAACGCGGGTAAACGTCTTCGCCAAAAAGCTGGCAGAGATCCCGCGCGGTACGGTGCCAGTGAATGGCGTCCTCTTCGAACCCGTAAAACGGCGTTAGATCGAACCCACCGCCAAACCACCAGACCGGATCCGCGCCCGGTTTTTCCGCAATGAAAAAACGCACGTTGGCGTGGCTGGTCGGCACATAAGGGTTATGCGGATGCACCACCAGCGAGACGCCCATGGCTTCAAAGCTGCGTCCGGCAAGTTCCGGGCGGTGTGCGGTGGCGGAAGCGGGCATCGCCGCGCCATAGACGTGAGAGAAGTTAACGCCCGCCTGCTCAAAGACGCCGCCATTACGCAGCACACGCGTGCGACCGCCGCCGCCCGCGTCGCGCTGCCAGTTGTCTTCTGTAAACGGGGTGCCATCCACAGCGGACAGCCGCTGGCAGATGTCATCCTGAAGCGTCAGCAGAAAGGCTTTCACCAGGCTGGCGTCGGGTTTGGTCATTAACGTTTTCTCGCATGTGCTTTCTGGTTATCAAACCAGTTGAAATAACTCACTACGCCTGAAGCAATCGCGCTGGCAATTTTCTGGCGAAACGCCGTGGTGCCTAACAGCTTTTCTTCCGCCGGGTTGGTGATGAACGAGGTTTCGACCAGCACCGAGGGCACAGAAGGCGATTTTAATACCACAAACGCCGCCTGCTCGGTGTGCTTACTGTGCAACCGGTGGACGGGCTTAATCTGCTTCAGGATATGTGAGCCGAGCGTCAGGCTGTTTTTGATGGTGTCCGTCTGCACCAGATCGAACAGCACCTGTTGCAGGAGATGATCTTTATCGGTGGTCTTTTTTCCGGCGACCTCATCGGCGCGGTTTTCCCGGTCGGAGAGGTATTTCGCCATGGCGCTACTGGCCCCGCGATTCGATAGCGCGAACACGGAAGCCCCGGCGGCGCTGGGATTAGTAAAGCCGTCAGCGTGGATCGACATAAACAGATCCGCGCCGTGCTGGTGGGCAATCTCCACGCGATCGTATAACGGGATGAAAGTATCGCCCGAGCGCGTCAGACGGGCATCTATCCCCTGGCTGCGCAAAAGCGAACGCACGTTTTTGGCAATCGCCAGCACCACGTGCTTTTCTTTAGAACCGTTGCGACCAATCGCGCCGGTATCAATCCCGCCGTGGCCGGGATCGAGCACGACAACGTACTTCGCCCCCCGCTTTTTGGCTTTGGGTTTACTGTGGCCGTTAGCAGTTTTTAACGGGGCTTCTTCCTTTGCGATGGCTTTCGACATGCCGGAGAGGGTCAACGCAGCAAGACCAGCTTTCAGTACCTGACGACGCGACGTTAGTGTTTTTAATGGTTTGAATGTGCTCATACGGCCTGAAGTATAAAAAATGAATCCCTGGTGTTATAGCGTATCGTGTTATCCGTTGCGACAATCCTTGTTAAGAATTGTTTTACTTTTCATTTCAATACATGACAAGCCGTATTATGGCATTTTTTCGTGCTGATTTCGTCGGATATTGGCTTCAACGGCACTTCACGCCATAATCAACGTTTTAAGCCAATGGGGTAGGTCATATCATGGAGATTCGCGTATTTCGCCAGGCAGATTTCGAGGAAGTCATCACCCTGTGGGAGCGCTGTGAACTCCTGCGCCCCTGGAACGATCCAGAAATGGATATCGAGCGTAAGGTAAATCACGATGTCAGCCTGTTTCTGGTGGCTGAAGTCAACGGTGAAGTGGTGGGAACGGTAATGGGCGGTTATGACGGCCATCGCGGTTCAGCTTATTATCTGGGCGTGCATCCGGAATATCGCGGGCGCGGTATTGCCAATGCTTTACTTAATCGCCTTGAGAAAAAGCTTATTGCCCGCGGCTGCCCGAAAATTCAGATTATGGTGCGGGAAGATAATGATGTGGTGCTCGGCATGTATGAACGTCTGGGCTATGAACATTCGGACGTGCTGAATCTGGGTAAGCGCCTGATTGAAGATGAAGAGTACTGAGTTTTTTCCCTCTGATTTTGACCACCATGGGCGGCTGCGGCTGCCGTTTTTGTTCTGGTGCCTGCTGCTGCTTCAGGCGCGGACCTGGGTGCTGTTTATTATTGCCGGATCGTCACGGGAGCAGGGCGCGTCGCTGTTAACGCTGTTCTATCCCGATCACGATAACTTCTGGCTCGGTCTTATCCCCGGTATCCCGGCGGTGCTGGCCTTTATTTTTAGCGGTCGCCGCCAGCAATTTCCGCGCGGGTGGCGCGTATTGCGTAGCCTGTTAATCAGCGCTCAGACGATCTTATTACTCTGGCAGCCGCTGTTATGGTTCACGGGCGAGAGCGTCACCGGCATTGGGCTCACGCTGCTGATGGCTGACCTGTTTGCGCTGTGGTGGCTGCTCACTAACCGCCGTTTGCGCGCCTGCTTTCGTGCCGACACAGAATGAGACGGGCACTTTTTGCCGTTCCTGCACTCCAACTGGCGTTGAATTAATTAAGAAGGAAGTCTTCATGAAATCGCTGCGTTTACTCTTATGCGTTCTGCCCCTGGCGCTGACCGGTTGCTCCACGCTCTCGTCGGTGAACTGGTCGGCGGCAAATCCCATGAGCTGGTTTGGCTCATCAACAGAAGTGACGGAAGAAGGCGTTGGCGGCCTGACGGCGGAAACGGCCTTAGAAGAAGCGGCGATCAACGATGCCCTCGACGGCGAATATCGTCTGCGCAGCGGCATGAAAACCGCTAACGGTGCAGTCGTTCGCTATTACGAAGCGCTGAAAGACGACAAAGTGGCGTTGGTCATTAACGGGGAAGAGGGCAAAGTCAGCCGCATCGACGTGATGGACCGCGACATTACCACCGCAACAGGTGAAGAGATCGGCCTGCCGTTCAGCGATCTCTACGACAAAGCCTACGGCAACTGTGAAAAAGCCACCGGGGATGACAACAACGGCGTGATCTGTAAAGCGAAGGGCAGCCAGCATATCAGCTATCTGTTTACCGGCGAATGGAGCGGCCCGGAAGGGTTAATGCCTGCCGACGACGCCCTGAAAACCTGGACGCTGAGCAAAATTATCTGGCGTCGTTAATTTGCCTGGGATCATCCAGTCTGCGGAAAAAAGCGGGTACAATGCGCCCATCAATGCCACGGTTGCGTGGCATCTTTTTTTCAGGAGAACGTATGTCCCAGAGTCAGAGCGGCATCTTGCCAGAACACTGCCGTGCGGCGATTTGGATCGAAGCGAATGTGAAGGGCGACGTTAACGCCCTGCGCGAAGGCAGCAAAATTTTCGCCGATAAACTGGCGACCTTCCAGGCGGCATTCCCGGAGGCGAATCTCGGTGCAGTTGTCGCCTTTGGTCATAAAACCTGGCGCGCGCTGAGCGGCGGCGTCGGGGCACAGGAACTGAAAGATTTCGTTCCTTACGGCAAAGGCCTGGCTCCGGCCACGCAGTACGACGTGCTGATCCATATTCTTTCCTTACGTCATGACGTGAACTTTTCCGTTGCGCAGGCCGCACTGGAAGCCTTTGGCGATACGCTGGAGGTCAAAGATGAAGTGCACGGTTTCCGCTGGGTGGAAGATCGCGATCTCAGCGGCTTTGTGGACGGCACCGAAAACCCGGCGGGCGTCGAGAAACGTACCGACGTGGCCGTGATTAAAGAGGGTGAAGACGCGGGTGGCAGCTACGTGTTCGTCCAGCGCTGGGAGCACAACCTCAAGCAGCTTAACCGCATGAGCGTGCACGATCAGGAGATGATGATTGGCCGCACCAAAGTCGCCAACGAAGAGATTGACGGTGATGACCGTCCGGTGACGTCCCATCTCTCGCGCGTGGATCTGAAAGAAGACGGCAAGGGGCTGAAGATTGTGCGCCAGAGCCTGCCTTACGGCATGGCGAGCGGCACCCACGGCCTCTATTTCTGTGCCTACTGCGCACGACTGTATAACATCGAACAGCAACTGCTGAGTATGTTCGGCGATACCGACGGCAAGCGCGACGCTATGCTGCGTTTCACCCGCCCGGTGACCGGCGGGTATTATTTTGCGCCGTCGCTTGAGCGGTTGCTGGCGCTGTAACGCTCTCACCCTCACCCTGGCCCTCTCCCTGAGGGAGAGGGAACTGATCGAGCGCGGACTTGCCTTTCTCTCTCTCCCTGAGGGAGAGGGCCGGGGTGAGGGTACAAGGTCTTATCCCGCCCCTCCCACTTATTCCCTTTTCAACTTGCAAATCACCAAACGGTATATAAAACCGTTACTCCTTTCGTACTGCTTATAAATAAACTGTGTGCTGATCGTCATCACAACTATAAGGGTGCGCAATGGCCGTTAAATTACTGAAAAAAGGATATCTGACGCTGGCAGCATCCGTGTTGCTGGTGGCACAGGCGCAGGCAACTGAACTGCTCAACAGCTCATATGATGTATCCCGCGAGCTGTTTGCCGCCCTGAATACGCCCTTTGAGCAACAATGGGCGAAAGATAACGGTGGCGACAAACTGACTATCAAGCAGTCCCATGCGGGCTCCTCGAAACAGGCGCTGGCGATTTTGCAGGGGCTGAAAGCCGATGTGGTGACCTATAACCAGGTGACAGACGTGCAGATCCTGCATGACAAAGGCAAGCTGATCCCGGCGGACTGGCAGAGCCGTCTGCCTAATAACAGCTCGCCGTTCTATTCCACCATGGCGTTCCTGGTGCGTAAGGGTAACCCGAAGAATATCCATGAATGGAACGATCTGGTACGCAGCGACGTAAAGCTGATTTTCCCGAATCCAAAAACCTCCGGTAACGCGCGTTATACCTATCTCGCGGCCTGGGGTGCAGCCGATAAAGCCGACGGCGGTGATAAAGCCAAAACCGAGCAGTTCATGACTCAGTTTTTGAAAAATGTCGAAGTGTTTGATACCGGCGGTCGTGGCGCGACCACCACCTTTGTTGAGCGCGGTCTGGGCGATGTACTGATCACCTTTGAATCTGAAGTGAACAACATCCGCAAGCAGTATGAAGCGCAGGGCTTTGAAGTGGTGGTGCCGAAGGTGAACATTCTCGCTGAGTTCCCGGTCGCATGGGTGGACAAAAACGTGAAAGCCAACGGCACGGAAAAAGCCGCCAAAGCCTATCTGAACTGGCTCTACAGCCCGCAGGCGCAAACCATCATTACTGACTACTACTACCGCGTGAACAACCCGCAGGTGATGGAAAAGCTGAAAGACAAATTCCCGCAGACCGAACTGTTCCGCGTGGAAGATAAGTTTGGTAGCTGGCCTGAGGTGATGAAAACCCACTTCACCAGCGGTGGCGAACTGGACAAGCTGCTGGCGGCGGGGCGTAGCTAATGTTTGCTCTGACCACCAAACGGGTGCTGCCAGGCTTTACCTTAAGCCTCGGCACCAGTTTGCTGTTTGTCTGCCTGATTCTGTTACTACCGCTCAGCGCGCTGGTCATGCAGCTTTCCGAAATGAGCTGGGCGCAGTACTGGGAAGTCGTGACCAATCCACAGGTGGTGGCGGCTTATAAAGTCACGCTGCTGTCGGCGTTCGTGGCCTCGATTTTCAACGGCGTGTTTGGCCTGCTGATGGCGTGGATCCTCACGCGCTATCGTTTTCCGGGCCGCACGCTGTTAGACGCGCTGATGGATTTACCCTTCGCGCTGCCGACCGCAGTGGCTGGCCTTACCCTGGCGTCGCTCTTTTCGGTGAACGGTTTTTACGGTCAGTGGCTGGCGCAGTTCGATATTAAAGTCACCTACACCTGGCTTGGCATCGCCGTGGCGATGGCCTTCACCAGCATCCCGTTTGTGGTGCGTACCGTGCAGCCGGTGCTGGAAGAGTTAGGCCCGGAATATGAAGAAGCCGCCGAAACGCTGGGCGCAACGCGTCTGCAAAGTTTCTGGAAAGTGGTGATGCCGGAACTCTCCCCGGCGCTGCTGGCGGGTGTGGCGCTGTCGTTTACCCGCAGCCTCGGTGAATTTGGCGCGGTAATTTTTATCGCCGGGAACATCGCCTGGAAAACGGAAGTGACCTCGCTGATGATTTTCGTGCGCCTCCAGGAATTTGATTACCCGGCGGCAAGCGCGATTGCGTCGGTGATCCTCGCGGCCTCGCTGCTGCTGCTGTTTTCTATCAATACATTGCAAAGTCGCTTTGGTCGACGTGTGGTAGGTCACTGATGGCAGACGTAACGCAATTGAATCGCTATGACAGACCCCGGATTAACTGGGGTAAATGGGCTCTTATCGCCACCGGGATGGTGCTTTCGGCACTGATTCTGGTGGTGCCGATGGTTTACATCTTCGTGCAGGCGTTCAGTAAAGGCCTGATGCCGGTGCTGCAAAACCTCGCCGACCCGGACATGCTTCACGCCATCTGGCTGACGGTGTTGATCGCGCTGATCACCGTGCCGGTAAACCTGGTGTTTGGCACGCTGCTGGCGTGGCTGGTGACGCGCTTTGATTTCCGTGGTCGCCAGTTGCTGCTGACCCTGCTGGATATTCCGTTTGCCGTCTCGCCGGTGGTGGCGGGGCTGGTGTATCTGCTGTTTTACGGCTCTAACGGCCCGCTCGGTGGCTGGCTGGATGAGCACAATCTTCAGGTGATGTTCGCCTGGCCCGGTATGGTACTGGTGACGATTTTCGTGACCTGTCCGTTTGTGGTGCGCGAACTGGTGCCGGTGATGTTAAGTCAGGGCAGTCATGAAGACGAAGCCGCGATTTTGCTCGGCGCGTCGGGCTGGCAGATGTTCAGGCGTGTCACGCTGCCGAATATTCGCTGGGCGCTGCTCTACGGCGTGGTGCTGACCAACGCCCGTGCCATCGGTGAATTTGGTGCCGTGTCGGTGGTGTCTGGCTCGATTCGCGGCGAAACGCTGTCGCTGCCGTTACAGATAGAATTGCTGGAGCAGGATTACAACACGGTCGGCTCGTTTACCGCCGCCGCCCTGCTGACGTTAATGGCTATTTTGACCCTGTTTTTAAAGAGTGGGTTGCAGTGGCGTTTGCGCAATCAAGAGAAACGCGCGCAACAGGAGGGAAATCATGAGCATTGAGATTGCCAATATTAAGAAGTCATTTGGTCGCACCCAGGTGCTGAATGATATCTCGCTGGATATTCCTTCCGGTCAAATGGTGGCGCTGCTGGGGCCGTCCGGCTCCGGGAAAACCACGCTGCTGCGCATTATTGCCGGGCTTGAACATCAGTCGAGCGGGCGCATTCGCTTCCAGGGCACTGACGTCAGCCGCCTGCATGCGCGCGATCGTAAAGTCGGTTTCGTGTTTCAGCATTACGCGCTGTTCCGCCACATGACGGTGTTCGACAACATCGCTTTCGGCCTGACGGTGCTGCCGCGTCGTGAGCGTCCGAACGCCGCCGCGATTAAAGCCAAAGTAACCAAACTGCTGGAGATGGTGCAGCTCGCTCATCTGGCGGATCGCTATCCGGCGCAGTTGTCCGGCGGGCAGAAACAGCGTGTGGCGCTGGCCCGTGCGCTGGCCCCCGATCCGCAGATTTTACTGCTCGACGAACCCTTCGGTGCGCTGGATGCGCAGGTGCGTAAAGAGTTGCGCCGCTGGCTGCGTCAGTTACACGAAGAGCTGAAGTTTACCAGCGTGTTCGTGACTCACGATCAGGAAGAGGCGATGGAAGTGGCCGACCGCGTGGTGGTCATGAGCCAGGGGAATATTGAGCAGGTGGATGTGCCGGAGCAGGTCTGGCGCGAACCGGCGACCCGTTTTGTGCTGGAATTTATGGGCGAAGTCAATCGCCTGAAAGGTACCATTCGTGGCGGACAGTTCCACGTCGGTGCACACCGCTGGCCGCTGGGGTACACCCCGGCGCATCAGGGCGAGGTCGATCTGTTCCTGCGTCCGTGGGAAGTGGACATCAGCCGCCGCACCAGCCTCGATTCACCGCTGCCGGTGCAGGTGCTGGAAGCCAGCCCGAAAGGTCACTTTACTCAACTGGTGGTGCAGCCGCTGGGCTGGTACGACGAACCGCTGGCGGTAGTTCTGCGCGGCGATGATGCGCCAGTGCGCGGCGAGCGTCTGTTTGTCGGCCTGCAAAATGCCCGCTTATATCATGGCGATCAACGCATCGAAACGCGCGATGAGGAGCTTGCTCTCACTCAGAGCGCCTGATAGGTTAAAGGACTGGTTTTTGCCGGGTGGCTTTTCGCCAGCCCGGCCTACAACATACTCTCTGTAGGCCCGGTCAGCGTAACGCAGCCGGGCTTTTTATTGGATTGCGTTTGTGAACACATTAGAACACACCATCGGTAATACTCCTCTGGTCAAACTCCAGCGTATGGGGCCAGAAAACGGCAGTGAAATCTGGGTCAAACTCGAAGGCAATAATCCTGCGGGATCGGTCAAAGATCGCGCCGCGCTCTCGATGATCGTCGGGGCGGAAAAGCGCGGGGAAATCAAACCCGGCGATGTGCTGATCGAAGCGACCAGCGGTAATACCGGCATTGCGTTAGCGATGATCGCGGCGCTTAAAGGCTATCGCATGAAGCTTTTAATGCCGGACAACATGAGTCAGGAACGCCGGGCCGCGATGCGGGCCTATGGCGCGGAACTCATTCTGGTCACCAAAGAGCAGGGAATGGAAGGCGCGCGCGATCTGGCGCTATCGATGGCGGAGCGCGGCGAAGGAAAGCTGCTCGATCAGTTTAATAATCCCGATAACCCCTATGCACACTACACCACCACCGGGCCGGAAATCTGGCAGCAAACCGGCGGTCGGCTCACCCATTTTGTTTCCAGCATGGGCACCACCGGCACCATTACCGGGGTGTCGCGTTTTTTGCGCGAGCAGCCGAAAGCGGTGACCATTGTGGGCCTGCAACCGGAAGAGGGGAGCAGCATTCCGGGCATCCGTCGCTGGCCTGCGGAATATATGCCGGGGATCTTCAACGCCACGCTGGTGGATGAGGTACTGGATATTCATCAGCGCGAGGCGGAGAATACCATGCGCGAGCTGGCCGTCCGCGAAGGCATCTTCTGCGGCGTCAGCTCCGGCGGCGCGGTCGCGGGTGCACTGCGCGTGGCGCGGGCGACGCCGGGCGCGGTTGTCGTGGCAATCATTTGCGACCGGGGCGACCGGTATCTCTCCACCGGCGTGTTCGGTGAGGAAAGTTATTCTCAGGGTGCGGGTATTTAAGGAGGCTGTGATGGACATGGTGTTGTTCAATGATAAAAGCAGAGCGATGCAGGCGGATATTGTCGCCGTGCAGTCGCAGGTGGTGTATGGCAGCGTGGGGAACAGCATCGGCGTGCCAACCATCAAACGTCATAATCTCAATGTGATTGCCGTCCCCACGGTGTTGCTCAGTAATACGCCGCATTACGACACCTTTTATGGTGGTGTGATCCCAACCGAATGGTTCAGCGGCTATTTGCAGGCGTTAACCGAGCGCGAGGCGCTGCGTCAGGTGCGGGCGGTTACCACGGGCTATATGGGGAACGGCGAGCAGATTGCACTGCTGGCAGGCTGGCTGAAAACGCTGAAAGCGCAGCACCCGGAGCTGCTTATCCTGGTCGATCCAGTGATTGGCGACACGGACAGCGGGATCTACGTGAAACCTGAACTCCCGGAAGCCTATCGTCAGCATCTGCTGCCGCTGGCGCAGGGGCTGACGCCGAATGTGTTTGAGCTGGAAGTGCTCAGCGGTAAATCCTGTCACACGCTGAATGAAGCGGTTGAGGCGGCAAAATCGCTGCTCTCCGATACGCTGAAATGGATTGTCATTACCAGTGCCCCCGGCCAGACGGCGGAGACGATCAACGTTGCGGTGGTCACCGCGGAAAGCGTGGACGTGATTGAACACCCGCGTGTGAAAACAGATTTAAAAGGAACGGGCGATCTTTTCTGCGCCGAGCTGGTGAGCGGGCTGGTAAAAGGCAATGCGCTCGCGACCGCAACGCGCAATGCCGCAGAGCGCGTACTGGAAGTGATGAGCTGGACGCAGCAATGCGGCTGTGATGAATTGATTCTGCCGCCAACCGGCCGGGTAGATTAAGCCCGACAGAGGAAAAATTTTGTAGTGATAACAGGGATCCCCCCGCTAAGGAGAAACAATGAAGGCGACAACGACTCTACATTATATTTATGACCCGCTTTGCGGATGGTGCTACGGCGCAGCGCCACTGGTGGATGCGGCGCAAACGGTCCCGGATTTATCCATCGCGCTGCACGCGGGAGGCATGCTAACCGGCAGCAACCGTCGGAAGATTGATGCGCACTGGCGGGAGCATGTCGTTAAATCAGATACCCGCATTGCCGCCATGACCGGGCAACTTTTTGGCGACGCTTATATCAACGGTCTGCTGCTGGATACGTCCGCTATCATGGATTCAGCGCCACCTACCAGCGCGATTTTGGCGGCGGAAAATCTGGCGGGCGCAGGCCTTGCGATGCTGCATCGAATTCAGATCGCGCATTATCAGCACGGACTGCGCGTTGCGGATCTGTCCGTGCTTGAGAGGCTGGCAGCGGAGATGGCATTGGACGCTGTCGCGTTTAGCGAAGAAATGAAAACGGTCAACAATGGGGCTTTGCAGACGCACATTACACAGAGTCGAATGTTGCTTACCCGCGTTAACGGTTCAGGATTTCCCACTTTCGTGCTCGAAGATCGTCATGGGAAATACCATGTTCTTCAGGCCGGGCACTATCTGGGAAATGTTGATGCGTGGAAAAGGACGTTACAGGACTTTGTGACCGCTAAATGAGATGCATAAAAAACCCGGAAATGCAGAACATTTCCGGGTTTTACAACAACGTTAACCGTCCGAATTACTTCTTGATGCGGATAACCGGGGTTTCACCCACAGTCACGCTACCAGACAGTTTGATCAGTTCTTTGATTTCGTCCATGTTGGAGATAACAACCGGCGTCAGGGTAGACTTGGCTTTTT
>Ga0302349_1001465_pt1 | contig 18128 bp, 12 predicted proteins | sample PhyAR1_FD_202176 | JGI IMG/M metagenome (GOLD analysis project Ga0302349, IMG submission 202176) | Leaf surface microbial communities from alfalfa plants in UC Gill Tract Community Farm, Albany, California, United States - DLSL A.R1... | ecosystem: Host-associated > Plants > Phyllosphere >...
GCCGGAAGGGCAAGGAGTGGCTCACGGGCGGCTCCGGGCTGGTCCGCTCCGCGACCGAGACCGCCGCGTCCGGGTCCTCCGCCTCCGACACCCCGAAGGGAGCGAAGCCGTGAACGAGAACGCCACGTCCGACCCGGCCCCGCACACGCACCGGGCAGGGGCCGATGCGGGCCCGCAGACCAGCGCCGACGGCGTGGTCACCCACTCCGTCTCGACCGAGGAGGCGGTGCTCAGCTGCCGGAACGTCAACAAGGTGTTCAGCGTCGCCGGGAACAAGGTACATGCCGTCGACGACGTCAGCCTCGACTTCGCGGCCGGCAAGGTGCTGGCGGTGGTGGGGGAGTCCGGGTCCGGGAAGTCGACCCTGGCCCGCATGCTGCTGCGCCTCATGCCCGTCACCTCGGGGACGATCACCTTCCGCGGGCAGGACGTCACCCACATCAAGGGTGCCGAGCTGCGTCGGTACTGGACGGAGGTGCAGGCCGTCTTCCAGGACCCCTTCGCCTCCTTCAACCAGTTCTTCACCGTGGGATCGCTCCTGCGGCGCAGCCTCAAGCTCGCCGCGGTCGACAAGGCGGAGGCCGACGCCCTCATCGAGGAGTGCCTGGGCTACGTCGGGCTCACCCCGAAGGACGCCCTGCACAAGTACCCGCATCAGATGTCCGGAGGCCAGCGTCAGCGCGTCATGGTCGCCCGCGCCCTCATGATGCGGCCCAAGGTGCTGCTGGCCGATGAGGCGACGTCGATGCTGGACGCCTCGCTGCGCGTGAACGTGCTCAACGTGCTGCACGACCTCAAGGCGGATCTCGGGCTGACGGTCCTGTTCATCACCCACGACATCGGGCAGGCGACGTACCTCGCCGACCGCGTCGCGGTGATGGAGCACGGCAGGGTCGTCGAGCGCGGCACCACCGAGGAGGTCATCTTCTCCCCGCAGGCCGAGTACACCCGTCGGCTCCTCGCCGACGTCCCGGACCTGCGCGGCAGCCTCAAGCAGCGCTGAGGGGAAGCACCGATCCGCGCCGTCCCGGCCACCCGCGGGGACGGCGCGGCCGTGCGGGGCCTACGGTGGTCCCAGGCGGCACCCGCGGCCACGATCGAACGCTCACCCCAGGAGGAACGAATGCGGACCCTGCGCCCCGGGCAGCGGACCACGGTGCTGATCGGCGGCGCCGACGCCGCCGAGCCCACGGTGGTCCACGAGACCGACGAGATCCTCCTCGAGGCCCCCAACTGGACCGCCGACGGCCGGCTGCTGCTCAACGGCGAGGGCCGCCTGTTCGCCCTCGACGTGGCCACCGCCGACCTCGCCGAGATCCCCTTCGAGGGCCTCCCGGACATCAACAACGACCACGTCCTGCACCCGGACGGGGAGCACATCCTCATGTCCGCGCAGGACGGCCAGATCTATCGCGGCGCCCTGACCGGCGGGCCCGTCGAGGCGATCACCGAGGGGGAGGGCGGGCACTTCCTGCACGGCATCTCCCCGGACGGTCGGCGCATCGCCTACGTCGACGTGGACGAGCGCTGGATCGGCCGCGTGATCGTCCAGGACCTCGCCACCGGCGCCCGCACCGAGGTCCCCACCGGGCACGGCCACGTCGACGGACCCGAATGGACGCCCGACGGCGCCTGGATCCTGTGCTCCAGCGAGGCCTTCACCTCCACCCCCGGCCATGCGCAGATCACCCGGGTGCGCGCCGACGCCCCGCACGTCGCCCCCGAGGCCCCGCGCCCTCCCGTCAACGCCGATGCGCCGACCTTCGACGAGGCCCGCGGCGAGGGCCCGCAGCACCTGCTCACCAGCGGCACCGTCGACTGGTTCCCGCACCCCTCTCCCGACGGCCGCTGGGCGACCTACCTGTCCTACCCGGCGGGCACCCTCGGCCATCCCGAGGACCGGCCCGTCGTGGTCAAGCTCGTCGAGCTGCCGGACTGGTCCCGTCCTGTGCGCCAGTACCCGGTGCCCGGCGGCCAGGGCACGATCAACGTCAACAGCTGGGCCCCGGACTCCACCCGCTTCGCCTTCGTCGCCTACCCCTTCTCCTGAGCCAGCGCCCTCTCCTGAGCGAGCACCGGTGTGATCGAACGTGGTTGAACGCACACGAAAAGTGCCAGCTTCGCTCACACATCGGGCGATTCGGACGGTAATCTCTCGTCAGCACCCCGTGTCGCCGACCCCGCGCCACCCGACGACGACGCCGACCCCGCGCGTCCCCGCCCCCGGAGGTATCGATGAAGTTCTTCCAACGACTCGGCAGATCGCTGATGCTGCCCGTCGCCGTCCTGCCCGTGGCCGCGATCCTCTCCGGTATCGGGTACTGGATCACGAGCGCCTCCGGCGGCGAGAGCAACGTGGTCGCGGTGTTCTTCTCCGCCGCCGGCGGCGCGCTGCTGGACAACATGCCCGTCCTGTTCGCGATCGGCGTCGCCATCGGCATGGCCTCGAAGGCGGACGGCACCGCGGCGCTCGCCGGGCTCGTCTCCTGGCTGACGGTGACCACGCTGCTGAGCCCGGACAACGTCGCGAAGTTCCGCGGGATCGCGGAGGTCGCGGACGTCGACCCGGCGTTCACCAAGGTCGAGAACGTCTTCGTTGGCATCATCTGCGGCCTGATCGGCGCCTACGCCTACGACACGTTCAAGGACACCAAGCTGCCGGACGCGCTGTCGTTCTTCTCGGGCCGCCGCTCGGTCGCGATCGTCACCGCCGGGATGTCGCTGGTGGTGGCGCTGGCGCTGTTCGTCATCTGGCCGCTCGTGTACACGGGCCTGGTCGTGTTCGGCGAGTTCATCGTGACCCAGGGACCGATCGGCGCCGGGATCTACGGCTTCCTCAACCGCATGCTGATCCCGCTGGGCCTGCACCACGCGCTGAACTCGGTGTTCTGGTTCGACGTCGCCGGGATCAACGACCTGGTGAACTTCCAGACCGGCGAGGGCACCCGCGGCGTGACCGGCCAGTACATGACCGGGTTCTTCCCCGTGATGATGTTCGGCCTGCCCGGCGCGGCCCTGGCGATGTACACCACCGCGCTCACCGCGCGGAAGAAGATCGCCGCCGGCATCCTGCTCTCCGGGGCCGTCTCCTCCTTCTTCGTCGGCGTCACCGAGCCCCTCGAGTTCGCCTTCATGTTCCTGGCCCCCGGCCTGTACGTGGTCCACGCCCTGTTCATGGGCATCTCCATGGCGGTCAGCGCCATGCTGCCGGTGCGCATGGGCTTCGGCTTCTCCGGCGGGTTCATCGACCTCGTGCTGGGCTGGGTGAACCCGATGGCCCAGAACCCGTGGGCGATCCCGGTGATGGGCGTGTTCTGGTTCGTCGTGTACTTCCTGACCTTCCGGTTCATCATCCTGAAGTTCCGTCTGAAGACCCCGGGCCGCGAGGACGCGGCCGATCTCGCCGAGGGCGAGGACGGCGCGGAGGGCTCCGCCGCGGCGGGCGGCTTCCTGGGCACCGGCGCCGCCTTCCTGGCCGCGCTCGGCGGCCCGAAGAACATCGTGGACCTCGAGAACTGCGCGACCCGCCTCCGCATGGAGCTGGCCGACGTCTCCGTGATCGACGAGCCCGCCCTCAAGCGCGCCGGCGCCGCCGGCGTCATGAAGCCCGGCGGGACGTCCGTGCAGGTCATCTACGGCCTGAACGTGCAGTTCGTGAAGGACGCCATGGACGATCTGATCGCCGGGCGCGTGGAGGCCCCCTCGGCCCCCGCTGCGGCCGATGACGCCCCCGCGGCGGCCGAGGCCGCCTCCGGCGCCGGGTTCCTCACCGAGATCGTCCGCCTGCGCCAGCCGCTCGCGGGGCGGATCGTCGCCCTCGAGGACGTGCCGGACGCGACCTTCGCGGGCGGCATCATGGGCCCGGGCCTCGCGATCGAGCCCGCATCGGGCGAGGTTGTCGCCCCGGCGGCCGGGACGGTCGCCCATGTCTTCGACACCGGGCACGCCGTGGCGCTGCAGCTGGACGACGGCACGGAGGTGCTGATCCACGTCGGCATCGACACGGTGCAGATGAAGGGCGCGGGCTTCACCACCCACGTCGCCGCAGGGCAGCGCGTCGAGGCCGGCGCCCCGCTGATCACGGCGGATCTCGAGGCGATCCGCGCGGCGGGCCACCCCACCATCACCCCGGTGATCGCCCTGAACCGCAAGGGCTCCCACCTCGAGCTGGTCTGAGCCGGCCCACCGCATGACCGAGCCGCCGGGGCGACCCGGCGGCTCGTGCGTTCCCGGACACGGGCTCCGGTCCGGACGGCTAGGCCGGGCGGGCGCGGCGCAGCAGCGCCTCCGGATCGGGGATCTCGGAGACGAAGGTCTGCCGCTTCCCGGCTCCGGAGTGCAGGGGCCCGTCGCGATGGACGATGGTGCACTCGAGGATGTCCCCGATCTCCTCGTCGAGGACGCGCCGCAGCCTCGCGTCCAGGTCGGGCGAGGGGTCGGCGTGGACGATCCACGTGAAGCGTCCGATGTCGTGCTGGCGGAGCTGGAACTGCCGCAGCCCGGGGATCCGTTCGACCGGTTCGAGGATCTCGTAGTGCGTCGCCCGGCGCGGGGCATGCGGTGTCCCGGCGAGCGGGAAGTCCCGCCCGCGACCGGTGAGCTCCGCGAGCACGTTGGGGACGGGGCGGCCTCCGCCGTCGACGGCGAACCGCCCGAGGTCCCCGGTGTCGTAGCGGATGAAGGGCATGGCGCGGTTGTAGAGGTCGGTGACGACGATGCGGCCGACGTCTCCGGGCGCGGCCGGCGCGTCACGGTCGTGGTCCAGGATCTCGACATGGAAGGTGCTGGTGTCGAGCTTGTAGGCCGTCCCGCCGGGTTCGCTGAACCCGAGCAGTCCGTTCTCGGTGTTGGAGTACCGCATCCGCAGCGGGACGCCGAGGATCCGCAGGGACATCTCGGCCAGCCGCCTCGTCATCGGCTCGCCGGTGCCCAGGACCACGGACACGGCGCCGGGTCCGAGCGTGATGCCGAGGTCCTCGAAGCGCTCCAGCAGCACCTCCAGGTAGGAGCACAGGCCGACGACGACGGCGCCCCGCTGCCGGCGCAGCCAGCCGGCGGTCCGGCGGATCGATTCCTCGTCGATCTCGCCGCCGTAGAGGCGCTGGCCGCGCAGGGCGGCGGCGGCCCGCTGCGCCGGCGTGACCTCGAACCACACCCGGCAGTGCAGGAAGGACCCGAAGGGGTCCGCCCCGAGGTAGCGGTAGGCGGCCACCAGCTCGGCGCGGTGTCGGGCCATCCGGCGGGCGTCCAGAGAGGTGCGGAAGATGACCCCGGAGGTGCCCGAGGACAGACGGGAGGCCAGCCGCTCGGGGCGGGCGCCCTCGGAGAGGAAGTCCTCCGGGCGGGCGAGCATCATCGGCTTCGACATCACGGGGAGGTCCTCGAACCGTGTGCCGGCCAGGCTCCGGAACCGCGGGACGTGCGCGGTGGCGTGCCGGAGGATCCTCTCGATGTCCCCGGGCGAGGACTCGGCGTGCGGACTCTCGAAGGTCCGGCGGATGATGCCGACGCTGCGCTCCGTCTCGCCGCGGCTCATCGCGGCGGCGACCGCCCGGCGTGCTCCAGAAACGATCATGCTCCCTGCCCCCTCGTGCCCCGGTCTCCGAGGCTACCGGCCGGGGAGTCCGCCGCCGAGACCGCGGCAGGGGGTTCCGCGGGGGTACCTGGCACCCGGGGCCGATGCGGATCTCGTGCACCGCGTAGCGTGGGTCTCGCGGGGGACGACGGCGCCGCTCCCGCCCGGCGGGCTGGGGGCGCCCCGCCGTGGGGGATCCCGGGGAGGAGGAGCCGATGCTGCGCAGAGGCCGGACCGGAGGTCCGTCGTCCCGCTACGACGGCGTCAAGAGGGTCCTCGACGTGGCGGTCGCCGGCGGAGCGCTGATCGTGCTCGCCCCGGTGGTGCTGGGGACCGCGCTGGCCGTGCGGCTGAGGCTGGGACGGCCCGTCCTGTTCCGTCAGGCGCGACCGGGTCGCGGTGGCGAGGTGTTCGAGATCCTGAAGTTCCGCACCATGCGGGACGTGGACCCGGCTCGCGGCGCGGTCCTCGACGAGGATCGCCTCACGCCGTTCGGCCGCCGCCTGCGGGCCAGCAGCCTCGACGAGCTGCCGAGCCTGATCAACGTCGTGCGCGGTGAGATGAGCCTGGTGGGCCCCCGGCCGCTGCGCACGCGGTACCTGGAGCGGTATTCGGCCCATCAGGCGCGGCGGCACGAGGTGCTGCCCGGGCTGACGGGACTGGCGCAGGTGTCGGGACGCAACGCGCTGTCCTGGGACGACCGATTCGACCTGGACGTGGAGTACGTCCGGACCCGCAGTGCAGCGACCGACCTGCGGATCCTTCTCGCCACGCTGCCGAAGGTGCTGCGCGGCGAGGGCGTCGCCGAGCCGGGGCAGGCCACGATGCGCGACTTCTTCGGGCCGCGGCGGATCGCGCAGCACGAGATCCGTGCCCTCGGGCCGGCCCCCGGCGCCGCCGATGCGGCACGCCCCGGCTCCTGGGCGGTGGTCGACCGCGGCACGGGAGCCGTCGTCGCCCGCTGCACGCTGATCCTGGCCGATGCCGGGGACGTTGCCGCGGAGATGCGGATCGAGGTCGTCGCCGGGGCGGGGCACGCACCGACCCTCCGGTGGCGCGCGGCCGAGATGCTCCTGGGCGTCGCCCGGGAGCAGGGAGCGCGCGGGGTGCGCATCGCTCTCCCCGCCGTCGAGGCGGGCCCTGCCGGTCCCTGGGCTCTGCACGGCTTCCGTCCGGGGAGCAGCACCGTCGATCCCGCCCCGGTGCGGAGCGACGCGGTGGTGGTCCTGGTGCGTTCCCTCGACGGGGGAGCGGGATGAGCGCGGTCCCCACCATGGTGATCGGCTCGGCGGGCCGGCGCCTCTACCTCGTGGACTGGTTCCGCGACGCCTTCGCCGCGCTCGGCATCGACGGCCGGGTCGTGGTCACGGAGCACGACCCGACGAGCTCCTCCGCCGGCTACGGGGATCTCTTCCGGCCGATGCCCCGCTACGAGGACCCCGCCTACGGGCCCGCGCTGCTGGACCTCGTCGACGAGCTCGGGCCGCGGCTGCTGGTGTCGGTGAACGACCTCGAGCTCGTGCAGCTGCACGTGCGCACGGATCTCGCCGAGCGTCTGCGCCGTCGCGGCGTGCTGGTCCCCGGCGTGCGCCGCACCTGGCAGGAGGCCTGCGCCGACAAGCTCCTCACGGCGCGGCTGCTGCAGGCGATCGGGGTGCCGACCCCGGCCACGGTCCTGGGCGGGGACCGCGAGGGCATCGGAGCCCTGGCCGCGCGGGCCGGGCAGGCGGTCGTCAAGCACCGGCGCGGCAGCGGATCCTCCGGGCTCGCGGTGGTTCCGGTGTCCGAGATCGCCTCCGCGGTGGCGCTGGCCGCCCGCAGCGCGCCGACCGGCGACGGGTCCGTCCCCTCGGCGGACGACGTCGTCGTCCAGCCGCTGCTGGCGGGGGTCGAGCACGGCGTCGACATCGTCGGGGACCTGCACGAGCCCGGGGAGCTGCGGGCCGTGCTCGCCCGGCGGAAGCTGCGGATGCGCTCGGGGGAGACCGACAAGGCGGTGGCCGTGGATCCGGACCCGTTCCGCGGGGCCGCCGCCGCGATCGCGCGGGCCGCGCACCTGACCGGGTTGATCGACGTGGACATGTTCCTCGAGGACGACGGCACCGCCTGGGTCATCGACATCAACCCGCGCTTCGGCGGCGGTTACCCCTTCGTGCATCTGGCCGGGGCCGATGTCCCCCGGTTCTGCCTCGCGCAGGCGTTCGGCCGGGATGCCGGGCCGGGGTGGCAGGACTACGTCTGGGGCACGGTCGCGGCCAAGCACGAGGGGGTGCGCGTCACCGGCCGCCCCGCTCCGCGATGAGCGCCAGCAGGTCGTCGATCATCGCCTCGTAGGTCACCGCGCGGTCGAAGATCTCCTCGGCCATGCGCCGGCTCCCCGCTCCCAGGGACGCGCACAGCTGAGGGTCCTCGGCGAGCCGACGCAGGGCCTCCGCCATCTGCGGCGCGTCCCGGGGGGCGCAGGAGATCCCGGCTCCGTGCTCCTCGAGCAGGTCCCGGTACTCCGGGGACTCCTGGGAGCTAACCACCGGCAGTCCGGCGGCGGCGTAGTCCCCGGCCTTGTTGAGGACGCTGCCGGCCGATCCGGGGACGATGGGGTTCACGGCGATCCGGCAGGCGGCGAGGGTGCGGACCATCTCGGCGTACGGCAGGGCGCCGGTGAATCGGACGTCGAGGTCCGTCCGGGCGGCATGGGCCTCGAAGTCCGCTCGCCGGGCGCCGTCCCCCATCACGACCAGGGTCGGGGCGGGAGGCGCCGCCGGATCTCGGGACAGGATCTCCAGGGCGTCGATCACCAGCGGCAGGTCGTAGCTGTCGCTGAGCCCGCCGGCGTAGCCGATCACGGGCTGGGTGACGGGGCCCGATGCGGCGAACGCCGGCGGGATCGGCGCGCGGGCGTGCTCGTCGAAGCGCCCCAGGTCCGTGCCGAGGTGGATCACGCGGGTGCGGGCGGGATCGGCGCCGTCGCGCACGGCCGCGTCGACGTAGGTGCGCGAGACCGCGACGATCCGGTCGGCGCACCGGTAGGCGGCGCGGGACCGGCGGCGCATCCGCGAGAAGGCGAGGTCGACGAACCCCGGCACGCGGGCGACCATCGTGAAGGCCTCCGGCCAGAGGTCCTGGATGTCGATCGCGAAGGGGGTGCCGGTGCGTCCCGCGTAGCGGCCGCAGGCCTCCGCGACGCCGGGAGGAGGCGTGGCCGCCAGGATCAGGTCGGGGGGCTCCGGCAGCGAGTCCAGATGCCGCGCCACCTCCCGGGCGAATCCGGCCTGGCTGCGCAGGCGCGCCAGGGAGATGTTCTTCGCGTACCCGGGCTCGTGCAGCCGGGTGAGGGTGTAGCCGATCTGGCCCAGCTCCTCGGTGCGGACGACCTTGCGGGCATGGGAGAACCGCGAGGTCACCAGCTCCACCTCCGCCCCGCGCGCCGCGAAGCGCCCGGCGAGGTCGTTGAACCTGTTGTTGCTGGTCAGCGCGTCGGCGCTGTAGTTGGCGACGATCATGACGCGCAGCCGTGGCGCAGGGACGTCGGCCCGATGCCGATTCATGGGAGCTCCTCTCCCCGGGAGGCGGTGGGGGCCCGGTCGCGGGCCGGAGCGGTCCCATCGGCCCCGGGATCGGCATGCGGGACCGGGGCGAGGGGCGGGACCGGGACGTCGCGTGCGCCGCGGCGGATCTGCAGCACGTACACGCCCAGCAGGACGGCGTGGGCGAGGGCGCTCGCCCACGCGAACCCGAGCAGGCCCCACAGGGTGCTCAGGACGATCAGCGCCGCGACGTGGACCGCGGCGTAGACGAGATAGGACGCCAGCAGCCGGCGCACCGGCAGGAAGCGCTGCAGCAGCGGCGAGAGCAGGGCGACGGCGTTGGAGAAGGCGGCGGCGAGCGCCACCGGGACCAGCAGGGGCCGCGCGGCCTCCAGGTGCGAGGGGTACAGCAGCACGAGTCCCGCGTAGGCGACGACCAGGCTCACCCCCCAGAACACGGCCACGAGCGGGATGACCAGCAGCAGGCCTCTGCGCAGCATCTGCCCGCGGCGCGCATCGGGCATCCTCCCCAGGCGGGCGAGCATGGCGTTGCCGCCGGGGTTGGTGACCAGCGACAGGCTGCTGGACAGGGCCGTGGCGCTGTAGTAGACGGCCAGGGCGCCCGCGCCGATCATCGGGGTGATCGCGAGCCGGTCGAGGTAGGTCACCGCGTTGATCAGCAGGGCGATCGCGGCGAGGCCCCCGAAGGTGCGCAGCGTGGCCCCGTGCTCCACGGTCCGGCGCAGGGTGAGCCCGACCTCCCGGTGACGGCCGCGCACCGCCAGGACGACGACCACGGCGAACGCCTCGGCGGCGAGGAACGGCAGGTACACGGACCCCATCGGCCGCACCAGCAGCAGACCGCCGACGGCGCCGATCGCGTAGGCGCCGTGGACCAGCACCACCCTGCCGAAGGCGCCGAGGTGCTTGTCCGGAGCGGTGGCGTAGCTGCGGCCGATGCCCAGCAGCGTGATCGCCCCGTACTGGAGCGCGAGGGCGCCGGGCAGGAGACCGAGGGCGGTGGCGAGCAGGACCGCGAGACCCACCAGCAGCATGCCGGCCAGCACGATCCGCGGCGTGTCCCAGGGCAGGTCCCGGCGCCGGTACGCCTCGCCGCGGATCAGCGAGACCTTCGACGCCTCGGTGCCGATCACGTTGACCACGATCGTCGAGACGGTGATCAGCAGGATGACCTGCGAGAACTGCACGGCGTTGGTCATCCGGCCCAGCCCCGGGAACACGAGCAGCTGCTGGACGGCGATGACCAGGCCGAAGGCCAGGGTGTTCAGGCCCACCTCGCGCAGCGGTGCGCGGGCGACGACGGAAGCGCGGCGCAGCATCCCGGTCATGTCTCAGCCCTCCGCGCCCGGGGGCTCGGGGCGGCGGGCGCCTCCCGGAAGGACACGAACCCCGTCGGCGCGCGCTGCGGCACGGCCAGGGTCGCCGCGGCCAGGACCGCGAGCGCGGCGATGCGGGCGTAGCCGCGCACGATCCAGGTGTGGAAGCCGGACCAGACGAGGTCCCCGACGCCCCCGAGCACCCCTGTCCACAGCACGACCAGGAGCAGCCGGCGCGGGCTCGCGGCCGCGCGCGCGACGGACCGGACGGTCCAGGCGTCGATCCGGTCCAGCATCACCGCGAGCAGGGGAGCGCCGGCGATCAGGCCGAGGGCTCCGGCGTTCCACCACAGATCCCCGTAGACGGAGGCGACGGTCGAGAATCCCGTCCCGTACAGCTCCGGATCGGTGATGGCGGCGAGCTCGTAGCCGGTGGCCTGCGGGATCCACGCGGGGCGCAGGGCGTCGGGCAGGGCGGATCCGAGCGGGGAGAGGAAGGAGGCCCCGAGGGTCGGTGCGAGGCCCTCGCGGGTGCTGTGCAGCAGGGTGCCGAAGTTCCCGATGGCCACGAACATCGAGGACAGTCCGGTCTCGTTGCCGTAGGCGCCGCTGACCGCCTCCTCGTATTCGCGCCGCCAGATCCCCAGCACCATCAGGCCGAGCGGAGCCAGCAGCACGCCGAGCGTCTTCATCCATCGGCGGCCATAGCGCAGGAAGAAGACGTAGGCGACGGCGAGGAGCAGGGCGATCACGCGCAGGCGGCCGGTCCCGGAGATGACGAGGGTCGGGAAGGCGGCGAGGGCGGCGAGGACCAGCAGCGCGTTCCCGGGGCTGCGCAGTCCCTTCTCGCCGAGCAGCGAGGCGACGCACACCAGCAGGATCGCGGAGAACCCGAACCCGTCCTGGAACGGGCCGAGGGCCTCGCCCAGCATCGCGGTCACGGCGAGGACGGCGACCCCCGAGATCTGCGCGGTCCGGGCGACTCCGCCCGGCAGGATCGGAGGGGGCGGTGCGGGCTCGGGGACGATCCGCAGGCAGAGGGCGCCGACCGCGATCTGGGTGAGCGCGGCGGCGAACAGGGCCGAGTTCAGGAAGCGGTCCGGGTGCGGCACGGCGAGGAAGTACGGATCGGGGACGACCAGCAGGCCGCTGGCGCCCACGATCATGGCGCTGCTGGCCAGGAAGCAGCCGGACATGGTCAGCCGATCGCGGCCGTGCAGGACGAACAGCGCCATGCCGTGCACGAGCGAGACGCCCGCGATGAGGGTGCTGGCCGTGCGCACCGACGCGGGATCGGTCATCACCGCGATGCGTGCGAAGAGCACCAGCAGGGCGGGCGCGAGGGTGAGGACCACCAGGGAGACGGCGGTGCGCGCGTCGTGCGGCCGGGAGGCGGGCAGGACGCTCACGGATCATCACCGGCCTCGGGACCCGGAGCGGCCGCGACGTGCACCGTGAGGGACCGGGCGATGACCGTGCAGGCCTCGGCGATCTGGTCGAAGGAGCGCTCGTACTGCGCCGGAGCTCCGCCGTAGGGGTCGGCGACGTCCAGCTCCTCGGGCGCGCGCCGGATCCTCGAACGCAGCCGTGCGCAGGCCTGTGCGAAGCCGCGCAGATCGGCGAAGCGCGCGTCGGGTGCGAGCTCGGGGGCCAGGGAGCTCAGCTCGCGCAGGGTGAAGGAGCGCCGCACGGTGCGCGGGTCCTCGGTGCTCACCCAGTGCCTCTGGGCGCTGGTCATGGTCAGGAGGAGATCGGCCCGCGTCGTCATGCCGCGGGTCAGCCGGTGGGAGCGGTGGTCTGCATCGGCGCCGGCTCTCGCACCGAGCCGAGCGCGGAGGTAGGCCCGGCTCTGCTCTGCCGCCGCAGCCCCGTCGACGGCATGGGTGCCGGCGCTGGTCACCGCGATCCCCGCCGGGGACAGGGCATCGGCGAGGATCGCCGCGGCCACCGGCGAGCGGCAGATGTTGGCGGTGCACACCACGAGGATCCCGGTCATGGCGACGGGGGTGCGGAGCGCCCGGGGCGCACCGGCACCGCTCCTCGCGCGCCGGCATGGTCGAGGACCTCGCGGCCCCACGGGCCGGGGGAGCGGGCGGGGCCGCGCGGGGCATCGGACGGCGCCTCGGGCCGGTCTCCGCCCTGCTGCTCGCGCACCACGGCCCGGCCGGTGGCGGCGGCGCCGTAGACGTCCGCGTAGACCGTGCGGTCGCTGCGCGGCACGCGGTTCAGGACGATGCCGAGCACGCGCGCCTGGACGATCCTCAGCTTCAGCAGGGCCTGCACCACCTGGGCGCGACGGACGCCGCCGCTGCCCGTGACGAAGGCGGTGCCGGAGACGCGGCGGGCGAGCGCGGTCGCATCGGTGACCGGCAGCAGCGGCGCCGAGTCGAGGATGACGACGTCGAACTGCTCGGTCGCCGCCCGCAGGAACTCGCTCATCTGCTCGCTGTCCAGCAGTTCGCTCGGATTCGGCGGCACCGGGCCGCTGGCGAGGACGGTCAGTCCCGCCAGATCCAGCGGCTGCAGCACGTCCTCGAGCTCGGCGTCGCCGATCAGCACGGTGGACAGCCCGGCGCCGCCCTCCAGACCCAGGCATCGGTGCACGGAGGGGTCGCGCAGGTCGGCGTCCACCAGCAGCACGCTGCGCTCGGAGCGGGCGAGGGCCGCCGCGAGGTTGATCGCGGTGGTGGTCTTGCCCTCGCCCTTGATCGAGGAGGTCACCAGCAGGGAGCGGCTGCGGCCGCGCAGCTCGAGGAAGCGCAGGTTCGTGCGCAGCTCGCGATACGCCTCGGACTGGATGCCCTGCGCATCGCGCTCCAGGACGGAGGCGAGCGCGTCCCGGGAGCGCACGGAGGGCACGCTCGCCAGGAGCGGGGCGTCGGTGAGGCGGCCGATGTCATCGGCCGTGCGGACCCGGCTGTCGAGCAGGTCCCGCAGCAGCGCTGCGGTCACCGCGGCGAGCAGCGCCGCGAGCAGGCCCAGCACGATGTTCTGCACGACGTCCGGGGAAGCGGGAGCCGCCGGCATGGTGGCCGGGGTGACGATGGTGAGCTCCACCGAGGAGGTGCCCTCGAGGCCCGCGACCTGCGTGCGCAGGCTCTCGGCGACGGCATCGGCCAGGCGCGCCGCTCCCTCCGCGTCCTCGGCGCGCACGGTGATCATGATCAGCGAGGTGTCCTCCGGAACGGTCGCCTCGACCTCGCGGGCCAGCTCCGGGGACGTGGTGTCCAGCCCGAGGGACGCGATCGCGGGGTCCAGCACGAGCGGCGTGCCGGCCAGGTCGGCGTAGGTGGTGATCTGCTGGCGCGCGTAGTCCGCCGCGACGGACCGGTCGGAGATGGACCCCGCCGCGGTGCGCACGAAGATGCTCGAGCTCGCCTCGTACCGGGGCGCGGGGATCACGGTCGCCGCGCCCGTTGCCGCCATCACCAGGAGGGCGGCGACCAGGGCCGGGACCCACCGCTCGCGGAGGATGCGGAACAGGCGCTGTGCGGACATGGTCTCCCCCTCGGGACGACGATCGGGCGACGGCAGGGCGGCGGTGCCCTCGGGATGGGCATCGGCCAGGCCCGGGGCCTGGAGGCGCAGGGGCGGCCGCCCCGCTGCGGGGCTCACGGTGCTCCCCGCCCGCCGGCGAGCTCCATCGGGTGCAGCAGACCCAGCTCGAGCGCGCGGGAGAGCGCCTGGTCACGAGTGGAGACGTCGAGCTTCCCGTAGAGGCTGCGCAGCTGGGACTTCACGGTGTTGACGGAGACGAACAGCCGTTCGGCGATCTCCGCGCGGTGCTCCGTCTCCAGCAGGAGCAGGAGGATCTCGTGCTCGCGCTCGGTCAGCCGCGGCTGCGGGCGCAGCTGCTGGACGGGGACGTCCCGCAGGGGCGGGATGAGCGCGAACGCGGCATCGAGGGCGTCGCGCGCCGAGGGCACCTCCCGGGCGCGCCGCCGCACGGCGCCGGGGAGCAGCGCCACCGGCCAGGCCACCTGCGAGTCCCGCAGGATCGCCGTCATCCGCAGGACGGACTCCTCGAGGTCGATGCCGCAGGCGGGATCGGCGGCGACGACGGTGGTCGCCGCGGCGATGATCATGCGCTGCAGCGGGGTCGCGGCGGCCAGGCGCGCCTCGCCCAGCCGGGCGACCGCCTCCCGGGGATCGCCGGCCCCCAGCGCGGACAGCGCGGCGAGCGCATGCAGGGCCGGGGACTCCTCGGCGCCGTGGCGCCGGGAGGGCACCTCGGGCAGGCGGCCCGTGGCCAGCTGCACGAGGCCCGCGACGACGCGGAGCCGGCGCCGGGTCGAGGGGAGCGTGCGCATCGAGGTCCGCCTCCGGATCACGCGGTGCAGATGCTCCTCGGCATCATGGGCCCGATCGATCATCACCAGGGCGAGGGTCTCGACGGTGAGGACCAGGTCCCACAGCTCCTGCCCCTCGCGGCACTCCTCGGCGCGCTCGACCTCGCAGAGCGCCTCGTGGGCCTGCCCCGCCCCGAGCCGGCCCCAGGCCCGGGCGATCCGCTCCGCGGCCTCGGCGCCGCCCCCGCCGTGGTCGCCGACCCCGTCGTCCTGCCGGATGCGGGCCAGGGCCTGCGCCGCATCGGAGAACTCCCCGGTGGCCGCACCGATCAGGGCGAGATGGGCGAGGGCCTCGTGACGCTGGTGGTGCCGGTCCTGGCGCTCTGCGAGCCGCAGCTGCAGCTGGCGGGCCCGGCGCGCCCGCTCGTAGTCCTCGGCGCAGAACAGACCGAGGGCGCAGTGCCCGATGGCGGTGAGGAGCAGGGCGTCCAGTGCGCGATCCCGGTCCGGGTCCTCCGCGCGCTGCTCGAGCGCCGGGAGGGCGTGCCGGCAGAGGTCGTGCATCGTCTTCCGGTGGCCCAGGAACCGGTGGGCGACGCTCTCGAAGGCCTCGCAGATCGCCGGGCCCACCTCCGGTGCCGCGGCGGAGCGCCGGCACATCCCCGTCGCCGAGACGAGGAACGGCACGGCCCGCAGCTGGGTCGTGGGGTCGGCGCTGAGCGAGAGCCCGTACCACAGCGCGAGCACCGGCCGGGCGTGCAGGGCGAAGGCCGGCACCTCGTGCAGCAGCTCTGCGACGTGGGCGGACTCCGAGGGGTTCAGCGGGCAGGAGCGCAGCAGCAGGGACTCCGCCAGCACGAGGTCCTCGGCGCGCAGGGCATGCTCGAAGGCCGTGAGGTGCTCGCGCCGCGCGCCGAGCCAGAGGGCGATCTCCCGGTGCAGCGCCCGCGCGCGGGCGGGATCGACCGGCACCGGCTGGGCGAGCGCATCGGCCCGCAGGTGCGCGCCGAACCGGAAGACGGGCGCGCCGCGCCCCGGGGTCTCCTCCCACGAGCCGGCGCCCGCGGCGTCGAGGGTCTCCAGCAGCCGCACCGCATCGGTCCGGTCGCCGAGACGGGCGGCCAGGGCCGTGTCGACCATCGGCGCCCGTGCGATGAGCAGGAGGAAGTCGCGCAGGTCGGGGTCGGGGAACTCGTCGTGCAGCGCGTGGCGGGCGACCTCCTCCAGGAGGTGGTCGATGCGGGGCGGCGGGCCGGAGTCGGGCTGGTCCCGGGTGCGCTGCACGGCATCCAGCGCGATGCGCACGGTGGAGACGCGGCGCGCTGCACGCCCGGCCTGCGCCAGCTGCAGGCCGAGGGCGTGCGCCGCCCCGGCGGGCAGCTCCGGGGCGGTGCGCAGGATCAGCGCGGCGACCTCGGCGTCGTCGAGGGCGAGGTCGTCGTCGTCCAGCACGTCGACGGTGAGCGCCGCGCGCGCCGAGGCCCCCTCGAGGTCCGTACGGCGCCGGCTCGCGACGACGCAGCGCAGCTGCGGCGCCCGGCGCATGATCTCGACGAGGTCCTCGCACACCGCGGACCACCATCGGTCGCGTCCGCCGGAGCCGGCGTCGTCCAGCACCAGCGTGACCGCCCGCTCCTGGGCTCCCAGGATCCGCAGCAGGACGCGGACGATGGCGTCGGGACGGTCGGCGACGCAGGCGGCCTCGCGGTACAGCTCGGCATCGCCGATGAGCCGCTGCGCATGCAGGCTTCCCAGGACCCGCATCCAGAAGCCGGTGCGGGACCGCGTGGAATCGTCGGCCTCCATCCAGAGCACGGCGGCGCCCTGGTCCGATGCGTGCGTGCGCACCCACTGCGCCAGCAGGGTGGTCTTGCCGGTGCCGCCGCGTCCTCGCAGGACGACGAGCGGCGCACTGCCGTCCAGCCGCGCCCGCAGGCGCGGCCGATCGATGGTCCCCGACGCCAGCCGAGGCACGTGCCGAAGCGTCCGTGTCGTGCGTCCCATGAGCGCAGACCCCCATCTCTGCCCTGGTCCTCCCCAGACGGGCGCCCCCGCGCACGGCGGCGCCCGAGGCCGTCCCCGGCTGCGCAGAGCTGGTCCGGTGCGCTGTTCCGAGTCGTCCTCGCCTTCTGGTCCCCACCCAGCCTACGGTCGTCCCGGGGCGATCCGGCAGTTTTTGCCGACACATGTCCGAAAACCCCCGAGGGTGCCCCCGGACGCACCCCCGCGCCCGACCCCGTGGGGACCCGGGGGATCTCCCGATGCCGTGAAGCCGCTCGCCACGGCGCCGGAGGCGCGGGACGGCCGGGCATCCCGCCCAGGGTGAAACCCGGGGTGAGATCCGGTCGCCGGCGCCCGTTGCGGGTTCCGGGCATGACAGCCTCTGCGCCATGTCGACCGCACCGGGTCGCCGCGGGACGTCGCCCCAGGGGTGGACACGGCGCGCCGCGCCCCGCCGCCGGCCGGCAGCCGCATCGGACCGCCGAACGGAGCATCAGATGACCACCGTCCAGCCTCGACCTCTCCACCGCCACGCGCCGGGCGTGGGCCAGCGTGCCCCGGCCTCCTGGATGCCGCCCATGTCCGACCTCGCCGCCGAGGTCCTGGACCGTCTGGGCCACCCTCGACCCGCGGTCGACCTCGGGGCCGCCCGCGCTCTCCTCGCCGGACGGCGGGTGCTGGTGACCGGTGCGGGGGGATCGATCGGCGCGGAGCTGACGCGTCAGGTGCGCGGACTCGGCCCGTCGCGGGTGCTCATGCTCGACCGCGACGAATCCGCGCTCCAGGAGCTCCAGCTCGGGCTCGAGGGCCACGGGCTGCTGGACTCGGCCGAGACGATCCTCGCCGACATCCGCGATCCTCGCGCCGTCGACGCCGTCTTCGCCGAGCACCGGCCCGAGGTGGTCCTGCATGCTGCGGCGCTCAAGCACCTCCCGCTGCTGCAGCGCTATCCCCGCGAGGCCTGGCTCACCAACGTCCACGGCACCCGGCACGTGCTCGAGGCCGCGATGCGCTCCGGGACCACGCACCTGGTGAACATCTCCACCGACAAGGCCGCGGACCCCGCCTGCGTCCTGGGCGGGTCCAAGCGCATCGCCGAGGGGCTGACCGCGCATGCCGCCTCGAGCACCGGGAGCGCGTACGTCTCGGTCCGGTTCGGCAACGTGATCGGATCCCGCGGCTCGGTGCTGCCCACCTTCGTCGAGCAGGTGCGGCGCGGGGGGCCTCTGACCATCACCGATCCCGACGTCACCCGCTACGTGATGACCATCCCGCAGGCATGCTCGCTGGTCCTGTGCGCCCTCGCCGTCGGCGAGGGCGGGCAGACCCTCGTGCTCGACATGGGCGATCCGGTGCGGGTCGCCGATATCGCCGCGCAGGTCGCGGAGCTCGCCGGGGTCGA